>Ga0126342_10006039_pt1 | contig 21353 bp, 20 predicted proteins | sample Cyp1metagenome_FD_92528 | JGI IMG/M metagenome (GOLD analysis project Ga0126342, IMG submission 92528) | Coral microbial communities from Lord Howe Island, Old Settlement Bay, Australia - Cyphastrea 1 metagenome | ecosystem: Host-associated > Invertebrates > Cnidaria > Coral ... | reverse complement strand
ATTAATTAATTAACATGACTTCGATTTGGTTCCCTAATAATAAATACCCCCCTAATACTAAAAACTACCTGCCGTGTTTTGTATTAGGGGGGGGGGAGGTTTAGTATTAGGAGGAAGGGATTAGTATATTTACCTTAATAACTGGGCCATTTATGGGGTAGATCGTGGTAAATATTCCAGCACCGTGGAGCATATGGGATATGCCTGGGGGATGATGAAAACCATGAGTTGTGAATCCCGATTCGATGAACCACGCAGTGTAATCGAATGACAGAGGGATTGTGAACACTAATTGCTCAGGTGGGTTGATTTGGGTCTGGAAATCGTTATTTACCACACGTAATTTGGCATTTGCATGAGGAAAACATGGGAACATGATGATTCGCCATAAAATTTTGGAGTACCCTCAGAACAACAATTTAGAGCCACAAACCGATCAGATACTTGTCATGAAGTTGTCAGAATTACACATTTTGATATATTTTATATTTCGCCTGCAGTCATATAGTACAACTTTGGTTTAATGAGTCACAAAAACTGGAAAGACGATCATAGTTGCTACAGTGACCATCGTTGCAGGTCCCTTTGAACGCCAAAGCCCTGGGTTTTAATCGGGACCCTGGTCTTTCGTCGCCTCGAAGGAGGTGTGCGCCTTGTTTGTTCAGAACTTCACGGAGCAAGAACGACTTCAGGATGATGTGTGCCATGGCTGGGCCATGATAAGGGTACAACTCGCAACATGACACATCATCAGTTGGGAAAATCATTGCCGTTCCTAAGGGGTTGCATATATTAGAACTAGCTAATGAATGCTAACGGAACCAGCCTGTAAGTCGGGCACCTGGCTCCTGAGGCTGTTGCGACAGTCAGCTCCAGTCGATCAGCAGAATTTCTATGCCATCTTGGCTGGAAGCTGTGAAGTCAAACGACCCTTGGTCTGCAGTTGACTTGGGACAGGGGAAATGGCATGGAACAAGGGAGATTTGGCATTGTTTCAGGGTGTTTTCGATATTATATACTATATATATATATATATACAATATATATATATAGTTAGTTGGTGTCCATGCTACCGTCCGATTCATATTTTTGTGCTGCTAATCTGCTCCAACCATCGGCTCCTCATCATCCATTGCAGTTCTTTCAGGCCAGAAAGGGCTCAGCAAAGTTCCCAGATCCGGCCGAATAAAAACACCAGTTCCAAAAAAAGATCCCAAAGCCAGCTGCCAGGTGCCGCAAACCAGCTCAGCTCACGAACTTGTGCAACCATAATAAAAAAAGGACACCAAAAACCTGGCAACAAGGCACTTTCAGTCATAAATCACATGGTATTACCATATCAATCATATCACGATGGTTTTTTGGGTCCCCTTTAAGCCTTTTCATATGCCAGGGCTGCCAAGCTCCGGGTGATCCTGGCAGGCGATAAGAAGGTGGTGGCCCAGCTGACGGCAGGCGACTCCTTTGGTGAAGCCGCGGTGCTGCTGCAGGCGCCCAGTCCCATCAGCATCAAGGCGACCAGTGCCTGCCGCAGCATCGGGGCCATGGCCATGGGGGCCATGGGGGAAGAGCTGCAAAAAATGGAGAAACTTGAGGGGATTTCAATGGACAGGCTTAAGGATGGAGAGTCACCAACATGTGGGATTAGCATGGATTAGGGTCAACTAGGGTTTATGGGAAGATATACTGGGAATCTCATCTGTAAATGACCGTAATGAGGATGTAAAGGGGGGATGTATTTGGGCTATACTGGGATCTGCCCAACCAGATTGATATGATATTTGGGTGCGTCTGAAAACTGGGGATCTAGCACTAATCAATGGCACTTTTATTCGGGAAAGCCACGCTTAACCATGGGATTTCTGGCATAGATAGGTATATATTTTTTTCGGCAACCACCTGGCTTTGTTGAAGCTGATGTTTTTGCTTTGTTTTCCAAATGCTATATCCTTATGACTGGGGAATCTAGAGGGATACATTTACATTTTAGGTCTTGAGGGCACGTCTCCACATCCAAACTCAGTTTAAGCTGGAAGAGCAGCACTGCAGCGACACTATGTTATTCTTTTGACAGGTTTTTCAGGATTCCATGTTGCAGGTTTCACGGTGGAAACAGTTTTGGCAGTGTCACATTCACATTTGACCGAGGTGATCTTCAACTCTTGGTGATGAAGGGCCAGGCTGGGCAAACCGTTCATGGTCCATGACTTTCGTGTTGGGTAGGTGTGGGTAAATGATCAGCAGTCACATCGAAAATTTCAACTGGCTGGGATCATCTGGGATCATTTGGTCGTGTCATATCCCCAAAGGTGTTTCCCCATGTTTCCCCTAATCGTTTGCCTTGTTCTTTGGCATCATCATATCTCCAACAAAATCCGAGAAAAATCTCCCGGAATTGGATGAAGGGAAGATTTGCTGGAATCGGGTGCTCCAAATTTGGGCTACAAAATAGTGGCTTCCATCAGTCAGATAAACACATTTTTTTGGTTGGATATTTGTAGCGACACGTTTTTCATTAGATCTTTCGGTCTTTCTCTCCTTAGGTACCCCAAAATTCCGTGGATTATTCATGTTCATATATATTTCAAATTAAGAAACACACATTTTTCTCAGGGTATGCTATACTGCTATACCTATCTATACCTCAATTTCAGACATTGGATTCCTCCCCGCTATTCAATTATATACCCTTAAAGGATCTTAAAGGTAAGGTCACCAGCAGCGCAGCTCGAGGTGTTCTGCGAGCTGATGGAGAAGACGAACTTCTGTCTCTACGATGCCATGGAAGCTGCGGCAGAACGCTACGGCATGAGCTTTCAAGAGGCGCTGGGCTGTGATCGGCAGCCTACCCACCAGGTCATGGATATACAGTATCTTATAGATAATAGGTACGATAATGTGCTAAAGAATGTTTGATATGAATATAATGTATGTCAATGTGTAATTTCACCCGATTTGTATTCATCCACGTGTCCAAAAGATGCACTGTTTTGGTTGAAACTACAATTTCTGTGGAAAAATCTGTCAAAAAGGACTCGGATTTTTGACTTCCGGCTTGGTTCACGGAAAATGTTCCGAGGTGGTGTGGTTGCGCTCGAAGTAGGTCCGGAACAAAGGGCGTAAACAGATGAGAATGCTTTGTCCTAATCCCAAACCTTTTAATTAATATCAAATATATCAACTCCCCCCATATTGGCCAAGTCACGAACAGGTGCAATACAAAACCAGGGTTTCTGGGTGGTGAACCTGCAACCTCCAGGAAGCATAGTAATAATCCCCAAACCACCAACTTCGATAGTCCCTCGGTATCCCTTGGTCCAAGTGGTAAACAGTGCTCGTTCATGAAATTGGTGAAAAACATGGTGGAGCCCCTTGGTGTAGCCTCCGCAGGTGGTGACTGAACAGGAGGATGGCCGCAAGAGGGTCCGAGGCCTGTTGGAGGAGGCGGTGGATAGCCTTGCCATCACTGGGGCCCAAGCTGTTGGGCATGCCGTGACGCTGCCGGATCTGGATGGCTTGTTGGGCACTGTTGGGGTGGAGCGCCTTGGCACAGGACTTGGGGCTGGGGCTGCAAGATCTGGTTTTCCATGTGGGAAGATTGACTTTCTTGCACTCATGTATATAAATACAGTAGTTTTTTTTTTTTTTGGCTGGACTTAAGGTAAGGAATTTGAAAAGATGTGAAACGAATATGCCCGAAAGAATTGAAATAAGTGAGAACAGATGATAGAAGTGTAAGACATGTTGCTTGCAGCTGCAAGCGCCCTCAGGAAATCCTGTTAATTTGTCATATCATCATCATCATCATCATCATCGTCATCGTCATCGTCATCGTCATCGTCATCGTCATCGTCATCGTCATCGTCATCGTCATCGTCATCGTCATCGGCATCGGCATCGGCATCGGCATCGGCATCGGCATCGGCATCGGCATCGCCATCGTCATCGTCATCGTCATCGTCATCGTCATCGTCATCGTCATCGTCATCGTCATCGTCATCGTCATCGTCATCGTCATCGTCATCGTCACCACCACCACCACCACCACCACCACCATCACCATCACCATCACCATCACCATCACCATCACCATCACCATCACCATCACCATCACCATCACCATCACCATCACCATCACCACCGCGGCCGCCGCCGTCGTCGTCCTCCTCATCGTCGTCATCGTCATTATCAGCGTCATTATCAGCGTCAGCATCAGGGTCAGCGTCATCGTCAACGTCCTCCTCCTCCTCACCATCATCATCATCATCGATACAAGTCCGTGTTCCTCTGGGAATTTGAGATGGCAGGGGGAAATCCCTCCTTGTGAATTTGTGGATTCGTCCATTGCCGCCTCTTTAATGAATCCATATGAATCCAAACAATGCTAGTCCTTCAACTTGGTAAATCCTTGGTGGGTGGAGTATATCCACATCTATTCCATTTCTTGGGGGTTATATGCCAGCATACACCCCCACATACCATCGTTCCATTTGTCAGGATCTCTCGGAGGGCCCGGCTGGTTTCTCAATGCTTTTTTCCCAGTTTCCGACCCCTGTTGCATTTGTTTCACCAGGAAGTCCCCCAAATCATCTGAGTAATTCCTATCCCACGGTTGATAAATTTATATGATCCCCAATGAACAACATCACATAACAGTACTTCATTTCAGTGAATGCTCGCAAGAAGATGTATCCCAAGTTGGAACATCACTAAAATCCTCAACAGCTCCAACTCAGGTCCTATGTTCAAGGAGATTTGGTGGCCCTGGGCTGCCAAAAGCTACGCGTCCTCGAGCAGGGGCATTGCAACGTGGTGCGGGGCGGGCGCACCATCAGGACCTTGCAGGCCCTTGTGGCAGAGTCAGATGTCTCTGGTAAACCCTGGCTGCCATAAACCTACCATTTGGGTACGATGTTTACTATCCATCTATGTTTATACTAGGGATGATAGGGATGGTTAGTTTTTTTAATTTATTGGGACTGCCACAGTTGAAGAGCAAGCAATCTTTGGGGAACGCTTAAGTTCCTCGTGCCGCTGGCTGCAGTTGCTTTCGCTAGAATCATGCTTCCACGATGCGATCGAATCATTTTTTTCCGTGTCCATCTTGTTGAATTGATACTTGGGATCATTGGGATCTCTCCATATTTTGGCAATACTTTTCATGATTTCCCGTTTTTTTTGCATATTGCCTCATATTTTCCAACAATTTCAATGTTTTCTTTGGATCTCACCATGTTTGTTGTGTGGTTCCTTTAAAGGTTTGAAAGTTTGGGGCTACGGCCAGGCCGGCACCTTCTTTGGCCCTGATTTGGCCGCAGACGAGCGTAGCTGGGCGGATTTTTCCACGGATTTGTTGGTGTCTTTGCGAAAATAATGGTTGTCCTGTTAAAGAAGAGGATTTCGAACATGATCAAATGATCCGGTTTTTTCCTCGTTCAATGAAAGAGTTTGAGCTGCAGAACTCTGCAATGAATCATGAGTCCCCGGCCTTGGTTCTGTTATGTTCTGTTGCTTGCACCAAGAGATTGCGAGGCTTCTTTGCTCTGTATGAAAGGTTGTTTGTGCATGTGCGTTCCAAAGTGTGTTTCCAAATCAGAGGAACATGATCACAGTCGTCTCTTTCCCACTCTCTCTCTCTCTCTATCCGATTGTAGCACATTTGTGCAGTGCATGCTTGATTCGGGATGAAAGCACCAATCCACCACTTTCTGTTGCATTGCATCATTTCTTCCAGGCGTGGTTGCCGGCAGTGACGAAGTTCGAGTGTGCAGCTGCCAGGCTGAAAATAGGCTATCCCATCCAACAGCATCCCAGCAGAATTGCCATTTTTTGGGGGCCAAAGTCTCCTTTTCAGCACAACGACTTGAGGTTTTAGCAATGAAGCCGTGACTTCAATGGGTACCTTGGAGGCGTTTGGAGCTGCGTCAGATGTTGGTTTGTGGCCACTCCGCGCATTGCCGAGGCCTTTTATTGAACCGGCAGTCCAGCTGACCAGGTCAGCTTGATTCCCCCTTTCAGGGACAGTTCAGGAACTGGAAAGCTGTGCGGTCTCCTGGGTTTGTCGAAGAACAGGGAACCCCTACATCCAATAGGTTTTAGGTTGCAATTTTGGGCTATAGCCATCCCTAAACAAGCCCCTTCTCCACTGCCTCTTGGCGGATTTTTTCCAGAAAAAACGGGGCAAAAGGACCACAGATGTTGTGTAAGAAAAAGTGGGTGCCATCAGTGCCATCCATTTTCCAGCTCCTGGAGCCGGTGACTGGTCTTTCCTTGGTCTTTGTACAGCAAGGGCGGCCAGTGGGCTGGGACAGCAGAAACTACCACCGTGGTGAAGGTTCAGAGTTGGCAAAGTCCAATTGGGGTGTCCATTTTGGCCATTCACCACCTGAACAGGCAAAAATGGATCAAAATGGCAGGCCTTGGCGGACTCTTCATGGATCTTCCTGTGTGCCAGGTGTGTCATACGTTTTCCTTGACGCTGCATAGGGACAGTAAGAATCATGGATCATGTATACGTAGTTGTAATATGTTGTAATCATGGGATGATGTAATTCGAAATAACTTCCGTCAAAATTCAAAAAACGGAGTGTATAGAGTTGTTGTATGTTTTTTTTTTTGGTTTTGTTACCTGCAGATCCCTGTGGCTCTATGATCTTCTATGTGTATGAATTCAACATATAACAGCGCAAAACCACTATTTGCATCATTTTCCGAACATTAACATCCATTTCAATGCTACCATCTGGTAAACTAATATAGCATAATATAACTATTGAAAATGGCAATTTATAGTTGATTTCCCTATTAAAGATGGTGATTTCAATGTTATCTTTATTTCTTTTCTTTGGCTTGGGTAAATAACCACCACTTTTTCGATGGTCCGAGGCCTCTCCCCCTTGGCCGGCGCCATCTCAGAGTCGCTGGGGATGTGTCGATCGCAAAATGGAGAAAAAGGAGAAATGGGAGAATAGGACACATCAATAATCATCAAGGATCATCGAGCATCAATGATCATCGGTGTTCATCAATAATCATCGATAGTCATCGGCAATCATCAATACTCATCAATATTCATCGAGAAGCGCCAATACTTATCAAACATCATCAATACTCATCAAACATCATCAATACTCATCAAACATCACCAATAGTTATCAATCATCATCAATACTCATCAAACATCACCAATAGTCATCAATCATCATCAATATTCATCGATAATCATCAATACCCATCGATAATTATCAATTATCATCAATATTCATCAATAATCATCGATACTCATCAATGATCATCAATAATCATCAATAATCATCGGCAATCATCAATAATCATCAATATTCATCGATAATCATCAATACCCATCGATAATTATCAATGATCATCAATATTCATCGAGAATCATCCATACCCTTCGATAACTATGAATGATCATCAATATTCATCAATACCCATCGATAATTATCACTGACCATCAATAATCATCAATTATCATCGATACTCATCAATACTCATCAATAATCATCAATAATCATCGGCAATCATTAATAATCATCAATATTCATCGATAATCATCAATACCCATCGATAACTATCAATGATCATCAATATTCATCGATTATCATCAATACCCTTCGATAATTATCAATGATCATCAATAATCAGCATTATTAATGGACAATCATCAATACCCATCGATAATTATCAATGATCATCAATATTCATCGATAATCATCAATACCCTTCGATAATTATCAATTATCAACAATATTCATCAATATTCGCATTGATATAATTATCAATAATCATCGATACTCATCAATACTCATCAATAATCATCCATACTCATCAATACTGAGCAATAATCATCAATAATCATCGACAATCATCAATAATCATCAATATTCATCGATAATTATCAATAATCATCAAGACTTATCAACAATTTATGAATTATATATAAAAATATCATCCAATTTTACTAATGGTGGATTTTCCCAAACATGTTTGATGACCCAAGGGTAAAGATCATGACTTCTGGATATTTCCGGTGTCTAGTTTAGGTGCCTTCGCTTTTAGCTTTCCCAGTTGACAGGGGACATCCTCGAGACCTGAGAGATGGGGGAGACCAACTGGGTCATCATTTTCCCGGTGCCCATAAATGGGCATAGCCGCCATAGCCCATTAGACAAACCCACATATCATATCAAATTGTCCATGTATCCCACTATATCCCACTATATCCCACTATATCCCACTATATCCTATGATATTCCCATATGTTCTCATATTGTTGCTTATATCCCCATGCATATCCCCATTGATAGTAGCCCCAAATGGGAGTTTTACCCCCCCATTGGACCCATTTCTTCCGCTGTCAAAGCGAGGCTGCGGTCGGTCAGAAGCTACGAAGCCATGAGTTCGCAGCCTCGGAACCGGCAGATGGCGGAGGGCACCGGCTCGGGAACACATTGGGCATTTCACCCACCAAAAATTGGGAGTTATGATTTGCATGCATCAGTATACATTCACACATCTATGTGTATATAATATTATATAATTGTATATATTATATATACTGATTAAATCTGATTAATGGATTTATAGGTATGTTTGTTTGTAACTAGTCTAACTAGGAATTATGGTGGATAAACATTTGCACTTGGATGGTTTTTTCTTGGCCGATGTTTTCAGACCCGTGACCCCATCCTGCAGCAGGGAATTGGCTGTTCATTGCCTGCTTAGAGTCCCCGTAGGTGGACAAATTTTGAGTTCATTCATATCCTGTTGGCATTGAATTGATATTGACATATTGAAGCAAGTGACAGCAGCCAATACCATCCAATACCAATATATATATTATTATATTGTGATCCATTCACCAAGTCAATAGTTACATGGCGATGGATCAAAACCTATGGAAAGGCCATATTTAGGGGATGAACATCTATTCGCCAGCCATTTTGATGATAGGGTGCCAGGATTTTGACCCACAGATCATGAAATTAGATGCCACAGAAACCCCAATCAAGTGGTAGTGGTGGATCTGTTTGTATACTGGGGGTTATTTCAACATCATGTAGGGTTTGTTACTTCAAGTCCCCATATTGGCTAAATCCCGAGCACCTGTTGAAGGTGTCTGCCATTTTGGCACCAAAAAAAACGCATTGTCAAAGGCCCTTGTAAGGGCCAAACTACAAGGGTGTTTTCATAGTGTTTGTTGTTTAAGGTGATTTCTATTTTGGGTTCAATCCCATTTTTGAAGGTTAGTTTACACTTCAATTCATGTTAAATCCCCATTTTTTGCATGTCAACTTCCCAAGTTTCTGTCGGTGAATTCCCAGTCTTTACCACCCAGGTGACCCCTAAGGCGGCGCTAAGTTGGACCGGAACGACGTTACCGGCCTCGTCATCAGGAGGCCGGTCCGGCTCCTGGAGGATGACTGTCTGCTGATCGTTGATCATTTATATAGAGATGATCATTTGGATAACCATTGATATATATCTATATATACCCTCTGGTTATTTAACATAGCCATGGGAAATGGCCCATTTATAGAGGTTTACCATGGTTTACCTATTAAAAATGGTGATTTTCCATGGCTATGTTAAATAACCAGATGGTATATATAATTTAGGATTACCATTGATATGGGGGGGATTGATGATCATTTATATAGTCCTAAATCAACAACTAAAGTTCTTACTCTTAGATGATGAATTTTCACTTTAGAATTGCCAGGTTTGTGGGGGACGGCTCTACCTGCTGGACATATTTCAGGATACTAAAGTGTGGTTCACCTACCCAAAAAGAGGTGATGAATGACACCCAAAATCATCGATGATTTGGAAATGATGGTGAATCAATCAACCATTACTTATGCTAGGTTAACAGGATGGCCAATTGGACCAGGATCGCCATGAAATTGACAAAGTTGAACCTTTTTGTGGGTACTGCCGGTCGCGATGGTTCACATCAGATGTTTGACAAGGTCTGCTGGCAAATTCAAGCTGTTTTGGTGGAACATGAGTAACATGAGTTGAAACAATCATTTTCTCCAGCAGGTTTGATCTGAAAATAGACACATTCCACTCACTGGTTTGACACATAATTATTTAATTCTCTCATTAAGATAGGAATCTTGGAGCCCCATTTCCAGACAAACCCAGCTCCAGCTGCATCCCAGGCGTTTTTTGGGATCCACTGATCCATACAGGGCATGGGAACCATCCCTGTGAGCTTTTCACAACGGGTCGGAGCTATGCCTGGTTTTGGTATGTTTTGGTGTTGTCCCAGTGACATCCCAGCGACTTCCGTAGAAACACGAGCAAGTTGTTTGGCCCGGGGCCGGCACAGCTCCCAAAATTCAACGTTACTAGGCCCAAGTTTCCTGGGATGCGCTTGAGGTGATGCCAGCAGAGCCAAAGGCTTGTTGAAACTCTGCGCCAGGAAAGGAGAACAAAATGCCGCAGCGGGCTCCTGAGATCCGAAACGATCCGAAAAGATCCGAAAAGATCCGAAAAGTACCAAGCCATCTATAGTGTGTATATATATTAATATATATATATATATACATACTAAATCCCCATGTTAGATGATATCCCCAGCAAAGCCATCTCCCAAAAAACGGTGAAATCCAAGCCATCCACCGTCAGCCGCCGGGGCTCAAGGCCAGGCTTCGTTCGAACAGCGCCTCGGATCGCTCCAGCAACGACCAAGCGACGCCATGTTCGAGTCTATTGTAAACAGTTTGCTGGAGAAGTATTTGGCCCCATACCTGGACAATATGTCGGCCGTACCTTGGCACATGGTCTAGTTTGTTTAAATAACCCCGTCCATGTTTCAAACAGATAGGCAGATAGATAGATTAGATTAGATTAGATTAGATTAGATTAGATTAGATAGATTAGATAAGATAGATACAGTCATGATTCAAAAGAGTCTTTATTTTCAAGCATACTTGGGCGGGCGATATCCAAGTGACAGATATGTTTGGGAGCCGTGGAAACCAACGCTTTGGATGGTTGTTCTTTGGATCCATGCTTTGCCCATCTAAAAAGGTCACCGTGGTTTCAAAATGTTTCAAATATTCTTACCATCAAATGTTTTCAAACATGTTTGGGATAGTGATCCCCAATGACTAATATGTTTCAAGATGCATTGAAACATATTGAAACCACCAGATGGATCAAGTGATGTCGATATTGTCAGTTGCCCCCGCCGAGTCGAACCTACGTTTTCGCCTTGGAAAGATGAGCGCCAAGAATTTGAAGCTGAAAAGCAGTCTCTGTGCATTGCTGGGTTTCGATGAGCTTCAGCTACAGGCAGGGGAAGATGGGGAAGATGAACAACATTGAACAACATATACATATATATATATGAGAACGTCAGGTTGCAGTTGCAGTGTCTTTTTTCGGCGCGGAGGTTGGAGAACTGAAAGTGCTGGAGATTGAAGTCCCCTTCTTTGCGCTGCAACCCTGGCCGCAATTCTTGTCATGATTTTTGGCAACAGAACAAAGTTTACAAAAATTGCTCCTCTGCTGAAAACTTAAACAATCCAACATGATCATCCCCGGTTGGGACCATCTAAATTCCGCTGGGCTATAGCCAGCTAAGAATTTAAACCAGGCGAATCTGTCCTTGGAGGTAGTCACAAAGAAATTTAGCACCATTCACCATTATATGGGAAGATAATAAGTTTGAAATTATGTGCTAGCATGCACATGAGAGTGAGCTGGTGGTTGGTGGCCATGGACGCTATAGCCAATGGAAGGTCTTCGACATGATTTTTGGACGGTGCCCGAGGCTCTCAGGTGGCATCACTGTGACCCTGGAAAAGCTCGAGGCCATGGGGCCATGGTCAAGCGGTCAAGCGGTCTGTTGCCCCTCTTGAAACACCTGGGACCTCAGAATTTCCTGCAAACTCCTATGCCATAAGTCTTCAAAACAGCCAAGAATAAGAAAAAGTTTCTCCAAAATTTCTTGGATTTCCATCCCGAATGTACCTTTCCGCCCTTAAAATATGGGGGCCTCTATATGGAGGTTCTCTGAAATGGGGGTACCCTCACATCATCCATTTGATTTTGGGATTTTCCATTCTAAACCAAGCATTTTGATCCATTTTGGGGATCCATTTATGGAAACGCCCATAGTGTCTGTCACCGGCCTCCGGCCACCTTCGCCAGGTGGACGCGGTGATCAACGCCCTGTCGGATGGCAAGAGTGGCGAGCAACGTTTGGAGGAGCTGCGGCAGACGCGGATAGCCTCGGTGGAGCATCAGGCGGGGTCAGCAGCAGATGCAAAAATGGATCGAAACAGGAGATATACCCTCTGGTAAACTAACATAGCTATTGAAAATGGCCATTTATAGTGGATTTTCCCATTAAAAATGGTGATTTTCCATAGCTATGTTAAATTACCAGAGGGTAACTCATTAAAGCAACCAGTCTGGGAAATTGGCATGGGAATACCAATGAATACCATGAATTGCGCAGGCACGACCCATTGATAGATGAATATGTCACTGTTTTACGTATGATTGAACTGTGGATTTTCCAGTCAGCTATGCGGCTATGCAAAGTTAACGGATGGTGGTGGTTGCCCACGGGCGCACGAGGCGCCTAGTAATTTGGTAAGCCTTTCGCAGTACGTCGCTGGTCATGGGCTGGGGTGGGGTAGGGGGTGGTGGGCTACTATACCGCTCTGTTCACCTGCCTGGTAAATGTTAACCCTGGATGAAAGTTCACCCCTGGGCGGTTGTAATTGGGGGATACCATTTTCGTAGCAGATGACATCACTATTCGGGGAGGCCCTCATTAACCAGGGTTGATTGATCCAAGGTTGACATGAATCATCCCCTCCCCCTTTTGCACATCCAAAGATAGACATGATATATATATATAATTATATATATACATATATATATATATGTATATGTATATGTATATATAAATATAATGGGTAATAATTATAATTGGTGAACTTCTGATAAGATAAATAAATTGTAAACTGAAATATGTCCATTATATATGTTCATTATATTTTGAATGACGATCCAATTAGTCATCAAGAATTTCAAACGGGCAATACCATAGGATATAATGAATATAATGGTGGTGGTGGTGGTGATGATGATGATGGTGATGATGATGATGATGTACAGTAATTATAATTTTAAAGTAGGAATCACTTGGATTCATCATTTACTAAGTAGGCTTATGAACGATGATCCCACTTGAGAAATGATTGATCCTAATGTGAACACGGGGGAATACCATAAAGCTGGGGCTGAACATGGTTTAAGCGTCCTGAAACGGACTTCCAATTTAGCCAATATAGTATTAATATGTATTAAATACCTCTTACATTTGTACATGAATGTATCCAATACATTGCACCACGGTAGTTTTGTTCAGGGCTATTTCAATGGGGGAAAACACCCCCACTGTTTAGATCTGGTTAGACAAGTCTCCTTGCTGCGGGGTCTAGGTTTATGCGGCTGCTCGAGGATCGACAATAAATGGATCCAGCATTGCTTGGATGACAATCCCACTTAAATGATTGTAATCCACCATAATCCACCGGTTAGGAAGTCCTTTAAGCAAAGTCATCCGTAATACACACACATATATATATACACATAGTATTTTAAGATTTGAATTACTAAATGATGAAGTGGAGATAGTGGAGGGGATCCAACAGCCACATCTCATGACATTTCTCCAAAGAGATGGTGTAAATTCTATGGAGAGAGAGTGATGAGGTAAATGCTGTGGGCTGAGGGGAAGGGACTTCTTATGGATTACTAGTCTATATAATTGTTCGAACCCCTTGTTTTTCCCTTTTTACTCCGGATTCACTCCCTAGCTTTTTTGGTCTTGTCCACCAGTGTTTGCTGCTTTCTGTTGTTGCCCAGTGATATGATGGCTAATTGTAAAATTTGGCTGATAATGGTTACAGTTAGTTGGGTTTCATACCATCCAATACAATACAACCCCAATTTCCTTTACTAGTTGGAGTTCCAGTTCTTTTTATATATGGATTCTTGTTTACAAAATGCCTAATATTTACATCCCGATTTCTCAAAGTTTCAGATACAATCCATTGCAATCCCAGATTCCAATCTCCCAATTTACATCCCGTTTACATCCATAATTTGTTCCTCTTTTTTTTGTACTTCATCTCCTTGTGAAAAACATTCCGCCTGCGCCAGGCCGCGCAGCAGATCGAGGTTCGGAAACACCAGCGGTTGGTGGAAGCCGCCAAGCAAGAAGGCTCCGGGTAAGCTGGGGGCAGCTGGGGGCCGAGTTGCTGCTTTTCATGTTTTCTTTTGCAAACAAAATAATTTTTGGTGGCCAACAAAGAGAGAGTTAAAATCTTCTCAATCATCAATCCAGAGGAGATTTGAAGGTACATTCAATGAGAGCAAGATAGAATCAGATACCATCGACCTTTCAGAAACACCTCAAATCCCCACCAGAATGAGTTTGGGGCCCTTGGTCACCGGAGGCCGAGATTTAGATGCTGGCATGGTGGCAAAGGTCGCCCGGCATTTCATCTCCAATGTGAAGATTCAGATCAGCAGCTCAGCGGATATTAGATCAATCTGGGCACTTCCCTAAATTGCTGACACAAAGAAATTTTCCCTTGTTTCTTGTCTGAAAAAATCTGGGAGTTCCCAGGCAAACTTTGGAGGGTTCCTTTGGATTCACCGTGCCGTGAGGCAACCTCCAGTGCCGCTTGTCGGATCCGGAGAGCGGCGCGCATGTGGCGGCGGAACTGGGGGAGCTCTATGGACGGGCTCCTACGGAGGAGGTGCCCCTGGGAACAGCTTGTGAAACAATTTTGGGAGTATCGGAAATCTATGGAAATATTATAAATATTGGAAAAATGGGAGGGAAATTCAGGTTTAGCCACATGTTCCGGCTGTTCTGGCTGTTGGTGGACCATGATTCATATTTCCAAGATATGTTTAATGAATAGCGCATGCTGCAACACTGATGTTGAGGACGTCACGCAGCTTTGGAATGAAAGAAATGCTGATTGCAAGCAGCCTCTCCAAATTTCTTGGAATGAGGAACATGGATCAGGTTGAGTCCACGTAGATATTTCTCGTACTGTGACAGTACCCCCCGAAAATAAGTCAACATGATAAAATAATCCTCTCTCCCTATTGCTAAAACGCCCCCCCGCCCCCCAAATGGTAAACACGGTGGTCTATTTTTATTGGGTGTATTTTGTATTAGGGCGCCCCTAATATTCCATTGATAATGAAAATTAAAAAACTCGATTTGAAATTGGGTTGAATCCTTTTTTAAAATCTATATAACATATTGCCAAAAACTGGATTTCGAAGCTTTCCCCTAACATTCCAATGAAAACCTTAGAAATAAAATAATACAGTAAAACTTGGGAGATGGGACCCTAATAAAAAACATCCAGGTGCCAGGTAATCTTTTTTTTATTAATAGGGGGTTTCATCATTTGGTTCTCCTATTGATTCTCAATTACAACAATTAACAATCCAATTGTGCCCAACCAAAAAAAAACGGAAGTGCCACACCAATCCTATTTTTTTTTACTTGGGGGAGTTTGAGTAATAGGAAGGGATTAGATCATATGAGATCATTAGAAAAGTCAACGGCCAGGATTTTTCAGGATTTTTCCAAAACATCTGAGAGGTTCTGCATCAAACTGCCAGGAGCGAGAGAAGGCAACCACAACGCAGACAGAAGTGGAAGTGGCCCGAAGCACCTCTTCCTTTCAGGCGGGGCACCCGAGGTATGGAAAATTCATGGGGAAGCCCGTTGAGAAATGATCGTGATACATCTGTAGTTAATGGAGTCCAAACCAACAAGCATGACTGTGGGCACTACATTGTAGCTGCTTCATGGGGATTCAACCAGCGCACCCAGTTCGGTGAATCCCAAGAATAACTGTTTGTTGGGGGCTTAAAAAGTCAACCAATGTCAACCACCAACGATATCCAACAATAGCGCATCAACCGTTTGACCATCTACCCCCGGGGAGAACAAAGGGGGGTGTTGTTTTTTTCGTGATTGCAGGAGGAAGCGCACATTGCGAAGGCGAGATGCACCTTTTTTTCTGGGTTTCTCCAGTGGGTCACCAGTCACAAGGATGAACATCCAGTGCGCATGATGTCCATCAGGTTGGGGTTTTGACAGCCAGCCATGCCAGGCCATTGGTTTTAAGAACTTCTGCATCAAAGGCGGCTACCAAGTCTCGCAAGATATCCTGACCCTCCACTTCTTGCAAGTGATTCTACTGCAGGGCCATGGGAATATGGCAGTGGAAATTGATTTTGGTTTGAAAGAAAACAGCGATTCAGTGAGACTCGGCGTGATGGCTGGAATGCGCCAGTTGGGTCATGCACCACTTGGGTCATGTTGAATTTCAACTCTTCCCATAGATCCACAGTATTCCACAGTGTGCTTGGAAAATGAGTTGGAGCTTGGTGACTTGGAACCTTTTATATAACTGTATATACCCTCTGGTAATTTAACATAGCCATGGTATAGATGGCCCATTTATAGATGGTTTACCTGTTAAAAATGGTGATTTTCCATGGCTATGTTAAATTACCAGAGGGTAACTCTTTTGGAGACATTCCAGTTGGTGGTTGTGGATAGCCATGCTTGGTACTACAAGCCCCCCTGGCTGGCTCATTCTTTGTGCACCATTTATATCAAAGTCATATGTCATATGTACATCGGAACTACCCGTCATTTCCACGAATTTTAGTTGCATTTTTTTGCATTTTTTGGGTGTTTTTTCGGATGGTTTGTGAATTGGTGGGCCATGACTTTTTGAAAAGTGGCAACGGCAGCACCCAGGAAATTGTCACCAGACCAGATCACTGCCTTGATCAAGATTTCCAACGCCCTGGGGGAAGAAAGCAACAGACTACAAGCCACTCAGCATTTGATGCTTTCTTCTCCGTGTTTTCTAAAGATTTTCATGTGGCCCCCATTCCGAAATGGACTTGCTGGAGCACACAATTGCTGTCCAATTCTTGTTTCATGAAGGACAGTTTGAGTGTGTGGCCACATATGGCCATCAATCCTGAGATGTCATGATGATACAGCCAAGACTAGCTGTACTATTGCTCCACGTTTGCTCCTCTCCATCTCTGCGAGGCACTTCTGGTTCCTCCAGGGGCGGAACAGATGGTGAATCTGACCACCAAAAAAGGCATCAAAAAGGCTGATGATGAGCACCTTCCGTGGCAGGTCTTTTTTGGGTGAAAGTGGATTGGTGTGGGGGGTTCCTAAAATGGGGGCACCCAAAATGGATGCTTTATACTGGAAAATCCGATTAAGATGGATGATTTTGGGGTGACCCCATTTTAGGAAACCCCTGTGTGATTGCTAGAGTCTAGAGGCCCCACAGGAACTATTAGATCATTAGATGTTCATACGATTGCAATATGATACAATAAAAATTAATGATAGTAACAATGATAATAATAATAATACACAATATATCATACAATATGTCGCAATATTTTGCAATAATTAAGGGGGTCCTGGATGGTCCCGGCACGAAGGATTTCATACACAGCAGCTTTCTGCCGGTCACTCTTCCAAAGGAAAATTTTGGAAGGTGTCTTGCATCTTTTGATATATATTTGGGGGAACGAACAGTCAGTCATGCCATATCTGTACGTACACACACACACTCTCTCTCCCCTGTTTTTGGGGATCACAGTGTGTGCAGTAAATAACAAGTAGATACAAGTAGATACAAATTGGTAAGCCTGCACAAGAGATCAGTCTAGAGACACATGTCTACAGCGCCTCCGAGCCGAGGTACGTCAGCTTGTGCAGCAGATACTACCGCGATGAGCTCGAGGGGGCGGTGCCCGGCAGGCGTTTGCCGGAATTGACCGCGCCTTTGGCAATTTCTGGGATCAGGTGCGGTTTTTTTTTGGTTTCAGCAGGAGCCAGAAAAGAACTGAAAAGTCCCCAAAATCCTTGCTCCAATCATCATTTTCCGATGTTTTCCCCATGAATGCTGTTGTAATTAGGCTTTCTTTATAGTTTATAGGGTATAATTATCCCGTGATGATTATCTAGTGGTTGTTGGTTGATGGCATTAGTAGAAACAAATGTGGAATGACCATCCAGCAACAATTGTCAATATCTTTTTGATGGGTTAAAACCAACCAGCTAAAAAAGTGATATCCAATATTCCCAATTCCTGGAGAAGATTTTACAAGATTTCCCAAGTCTGGGACTCTTCCCACTTACGCGCTCAGCCCGTCCAGAAGTTATGATCCTTACGATGTCCTGTCGTGTTCTTGGGATCTTCCCAGCTATTGGGCTTGGGTCATCACCGGAGCGAAGAGCCATGGAGATACCCTGGTAACCCAACATTGGAATAGCTCCCTGTTTCAGCTTCCCCCTGGCGATTTTACATGGCCATGTTGGTTGAACTATGCTTCATCCCAGTGGTATCCCACTGGCGACACTTTGCCACACGCGCCTTGCACGTGTGAGACGTGCTGGGTTGCGTCTCTCCCGAGATGTCTGAAGAGTTCCGCTTGAAAGTCTTGCGCGATGTGGTGCCTCTGAAAATGCAAGCTGAATGGTTCATGCCAGTGCCTGGGATGAAAGGGCCAAGGATACAGGGATATATTCCGGGGGCCATGGATCCATGGATCAAAGATTGTCCAAGACTCAAAGATAATCAAAGATGATCATGTCTGATCAAAGACTATCGAATATGACCAAAAATTAAAGGACCGGACAACCCCACAAGTCAACTTCTTCCAATAATAATGAGCAACAAATGTTGTAGCGGGACGGGGAAGGAAGGAAAGACAAAGGAGGTGGTGGAGGATCGAGAAGTAAAACAAAATGTGTGTGAAAAAGTTGTATGTGAAAGATGGTGTGTAGCAAAGAAAGATGTTGTGTGTGTGTGACAAAGTTGTGTGCCAAAGATGGTGTGTGTGTGTGAAAGTAAAGTGTGAAAGAGAGTGTGTGACAGGGTTGTGTGTGAAAGATGGTGAGTGACAAAGTAGTGTGTGAAAGATGGTGTGGGAAAAATACGGTATGTGACAAAGTTGTGTATGAAAGATGGTGTGGTGAAAGATGGTGTGTGACAAAGTTGTGTGTGAAAGATGGTGAGGTGAAAGATGGTGTGTGACAAAGTTGTGTGTGAAAGATGGTGTGTCAAAGATGGTGTGTGATAAAGTGGTGTGTCAAAGATGGTGTGCGAAAGATGGTCTGTGACGGTGTGTGAAAGATGGTGTGTCAAAGATGGTGTGAAAGATGGTGTGTGAAAGAGGGTGTGTCAAAGATGGTGTGTGAATGATGGTGTGTGACAAAGGGGTGTGTGAATGATGGTGTGTGACAAAGTGGTGTGAAAGTTGGTCTGTCAAAGGGTCAAACGTGGTGGGTGACAAAGTGGTGTGTAAAAGATGGTGTGTCAAAGATGGTGTGTGACAAAGTTGTGTGTCAAAGATGGTGTGTGAAAGATGGTGTGTGACAAAGTGGTGTGTGAAAGATGGTGTGTGTGTGTGACAAAGTGGTGTGAAAGATGGTGTGTCAAAGATGGTGGGTGAAAGATGGTGTGTGTGTGTGTGACAAAGTGGTGTGAAAGATGGTGTGTCAAAGATGGTGGGTGACAAAGTGGTGTGTGACAAAGTTGTGTGTGAAAGATGGTGTGTCAAAGATGGTGGGTGACAAAGTGATGTGTGACAAAGTTGTGTGTGAAAAAACGTGTGTGATAGATGGTGTGTGACAAAGTGGTGAGTGAGAGATGGTGTGTGAAAGAGGGTGTGGTGTGTGAAAGATGGTGAGTGACAAAGTGGTGTGTGAAAAATGGTGTGTGAAAGAGGGTGTGTGATAGATGGTGTGTGACAAAGTGGTGTGTGAAAGATGGTGTGTGAAAGATGGTGTGTGAAAGATGGTGTGTGAAAGATGGTGTGTGGAAGTGGGTGTGTCAAAGATGGTGTGTGACAGATGGTGTGTGACAAAGCGGTGTGTGAAAGATGGTGTGTGAAAGGGGGTGTGTCAAAGATGGTGTGTGAAAGATGGTGTGACAAAGTGCCACGATTGCCACGCAAAGTGAAGGTCGATGTCACCAAGTGCCACGCCTGCCACGCAAAGTGAAGGTCGATGTCGCCAAGTGTCACGCCTGCCACGCGAAGAGCCGCGGCGACAACGGCGTCAACTGGGAACCAAGTGCGCCACCAGAGCCAGTGCAGTGCCATAAGTGACACGCCTGCCACGCAGAATGCACGTCCATGTCACCAAGTGCCACGCCTGCCACGCAAAGTGACGGTCGATGTCACCAAGTGCCACAGGTGCCATGCAAAGTGAAGGTCGATGTCGCCAAGCGCCACGCCTGCCACGCAAAGTGACGGTCGATGTCCACGGCGTCAACTGGGAACCAAGCGCGCCACCAGAGCCAGACCAGTGCCATAAGTGCCACGCCTGCCTTGCAAAGTGAAGATCCATGTCGCCAAGTGCCACGCCTGCCATGCAAAGTGACGATCGATGTCATCAAGTGCCACGCCTGCTAGGCAAAGTGAAGGTCGATGTCGCCAAGTGCGATGCCTGCCACGCAAAGTGACGGTCGATGTCGCCAAGTGTCACGCCTGCCACGCGAAGAGCCGCGGCGATAACGGCGTCAACTGGGAACCAAGTGCGCCACCAGAGCCAGTGCAGTGCCATAAGTGCCACGCCTGCCACGCAGAGTGCACGTCCATGTCACCAAGTGCCACGCCTGCCACGCAAAGTGACGGTCGATGGCACCAAGTGCCACAGGTGCCACGCAAAGTGATGGTCGATGTCGCCAAGTGTCACGCCTGCCACGCAAAGAGCCGCGGCGTCCACGGTGTCAACTGGGAACCAAGCGCACCACCAGAGCCAGCCCAGTGCCATATACAAGTGCCACGCTTGCCACGCAGAATGCACGTTCATGTCGCCAAGTGCCACGCCTGCCACGTGAAGAGCCGCGGCGTCAACGGCGTCAACTGGGAACCAAGCACGCCACCAGAGCCAGCCCAGTGCCATAAGTGCCACGCCTGCCCCGCAGAATGCACGTCCATGTTGCCAAGTGCCACGCCTGCCACGCAAAGTGATGGTCGATGTCGCCAAGTGCCACGCCTGCTACGCAAAGAGCCGCGGTGTCCACGGCGTCCACTGGGAACTAAGCGCGCCACCAGAGCCAGCCCAGTGCCATAAGTACCACGCCTGCCTTGCAAAGTGAAGGTCCATGTCGCCAAGTGCCACGCCTGCCACGCAAAGAGCCGCGGCGTCCACGGCGTCAACTGGGAACCAAGCGCGCCACCAGAGCCAGCCCAGTGCCATAAGTGCCACGGCT
>Ga0126342_10006038_pt1 | contig 21355 bp, 16 predicted proteins | sample Cyp1metagenome_FD_92528 | JGI IMG/M metagenome (GOLD analysis project Ga0126342, IMG submission 92528) | Coral microbial communities from Lord Howe Island, Old Settlement Bay, Australia - Cyphastrea 1 metagenome | ecosystem: Host-associated > Invertebrates > Cnidaria > Coral ... | reverse complement strand
CCAGACGACGTTGCACAGCGTAGCATCCAGAGCGTCTTACGAAGTACTCAGAACCAGACGACGTTGCACAGCGTAGCATCCAGAGCGTCTTACGAAGTACTCAGAACCAGACGACGTTGCACACCGTAGCATCTAGAGCGTCTTACGAAGTACTCAGAACCAGACGACGTTGCACAGCGTAGCATCCAGAGCGTCTTACGAAGTACCAGACGACGTTGCACAGCGTAGCATCCAGAGCGTGTTGCCAAGTACTCAGTACCAGACGAGGTTGCACAGCGTAGCATCCAGAGCATCTTACGAAGTACCATACGACGTTGCAAAGTACCAAGCATCCAGAGCATGTTGCGAAGTACTAAGTACTAGACGACGTTGCACAGCGTAGCATCCAGAGCGTCTTACAAAGTACTCAGAACCAGACGACGCGTTGCACAGCGTAGCATCCAGAGCGTCTTACGAAGTACCAGACGACGTTGCACAGCGTAGCATCCAAAGCTTTTTTGCGAAGTATTAGCAAAGGCGTCCTCCAAAACGCGTCGTAACGTACGACTGGAGCCACAAAAACAAAGACATGGTACAATTTTGTGGCAACTCGAGAATCAAGAACCTATCTTGTGACCAACTGCCATCTGTTTAGGAACATCACCAGCTCAACAGTGCGATGCGAAAAGTTCTGCGTTTCAAACAATGGAGCGACCATCCAGGGAACACGTCTTGGGCAGCACCACCGTCATCTGCCAGGTACATCACTAGACGAAGATCGCGGCATTCGACGGCTGGATTAGGCAGTCGCGCTGTGCGCCCAACTCGATGTCGGCTGGCGCCGCCCTTTTTCTTTGATTTCTTCTTCTCCATCAGGGTCAGGCGAGCCTGCAGCTCCGAATTGTGAGCTTTAAGGACCAAATTTTCGTCGCGCACCTCTTTGAGCTTGCCGCAAGCTCGTTGAGCTCGGCCTCGTGGAAATATAATTGTTTGCTATTGAAACTATGGCCAATTTAGTTCGTTGATTTACCGAACTTAAAGATGGTGATTTTCCGTAGCTCTCTTAGTTTACACATTCTTCAGAGCTATGGTTGTACTCTTGCGGCATGGCCACATCCTCTTGCCATGAAAAGAGGTGATTTACAAGACCACCAAAAAATCATTGAGATCTTGATGATTGATGTTATCATTTATACAATGTGGGGTTACCCTCAGTTATAAGTACGATAGATCATAGTTTTTGGCACTATAGCCAACTTAGCAATCTAGGGGGCCCCACATTGTATGTATATCTGGGTAAATAATAATATTTCACTAACCTGAATTGTTCGGTCATTTGGGGATGATTCCCCTTATTAACCATGATTCCAGGCTTCGGGAGAACAGTGAGGTCGTTATAATTTTTACCCATATATAGATATATATATATGGACACAATCATTTTCAAAACCGAGGGATTAATCATAGTCTTCCCTATATATAATATGATTATTATACTATATATACTATATAATATTATTATACTATATAATATACTTCCCTATATATATATTATATGTATAATATTATAACCATCAAACCACTCCCAAATGGGGGAGTCCCAATCATCCCAACCAGCAAACATCCCAAGGGCTCCGCACCGGAGGTTCCGATCGGAAGAGTTCAGGAAGACCTGGCGAACCGACGAACTTGACGAAGCCGACTGATGGGTTTTTTTCGAGGGGGCCTCCAAGGGTGTCCTAAAACGTTTACTGATACATATGCATATGCTTTCATGGCTGTGTATGTATGTATATATACATATATGTATATATATATAATTTTGTATATAGACATGTTTTGTTCTATCTAATTTATATATCTATATACATATGAAACTGGTTAGGGATACCAACGATCTGTCCAAAATTGCTGTTCCCATGGGGGAACATGATGAGCATCACACAACTTGATGAGCATCACACAACTTGATGGTTTTCAGACATACAATGTGGGCACCCCCCAGTTATAAGTTGCTTTATAAACCCAATTAACTATAGTTATGAGTACCATAAATCATGGTTATTGGAGTTATAAACCAACTTAGCTATCGTTTGAGGGCCCCTAATGGTTTGGTGGTAATATGATTTCTTATCTGGTTGGTGGTAGACCTACCCCTCTGAAAAATATGAAAGTCAGTTGGGATGATGAAATTCCCAATATATGGGAAAAAAAAGGTTCCAAACCACCAACCAGGTTTTATAGTAGATCAGATATATCTATACTTACTGGGGGTTCCAGCTATCTTCTATTGCTTGTTGAATGGGAACCAACTGTTCATAAACCAGTGCGAAACGGACATCAATTCTTCCAGATTTGCTGCATGAGAGCCAAACCCATGTGCCCTCTGCTCATCTCTGGCGATCCAGGCGCTAAAGCAGGTGATTCGACCTTTCTCTCCGTACACGGCTTTGTCCCTCAAATTCACCTGGTTGGTGGTATACCTACCATCTTGAAACATATGAGTTCGTCAATGGGAAGGATGACATCCCATATTTATGAAATGGAAAATAATCCAAATGTTTGAAACCACCAACCAGTCACATATTTTCTTGATGAAATCAATAATTTCTCAAACAATGCTCATGTTCCTTGGTGCAAACATGGGTTTGTCTGAAAATATATCAAGATATTGTGATGTGTAAAACAACAATAAACCATCACCCAAATCACCATTCCAATGGGTGCTTTATGACATTGTTTTACCATGTTTTACCCACATTATCCCTAATTCCAATGCGAAAAATTGTCCTATCTCCATCTTTACATTTTCAGATGGTCATTTCCAAAAGGAAAATACACAATTTTCAGGCAAACCCAACAAGCATCATATCAAGTTGGTAAACCCATGATATCCAACAAAATATGGATAGTAAAACCTAACAACACTGGTTGGTGGTATACCTACCCCTCTGAAAAATGATAGAGTTCATCAGTTGGGATGATGAAATTTCCAATATATGGAAAACAATATGAAAACCAAACCACCAACCAGATATCATTGTTCGTATATCTCAGATTATAGAACAAATATTAATGTTATACCCTCTGGTAAACGGCCACATAACTATGGAAAATCACAATTTTTCATGGGAAACTCACTATTTCTATGGCCATTTTCAATAGCTATATATGTATGTTTACCCCAGGGTATATCACGGTTTTGCCATGCTTGGATCCCATTGGCCCCCATATTTGGTGCTGAAACATCCACCCCAGCGCCTGAAGTTTCTCGATGGCCAAGGCGACAATGGCTGTCCCTGCGAATTTTCATGGAAAATCACGGTTGAACTTCCTGAATTTGATGAACAGGAACTTCCAGGAAGCCAACAAATATATATATATATATATATCTATCTATATATATATATATATATATCTATCTATCTATCTATATATATATATATATATCTGGGTAAATTATAATATTTCACTAACCTGAATTGTTCGGCCATTTGGGGATGATTCCTCTTATTAACCATGATTCCAGGGTGCGGGAGAACAGTGAGGTCGTTATAATTTACCCATATATATATATATTCCCCAAGTAGTTGCTTACTCATTGGCAAACAAAAACACACAACTCAGCAGCAAACCCAAGAAGTGTAACCAGCTATCATCATTTGCCAATCAAAGCTGTGTTGGGGGATTCACCTCCCTCCCTATTCATCAACCAGCAATGGGAAAAGGATCATCTCAGTGACACTTTTGCTGCGCAGTTTTAGTTTTAGTTGCAGCTTTCCTAAAATGGGGGATAACCCATGCAAAACCCTCCACATTTCATCATTTTAGTATTGAAACCCAACTTGCTGATGCCCTTTAAGAAACTTCCAGTTGGGTGAATGCACCAAAAAAAAAACATGGATGGATTGCCCCTGAACTGAGCGAGCTATGATTCTTTGATTCTGTGATTCAAAATTGGGTACCCTCTGGTCATTTAACATAGCTATTGAAAATCACCATGCTATTAATGGGTAAATCAACTATTTCTATGGGCCATTTTCAATAGTTTTTTGTATGTTTACCAGAGGGTACCCCCAAAATGAGATTGTTTACTACCAAACATGGGCCCAAAAATGGGTCATATTTGGCCCCCAAGGTTTGAACAATAACCACCTGTATGCAGAAGGGTCAAACGTCTTTAGAATGGTCAAAACCATTAAATCATTGACCCCCAAAATAGACAGACTGAAATTGGATGGTTGGATAAAAAAAACCACATTCTTATTTTTTCCAAACAATTCCAAACAAAAAAAAATCCATACTAATATCCAACAACTCGACCCAGATGTCTTTTGCACCCCTTTGGCTGCCAATTTTTGGCTGCTAGGCTGATTTCCCCATGTTTCTTGAGGATAATTCCACCATTTTGCTGGTTAGTAATCCTTCTTTGACCCGCATTTGGGTGCCAAAATTGGATATGCCCAGCATGGGACAATTCCCCCCCCAAAAATAACCTAATTCTGTGGTCCCTGGGTTTGAAATTGTGACCCACGCTGCCATAGAGGATTGGGCCCCCGTTCGATAGTTAAGTTGCCTAAAAAAAGTGGCTGAATTCTATGGCTTTATGGTAGATATAATTATAGTATTCATGGGGTTTATAAACCAACAAACATCACTGGGGGGCGGGGGGCACCATCCTGTACCCATAAATAACAATTAACACCAATGCCAGTGAGTAGTTTGCCTTATCACCAAATCAAAAGTGGACTATCGCTACTGACGGCCCATTAAATGACCCACTTACGGCTAAGAAGAACCAGCATGTACCAGTAGAAGGCATGGTTTACTATGGATCATGGTGAAAATGTGAACATGCGCCCCACATTTATCTGGTTACATACTTTCTTTCATTGGTGATGAAGCACCATAAAACCCAGTACTCACCAACTGTCTGCACAATTTGTAAGATGATTTTCCTACATATCCCAACTATCACATGTAGGGAAATCTCTTTGGCACGAGACGGTTCCCTCAAAAAATGCTTCAGCAATGACTCAAACTCAAGTGTGACATTCCAGGATTACCTGATAGATAGATACTCTCTGGTAAACATACAAAAAGCTATTGAAAATGGTCAATGATAGTGGATTTTCCCATTAAAATTTGTGATTTTCCATAGTTATGTTAGTTTACCAGAGGGTAATCATTGACAACAATGTCGGTTCCCTGAAAGGCCAGAACATCGCAGCCCAAATTTGGCTGCCCAGGCAGCACCCACTGAACCCAGTGAGTGTGTTACGCAATACTGTCATGCTCACAGCCAATTGAGCAAATTTGACATAGCCCAGCTTGACTTGGGACTGGTGCAAATTGTTCCTGTAGGAATGCCTGAAGAGGTACCATGCAGCACCTCTTTGAAGAGTTGCATCACTGAGAGTCCTCCAGTCCCTCCTGCTTAAATTTGGACTCAATTCCTGCGGCAGTCTGTGAGTTTGCGCAAGGTATCGCCTGGGATGTGTGACAATGACTCACAAACACGAGTCAATTTAGTGATGATTTGGCAGTCGATGAACATCTTAAGATCATGCAAAATAAGTAGCAAACAAGTTAGTTTGACTCAGACTCATCAAAACATATGGATGGGTTCTGTGATTCAAAGACAGACCCTGATCCCCGCCAAAATGCCCAACATATTTCCAGGATGGTGGTTCGATGATGCCTTCCCCATACTTTTACATCATTTCCAAGTTCCAAGGTACTTTCTGTCTATGGCTGGGGGTTGCTTTTTTTCTGCGTATCTCCTGTACTATCCCAACACATCACAAGTGTTGAATTGCCAGGGGGTTACTCTATCAATAGTTCCATGATTTCCCATATTATCCCCATATATTGACTGGTGGTATACCTACGCCTCTGAAAAATGATGGAGTTCGTCACTTGGGATTATGATTATTCCCAACTGAATGGAAAAATAAAAGCCATGTTCCAAACCACCAACCAGTGATTATTAAACAATGATTAACCATCATTAACCATGGTTCCAAACCACCAACCAGTTGATGCTTAATTTTCACTTCCCAATTGCAGAGGCTATATCACAACCAATGGTGGTTCTATCCTTCGACGTGAGGTTCCAGGTATGTTCGCTGGTCTAGGTTTATAACCCCCATGAACTATGAATATATCATGATATGCCATAAGAGCTATCCCATTTCATCGAAAGGCTGAAGGTGTTACTAACCAACACATTGGTGAATTTCCCAGAAATTCCGAATTCCAGACAGTGAATATCTCCAACTCATGCTGGTATATGCTGGTTATAACCTTGGTTGTTCCAAGGCGTAAAGGGTTACGAACACAAACGTCTCGCGGCACCTTCCGGCATGGTCCGCACCACGCAGCGAATGGCTTCAAACTCCACACTCTGTGCCTGGTTTTCCCATGAAAAATCCCCGAAGTCCCCTGAAGTTGGTGTAGAATGTGTAGAAATTCATATAAACTCCATACCTGGTTGGTGGTTTCAACCTACACCTCTGAAAAATGATGGAGCTCGTCACTTGGGATTATGATTATTCCCAACTGAATGGAAAAATAAAAGCCATGTTCCAAACCACCAACCAGATTAAGTCTAGATCAAAAGATACTTGGTATCAGCTCCATTAAGTCTGGTGCCTGGAATATGAGTTCAAAAAAAACTAGTAACTAGAAGTCGATGATTTTCACAGCGAACTGAACCTCCACCTAGTTCGGGGATGTAAGTCATGGCTGATTTGCACATTCGTGCTATTTGGCTTTGTCAGATAGGCTACCCCCTGAATCCATTGGTGACTTCACATTTTCACCATTAGAATGGCCATAGCTTGTGGGCGTCCCCCTTTTCAACAAATCCAGTTGGATGCATACGGGGCGTCGTCCACGAGTCGGCGGATGCAATGCTACTTGCAATGCTACTTGCTGTGCGCATAGAACTTACGAGTTTCTGAATCGGAACAAAACTCCTGAGTTACAAACACGATCTATATTGAAGAACTCATTTGACATTTATAAATAACTGGTTGGTGGTATACCTACCCCTTTGAAAAATATGCTCGTCAGTGGGGATGATGACAGTTCCAACCACCAACCAGTCTACCTTTGAAGGGTTTATACATGTGTATAACATCCATGTCAGGGGGATGATGGTTTAATAAATTGGGGGGACTTAAGCAATAGACATGAATGAGGTAATCCAAATTTTGGGGACTTAATAGACGCCTCAAAACGCGGCTTTTTGGCTTCGGCTTCTTTTGATCGTCGATCCTATGCTCCATAGCTAATGGGTTGGTTACCCGACCTGGTAAACATACAAAAAGCATCAACAAGCTATTGAACATGGCCATAGAAATAGTTGATTTACCCGTTGAACATGGTGATTTTCCATAGTTATGTAAACGTTTACCAAAGGGTAAGAAGGGGATTTCCACTTCAATGTGGGGCTCCCCAGTGATGTGAATGTTGCTTTATAAACCCCATGAGTACTATAGTTATAAGTACCATAAAGCATGGTTATTGGAGTTATAAATCAACTTAGCTATCGTTTGGGGGCCCCACATTGTAGGTTACGATGATCGATATATAAAGGGTGGTATAACCACCGAGCGAATCATGAACCAACCATCTTCATATTATGCTTTAATCCACTAAAACTGTTTTCGTAATAAATGATGGTACTGTAGTACTATAAGCGATCATCATTTAATTACTATAAATGGTTGTAAAACCAGTATGAAATGGTACTCTTAAATGGAATCCTTACAACCCCAAACAACTAATCAACAGGGCTGTATCACGCAGCCGCTGCTCATCGATAAGTTGAGAACGGGATTCCCCATGGATTAAGTGACATTCCCCAATTTTTGTCGGTGACTGGAAAAAAAAAACCGAACTCATCATCAACACATATACTAAATTATACACATAGAATCATAGAATCATAGGAAAAATCCCGAACTCATACAATGATGGTTTATAAATTATACACATATAACACATATACTAAATCCCAATGTTTATTGTTTAAAATCCATACTAATATTACTAATATGATGGCAGGGGACAAATCATCTTAGTCTAATCATCAACCAACCAACTTGGATCGTCGTGCAGCCTTTGTGGTGTTGAGGATGTTGGTCAAAGGCCTCAGCGAAGACGGATCGTCGTAGGCTTTTTCACCACCATGAGTTGGGAGATACCCTCTGAAATTGGGAAAACATGGGTCCTTAACCATCACCCGAATATTAAACACCCCAATTGCATGGTCCCAAAAAATGCGGAAATTCCCTACATCCACCATGGTTTCGTGGCCAGGGGGTGTTATTTTTTGAACGGGGGAAGGGATTACTTAACCATCAATAATGGGGATCTAATGGGAATATAAATGGATTCATTCTCTGGTAATTTAACAGTTTGCTATGGAAAACCGCCCACTGAGTTCGATGATTTCATTCTTAGATTTTTTTGATTTTCCATACCTTTGTCAAGTGACCAGAAGGTAACCACCAAAAGTGAGGATATACCCTCTGGTAATTTAACATAGCTATGAAAAATGGCCCATTTGTATATAGTTGATTTAACTACTAAAGATGGTGATTTTCCTTAGCTATGTTAAATTACCAGAGGGTAACTTTAGGAAACCCACATATGCCCAAATAACGTTAGCTACATACCCACTTGTTGACTGGAAGTGCGTCTCCGAGCAGTGATTTTTTAGGGTTGTCGTCATAGTCAGGAAGTTTCCCTCTGCGATCAAGCACGCTCTTCCTGCCAATTGTTAATGCCAACATTTGGTAGAATTGTACCATTGATTTTTTTGCTGGCTGAAACCATGATATGTAAAATCCATCATTTCTTGCGCACGTCATATTTCACTCTTGGAAATTTACTGGGTTCAAACAATAAAAAAAATATCCACCAAAAAAAATTGCGGGTAAAGTCCCCATTTTCTGCATCACTCAATCCACCTCTAATGGTAAGTTTCAAAACCACAACTGGTCAGGTCAACGTTCGCCACGGATTGGTCAGGGACAAAATGTTGGGGGCTTTGCATCAATGGGGTATCCCCTTTATCGCTGGTTGGTTTATAATGGACAATCCCAATCTAACATGGATGATAAATGGGGAACTTCTATGTTATTAAACAATGGTTAATAATGGTTAATCATGGTTAATAATGGTTAATAATGGTTAACAATGGTCATGAAACCTACATTTCTTTCGCTTTGTGGGTCATTTTTCGCTTTGCTCCTCTCGTTTGATAGTTAAATATGTTGAAATCGGCCAACTCACCAACTGGTTGGTGGTATACCTACCCCTCTGAAACATATTAGTCAATTGGGATTATTATTCCCAATATATAGAAACATAAAAATGTTCCAAACCACCAACCAGCCAAGGATGTACCCACAAATCCGATATTTTGTTGGGTGTGTTGCCTTGTGACATCCCAATTTTCCAGTGAATATCCGCAGCGCTTGACGCCCTTGCCTCCCATACCCACTACCCTCTGGTAAACATACAAAAAGCTATTGAAAATGGTGATTTATAGTGGATTTTCCCATTAAAAATAGTGAATTTCCATAGTTATGTTAGTTTACCAGAGGGTAAGTCACCATTACATCCCATTAAAAACCCAATTTTTTGTGGGTTCAAGTCCCATTAAAGCGGCCAATGGTACTTGGATGTGAATACCAAGCATCGCATCTGTGGTTTATAACCCTGCTGCATATGCCATGATAGCCACATAGAACTGGGGTATACTAGGCTTATTAGCCACTTTCGATTCTGGACACCCTAGATTGGATAGCTAATTTGATTTACAAATTCAATATGCATATATATATATATATATGTATTATTGATAATATATATATATGACAATATATATATATGATATAATATATATATATATATGATATAATATATATATATACGATATGATATAAAAATGATAATATATATAGATAAATGATATAATATATATAACAATGATAATATACATATATATATGTATATATAACAATGATATAATATATATAACAATGATATTATATATATATGATATAACATATATAAAAATGATATAACATATATAAAAATGATATAATATATATATATATATATGATATAATATATATATATGATATAATATATATATATACGATATGATATATTATATATATGTGATATAATATATACATATATGCATGATATAATATAATATGTATACATCTGATATAGTGTATATATATATGACACACACATATATGTATATTTAACATATATATATATATATATTGAAAAACATGTGATATATAAGTAGGATTTACATGGATTTATGGTCATAATTTAATAACTATAGAACATCTGGTTCCGCATCCGCCAAGTCTCTCCACTAACTTGGCCGGCAGCCGCGGTTCCAAGGGAGATAGCAGCTGAAACACCTCCCGCAGATCGCGGCGAAGCGCGGCACGGCAGCTGGGAAAACACATGGGGATGGGTCAAAACCCTGGTACCTAGTGAACCCCAAAATAGCTGGTAAATGGATGTTCATCCCACTAAAAATGTATCTATAGGTATTGACCCATACCCACATTAAGATTCAACATTTCAATGGGATTTTAATGGGATTTCAATGGTTAATATATGGTTAATAATGGTTAATATATGGTTAATGATGGTTAATAATAATCTGGTTGGTGGTTTCAGCCCCTATACCTACCCCTCTGAAAAATATTAGTCAATTGGGATTATTATTCCCAATATATGAAAAAAATAAACATGTTCCAAACCTATTAAAGGACAGATTGATTTAGTTGCTAAATACACCTTGTTAATATACAAGTTGATTATTTGATTATAATTTTTCAAGATCTGGGTCATGTATCTATGGTCAACATCATAATCCCATGAAGCTTCAATGCTGTCTTTTGTTAAGATTGATTTAAAGGACAGCTCAATAGATTACTCCAATGTTGACCGTTTTTTTGGTTGGCATATATGAGTCATTTTGTGTTCCACCTTTTTCTGATTTAAATGGAACCAACATGAACCAACCAATCATTTCTGGGAACAAGTCAATTGTTGGTCTCACTTTTTCATTGCCAATCTTAGATACCCTGCAAAAAATAAATTCTTTGCTGGTGAACGTAGATATTCCCATTGATACCAAAAGACTCAAGGATTAAAGTATCCATCTTAGATTGACCTAGATACGATTATTGATTATTTGTGACTATTGATGATTGTTGATTACCATTATTGATTATTGACCATTATTGGTTACAAATTGCTTATAAGCCCATGAAAACTAGTTTTGCAGGATCAAATCCTTGTTGGGCCAATGATTGGGGTTTCAGGATCTGGTGCCTTTTGCCGTGCCTTTTCCTTTCCCGCGCCTTCAGTAACTTGATGGACAGCCAGTTATTGGTGGTCTTCACCTGAAGGACTGGGAGAGATGAATTGCTGAAATGGTTCTTCCATGATTCTTAAATGGATAAACAATAGGTTTGGAGCCGGTTTGGGAGAAACAAAAATCATCATGTACGCAGAATACATCGCAATTTGCCAGTTGCACATTCTTGAAGGGGAATCAATTGCGCATTATCCTAGGATCTCCAGAAAACTCAAATAAATGGTGGATTAATCAATAACCCAAATGAACAAATGGCAGTGTGTCAAAACCTTGTACCCCTTCTGTTCACATCAAAATAGCTGGGATTTATGGATGTTCATCCCCCTAAAAATGGTATGTATAGGTATTGATCCATAGCCAAATCATGCTTCAATGGATTGCTTGTCTTTGAAAAATCAAAGTGGTTGAAAACCGAGTTTCTACTCCCAAATTGACTATGGGTTTCTGCACATTTCCCCAAGAAAACCAATCTTGCTTGGGGGTGCAGTTGAGGTTACTTTCATGGGTATAGCCAATGGGAATCTGAACCCAAAGTTGGGCTATAATTGGATATAACCACTAAAACTATGGATGTATTTCCACTTACCCTCTGGTAAACTAACATAACTATGGAAAATCACCATTTTTAATGGGTAAATCCACTATAAGATGGCCATTTTCAATAGCTTTTTGTTAGTTTACCTGAGGGTATAACTGGAACTGCACTTCCAAACCGGCAACGAGTTCTGACTCTCATCGTTTTTTTTGTGTGTCAACTTCAGGGTCAGGCTGGCAGCCTTTCACATACCCTGCTGCGATATGGTTGGTACGTATTATAATAACAATACCCTCTGGTAAACTAACATAGCTATTGAAAATGGCCATTTATAGTGGATTTTCCCATTAAAAATGGTGATTTTCCATAGTTATGTTAAATTACCAGAGGGTAACTCAACTAATAAAGCAACAATAACACGGAATGTATACATATATGATCATATATGTGCATATACATCTACAGTTTTACAGCTATACAGGCTATACATATTTAATCATATGCGAAAATCATATTTATACATACCCATTTATGGCAAACTATTAACTCCTTGTATTCTGAACAATTATTCATCCAAGGTTGGAAACGGAAACTGGACATATTTTCCCATCGCTGGCAAAATAAACGCAGAGAGACTTATCCAACTTTATGCAAAAAAAGAGGTGGTTCCAGAAACAGTTGGGTGCTTCATTTGACAAACACAAAACGGAGATTTCCAAGTGACATATCATTGCCAATCAGCCAGATAGCCTGCAAAAAATGACAAATTCTTTGCTGGTGAACGTAGATATTCCCATTAATACCAAAAGACTAAAGGATTATTTGGTATCCATCTAAGATTGACCTAGATACGATTGATTATTGATTATTGACTATTGATGATTGTTGATTACCATTATTTTTGACCATTATTGGTTACAAATTGCTTATAAGCCCATGAAAACTAGTTTTCCAAGTGACATATATTGTCAAACCGCTTTAGCAAACAGGTTGTGAACTCTAAAATCCTTCCTGTCATGACAGACCCGGTACACCCCAAAATCTTTTACAATCTGGTGCCACCCCAGTGATTCAGTGATATGAATGTTGGTTTATAACCTCCAGTTTATAGTTGAAACTCTAGTTTATAACCTCCAGTTTAGCCCCTATTTATCAACCATTTATCTATAAATATCTACATCATCAACCCAAACTGGCTGGTGGTATACCTACCCCTCTGAAAAATATGAGTTCGTCAGTTGGGAGTATTATTCTCAATATATATATATATATGTGTGGAAAAAATAATCCAACATATTCCAAACCACCAGCCAGGAAAGTGAAACCGAACTGGGGCACCACCTGGCTTCGCTGCCTTTATCATCTAAAAACCATGGAGATTTCAAAAACCTCTTAGAGGGTGACATAAGGTGACCCGATGACGTGATAGGTGAAGAAACTATAAAAAAAAACATACCCTCTGGTAAACTAACCGTTTGCTATTGAAAATGACCATCTTATAGTGGATTTACCCATTAGAAATGGTGATTTTCCATAGTTATGTCTGTTGGTTTACCAGAGGGTAAATACCATAGATGATAGATGGACAAACCACTGGAAATTGACCTAAATATAGATGATAGATGGCTTGATAAGGTTAAAGTAATGACATGTTCACCATCATTTTGATGGTTTTTCCATGTGGATGCGATAGATAACCCTGGTGCAGCATTCCGCAGCATTCAGAACATGCCAGGTGCTCCAAGATATGGTACAGCTGTGGCACCAATGATAAATAGTTCCTGACGCAATCAGATGACCCTTAGTTTGGGCATGATAACTAGTCATTTCATAGTTGAGCAAGTGGATACAAAAAATGCCATTCCGGGGTACCTGCCCCTTTTTGCGACAAGCCAACATATCACTAATAGATACTAGTAGCTAGTAGATCAATTCACCGGTCAATAGTTTCAAATTGCAGGGATGAGGGAGTGGGTTCATCTTGCAAGATGCGGAGACAAATGAACGAATTGTATTGGGACCCTACACAAGCGCAAACCAGAATTGATCAGCGGGTGCTGGATCAAACCAGACTCCAATCGTCGCAGTGAACGAATGCTACAGTTACAAACAAACTTCAAAAACCATCCAATAGGCTACAATCGAACATAACATACCCTCTGGTAAACATACAAAAAACTATTGAAAATGGCCATTTATAGTGAGTTTTCCCATTAAATGGTAATTGTCCATAGTTTTTTGTATGTTTACCAGAGGGTACATGATCCATAGTAATGAAATATCCTTGTGGTTGGTGGTGTCCACCCCCTTGCAAAATAGAACACGCGCTGAGAATGATCATCAATGCCGTCGTCGTCATCATCATCATCATCATGTTCATTCTCATCGTCATTCTCAACGTCATCAATCTTTGCTATCATTGTCACAATCATTTCATTACATGTTGTTTGATTGCTTTTTCACGTCCTTTCATTTTGTTGTCATTTCGTTTCATTTCATCTCGACCTGTACCGACCCCCAAGATCACGATCACGAAATCTTGGATGTCAGATAGATGGTGATACTTTCCGTTCATGTTTCCGTTCGGCGTCCAATGGTTCTATTCGAGTTTGTTTTTTTTTTGGTTGTTCACCCAGGTTCAGCCAGTTGGCTCTGCTATATCTCCCAGTTCTGCGGACCCAAATTCCACAACAAATACTATCTTTTGCGGGTATTTCTTGATGATGTTCCATTGAATTCGAGCAAACAACGAACATATGTTTACCATGTTTACCATGTGAAACATCGGTGTACCATAGTGTAGCCCTAAACCCAATGGTTAAACATGTCAATCATCGTTCTCCCATATCTTTCCCCTTTTTTCCCCTGAAATGGCTATAATCCCATTCCCCTATTATTCAACACCCAAAAAAAACGTCCCAAAAAAATGTGGAAATTCCCATAAATTTCCTACATCCACCATGGTTTCGTGGCCAGGGGGGGTGTTATGTTTTGAACGGGGTGTTTTGATTAATGCAATTTTCAACTTAGATACCATTGATTATCCATTAAGTATTATTATTATTATTATTACCATCTGGTTATTTAACATAGCCATGGAACATGGCCCATTTATAGATGGTTTACCTATCAAAACGGGGGAAGGGATTCATTGGGAACCTAAAAATCCAGACACAACTCGCCCGCATCCCCCTGATTTCCGCTCCTGGCATTCTTCCGTGCCAGCTCCAAGAAGGTGTTCACCGTGGCTGTAAGGACGCCCTGATGAAATTTTCGTGGGGCCCCGTTGACGAAAAACCACTGGGAAAATGGTGATTTAACCAACAAAAAGCTGATTTTAATATATGTTAATGGGATGTATAGCTGATTTATGATAGCTAAGTTGGTGCAAATAACTCCAATTTCATCATGATTTATGGTACTTATAACCATAGTATTCATGGGGGTTATAAAGCAACAAACATCACTGGGGGCCCACATTGTATAGATCTAGCAAAAACCATAGAATTTACTTTGCTAAAATGAGATACTGGGGATATTATGGTACATCGCCTTTTTTTGCAGTACAATGAATTGATATATACCATTTGTAGAACTATTTATATGGATATTCTTACATATATGAGCAACAATATGAATACATATATATATGTATATATATATGTATATATATATATATGTATATACATATGTAAATATATATATGTATATTTATTTATATACATATATATATATATATATGTACATATATCATGGCTTGAGATATCTCTAGTACAAAAAGATCATAGAAGGTGAAACCCACCAGTTATAAAGTTGTGTATATTGTTGATTAATCACTTCTCGATCCCATTTGTCTTGATTAAGAGCCGATCAAATTCTATTTTCAAAAACTAATTGCTTAAAAATCCCATTGCTAAAAAAAGCAAAATCAACAGTATTAATACAATCTGTTGTTGTTAACGAAGTATTCACAATAGTCCATGAACTACCATTAACCATTCTTAAAAACAAAAAATCACCAAATCATCACCATTCTTTACCATTTACAATGATTTTTCGCAGTATTAACCCACTTTTCAACCTCTATAATCCTCGTACTCGACCCAGAGAGGGTGGTTGATTAGATCCCATTTTTTTGGACTTTCAAGCAGCATTTTCCTCGTCGATCTGCGTTTCCGCAAGGCGCCTGATCTTCATCACCGAGGCGGTCCTTGGGAGATTCAGCTGGAGATTCAGCTCGGAGATTTTGCGAATTGTGGTGCGTTTGGTGCCCATCTTGGAAGCCAATGGTGGTTAATGGTGGTTAATGGTGGTTTATAATGGTTAATGGTGGTTTATAGTTGTTTATAGTGGTTAATAATGGTTTATAGTGGTTTATAATGGTATTATAATGGTGAACTGGTTGGTGGTGCAATGTTACCATCTTGAAAAATGATGGAGTGAAAGTCAATGGGAAGGATGACATCCCATTTTTATGATGGAAAATAACAAATAAATGTTTGAAACCACCAACCAGATGGGGTTTCATGGGATTAAGCCAGGAAAATGATGGAAAATGGAGATCTAGAACGAAAATTTGAAGATTTAAATGATTTAAATGATTTAAAACCATGAAATTTGGGGAAGCCAACATGGCGATCTGGGACCAATCGTGATTGGTTTCCGGGAACGGATCAACAATTTTTTAGGAGCTCCACATCTTTGCCACCACCCAGCCAGGCCAAAGTTTCATTTTCTCCTGGCTGAATGCTGATTCAATCCACACAAATCATGGTTTCGTTGCTACTCAATGGGGATACCGCGGCAAGTCCAGCTGCCATAGCTTCTCCGCCGGGAAAGAGATGCCGGTTTCCACGGCGATTGGACCGTTTTCCACGGCTATTCTTGGATTAATACCCTGCCAAAAAATGATCTGGAGCTATTTGGGGTGCTATGGTTCCATCACAATTGCAACCACAATGAGCCTTAAACATCTTAAACCAATGGATTATGGGGGTGCCATCGTTTCAAACCCCGCCCTCATTATCCATAAACTGAGGGTTTAAGACCGCCAAGAATTGGTATTAAACCATAAATCTGGGTAAATTATAATATTTAACTAACCTGAATTAAGCCATTTGGGGATGTTTTCCCTTATTAACTATGATTCCAGTGAGGTCGCAGTGAGGTCGTTATTAAATCCATCAATTTGGCTTTTGGTTGTCAACAAAACTTGCTATTTGACCTATGAGAACCACAGATTTGACCAACTTCAGTTGCGGATTTGGACTGGTTTTGATGGGGGTTGCTACTCATCAGTGGTTAATGACGCTGGTTAGTACGTCCCTCTTTCGTGGCGTATCCCATTTATATCCATTTATGATGGGTTGTAACCCCAGTTACTAACCACTTACTAAGTTGGAGGATCGAAGCAGCTAACATCAAATACCCTTCAATCGTCTTGACACTTTGCTGCTTGCCTATGTTCCAATCAATTTGTGACTAAACAAGCAATAACTTAGCGCACCAAAGTAGACTCAGCAGCAAAAATCATTCTGTTATGAGTTATGGGTATTTGTTTAAAGTTGGATGGGTTTTACATTCAAAATCTCAACACAGAAAACCTTGCTACTTGTTGAGGGGTGAGATCTGCGATTTTGTTTAAAGAAAAACTATATGGGTACTATATGGTAATATGAGCCATATAATCAAGATTGTCCATATATTGTCCAAGATCTAAGAACCATATATTGAAGATATAATCCATATATGATCTAATTATAATCAAGATTTCGATTGTCCAAGAATGTGAGTGACCCCCAAAACTCTTCGAACTAGGTGGATTCCCTGGATCAATCGCCATCGCACAGATCGCAAGTTACCCTCCTGATCCAGAAACAGTTCGATGTGGAAAATCACCAGAAATGTACCCTCTGGTAAACATACAAAAAACCATGGAAAATCACAATTTTTAATGGGAAAACTCACTATAAATGGGCCATTTTCAATAGCTATGTTAGTTTACCAGAGGGTAGATATCTTCGGAACGGGTTTCCCAATGGCTTTTCCTCCTCTTTTTGGAGCAGTAAAAATCCCAAAGTCTTGGGTTTCACCCGTGGATGCGGCACGGCATAGAAACAAAATAAGAACAATTACATTATGGTCAATCTTTGGTAGCCCACACCAAAAAACATAGTTGCTAGATGTTGCTGGTTATTATGGTTATTTTCCGTTTACAGCCAAAAAACTACTCAGTCTGTTGGGTTGGGAATGGTATCCAACTTATCTTTCCGGCTCCTAGAGTGCCATGAAGTGGACCACATTTGGATACCTGTTGACACCAAACTTGTGGTTTCAATGTGTCGATACTAAAAATGACCCCATCTGTTGTTCCCTAAAGTCTGAAATGTTGACCCTGCCACTTTGGAGTATGGAAGAAACTTTTTTTTTAATCAACCATTTCGCTGACAATGTTCCGGACCATGTTGGCAATTTTCACTTGGCAATTTTGGAGTCTAGTCAAAAATTACCCATATGAAATTGAATTTTATTCTACCCTCTGGTAAACTAACATAGCTATGGAAAATCACCATGTTTAATGGGAAAATCCACTATTAATGGTCATTTTCAATAGCTACGTTAAATTACCAGAGGGTAAATAAAAGGATTTCGTCGGGGCTTGTCTAAAAAAATCGAGCCTTTCAAAGTGTGATTCCTGATCTGCGATTCAAATGTTGTCCTTTTTGGCGCCTTATTTACAGACGAACATACGTCGCCATCAGTCGCGCCTTCAACTTGGGAAAACACGTCTTCAGAGCAGGCGGGTCCTGCTGCCATGGACACTTTGTGGACACGAATTGAAGGATGGAGAAGTTGAAATCGAAGTGAACCATCAAAAAAACCCTTATCCTCTGGTAAACATACAAAACACTATGGAAAGTCACCATCTTTAATGGGAAAATTCACTATAAATGGCCATTTTCAATAGCTATTTTGACATAGCCAAAGGCTAATTATGGTCGGATTCGGATATTAAAGAGAGTTTTTACTACCTGGGTGATTGGGAAGTATGAACTCACCCACATTGGGGAAAGCGTTTTCAACCAACCAGTATTTCATGAGATGGAACAACATGCTATGTTTATGTATTTTTAATGGCTCAGTTGTATGCTCAAGTAGCTATGGGGTAACTGTTTTTTTTCATGGTCATCCAGGTATTGGAAAAAATGTGGGATGATGAATTCCAAGGTAACGATGGGATTCTATGGAGGCTCACCATGGTGATATCTGGTTGGTGGTTGAGCCCTACCCCTCTGAAAAAATAATGAGTCAGTTGGGAGTCAGTTGGGATGATTCCTCCCAATATATGGAAAAATAAAAAACATGTTCCAAACCACCAACCAGATTATTTGGTATGGTGTACTATCTTTCGGAAGATTGACCAAACGAACTAGCAGTTGGAAGCGTTATCGTGAAAAGTTAGGTGTGATTAGCTATCAGTAGCAATCAAGTAAAAAATATAGACAAAACTGAGTGTAAGGTTTATTGTGTTTTTCATTATTGTATGGGTTTGTCTGAGCAATACGGACAAACAATGGTGATAAAACGGGGAAACAATGGGACAAAATGGGATTTATAACCGACAGTATGGGGGTTTCTTAAAATGTGGGATCCCCAAGTCACCATGGGTGTCAACAGTGAAATGGTCTAATTTTGGATGATTTGGGGTACCCTCCATATGACTTTGATTGAAAGTTGTGGTTATGATATGTTTCCTGGTTGGTGGTTTGAACTCCTCTGAAAAATACGAAAGTCAGATGGGATCATTATTCCCAATATATGGAAAATAAAAGCCATGTTCCAAACCACCAACCAGTTGCTAACATTGCCAATCTTAGATACCCTGCAAAAAAAAATTCTTTGCTGGTTAGCAGATATTCCAATTAATACCAAAAGACTAAAGGATTAAAGTATCCATGTAAGATTGACCTAGCTAATAGGGTTGTTTATCGGGATGCACTTGCCCGTGCCAGATATGCTTTGGAATTCAGCAACATCTCCCGATGATTTCAGGATCATGTGGTCTCCCCAGTCTCTGGACGAGCCCAGGTGATGTCTGATTAGTTCATAGATGAAATCTGGTTGGTGGTGCAATAACCATCTTAAAAAATATGAAAGTCAATGGGAAGGATTATCCCATATATCATGGAAAATTAAAAATAAATGTTTGAAACCACCAACCAGAAATGGTTGAGTGGTTGACATGCACTAATGTGGGATTCACCCAATCAAAAACCATCCTCAATAAATCACTAGAAATGGGTGGCTCAAAAACCGTCCCAAAAAATGATACCCTCTGGTAAACATACAAAAAACTATGGGAAATCACCATGTTTTTTATGGGTAAATCCACTATTTCAATCGTCATTTTCAATAGCTATTTTGACATAACCAGGCCGGGTCATCGCTGCATCTCGGCGCATCAGGTTTCTGGCTGAGCCATCCATGTGTTTAGAAATATGACACTTGAGTGGGATCAAGAATCATCTAAAATCTCAGGTAAGGTGGGACCCTAAAGATACTATTATAATCTATTATATACTCTTACGAATCTTTGGATTCGGAAAAAAAAATGGATCTGTCATTAAGTCGTTCTGCTCCTTCGGACGGGGGTTGAATGGATAAATCGACCTGATCAAACATTGTCATGTGTGGCTATGTACTGACAAAAGTTTGTTCCCAAAGCGTTGTAATTCCCCTTGATACATTTTGACATATTTGTTGAAGAACATAATATATGATCTTACATTTGTGGCTTGCAACCCCCTTTAGCCTCTGGTCATACTTTATGGGGAAATCCCCATGTTTGATACGAACATCATCTGTTAATGGGCAATTTTCCATAGCACACTGTGACTGGTTGGTGGTTTCAACCTACCCCTCTGAAAAATGATGGAGTGAAAGTCAGTTGGGATGATTAAATTCCCAATATGTTCATATATTTTCATGGAAAAAAAGAAATGTTCCAAACCACCAACCAGATTATGAGCTATGATTAACCATCATTAACTTAGCTATCATTAACTATCCCAACCACCAACCAGGTGAGTACCGGAGTTTGCAACTGAGGTCAGACCCCGATCCTAGACCCAACCATCCCACCACACCGCACGCCTTGAGAAAAATGCGATAGAGACATAGCACCGTCTTCCTCGGGGTGGGACTTCCAAACAATACAACCGCAGCAGGTGCGCAAAAAGCCCCAAAGGTATACTTCGCAATAACAACTCGTTCATAGGTTTTTTCAGGGTTTTTTTCAGGGTTTCTCTGGGGGTTATTTAGGGGTTCACTTAGGGGTTCTTTAGGTTTCATTTAGGGTGTTTCATGGTTTTTCTAGGTTTTTTTTTTTTTTTTTTTTTTTTTTAACAGAT
>Ga0126342_10006037_pt1 | contig 21356 bp, 22 predicted proteins | sample Cyp1metagenome_FD_92528 | JGI IMG/M metagenome (GOLD analysis project Ga0126342, IMG submission 92528) | Coral microbial communities from Lord Howe Island, Old Settlement Bay, Australia - Cyphastrea 1 metagenome | ecosystem: Host-associated > Invertebrates > Cnidaria > Coral ... | reverse complement strand
TCTTATCTATCTTATCTATCTTATCTATCTTATCTATCTTATCCTATCTTATCCTATCTTATCCTATCTTATCCTATCTTATCCTATCTTATCCTATCTTATCCTATCTTATCCTATCTTATCCTATCTTATCCTATTCTATCTTATCTTCTCTTATCTTATCTCATCTATCTATCTAGCTAGCTAGCTATCTATCTTATCTTATCTTATCTAATCTAATCCTATCCTATCCTATCCTATCCATCTATCTGTCTGTCTATCTATCTATCTATTTATTTATCTATCTATCTATCTATCTATCTATCCAATCTATCCAATCTACCTATCTATCTCATCTACCTATCTATCTAATCTATCTATCTATCTAATCTACCTATCTATCTGATCTACCTATCTATCTACCTGTCTATCTATCTATCTATCTATCTGTCTATCTATCTAATCTAATCTAATCTAATCTTATCTTATCTAATCTTATCTATCTACTTATCTATCTACCTATCTATTTATCTACCTACCTATCGATCTATCAATCTATCGATCTATCGATATGTCAATCTATCGACCGATCGATCGATCTATCTATCTATCGATCTATCTATCTATCTATAGATATATCTATCTATTTATCTAGCTAGCTAGCTATCTATCTTATCTTATCCTATCTTATCTTATCGATCTATCGATCTATCGATCTATCTATCTATACGATTGTATATATATATATCTATGTATTGTATATTTAGTAGCATCTAAGATTTCCAGCTCGGTTTTTCCGGAACGATGAGAGCTTTGGATGCGGCAACAGGAGAGCGAGGAGGTCCGTAGGTTCTACGTGTGGCTGGCTGGGTTTAAAGCATGGTTTCCTGTTGATTGATGACTTCCATGCGGTCGAAATATGTGTTGACTTCCTTACTTTTGGAGCACCTGGGCTCGGCCGGGAAGACCCCACCAGACCAGCGTGGGTCCTTAAAACCTTGGGACCCAGCGTGGTGGCTGGCCAAGGCATTATTCCGTCACAGCTTTCAGTCCCATTTAGACATCTGCCTAAGCAGAAAACACGATGAGAAATCCATCAATGCCCCATCCTTGGCATCTTTTTCAGCTTCACCTCCCAAAAAAGACCAAGAAAACATCGGTAAACACAAACAACGACAATAAGTTCCAAAATTCTCCAACTCCAAGAGTTTTCCGTGGTCTCTTTTCCCTTTTCCACACACCCAAAGCCTTCCCCTAGCAGCATCGCCATCAGCGGCGCCACCATGGCACACATGGCGCCACGCCTCACAGGGCGGCGCCGAGCGCTAAAGCCGCGGACGCTCAAAGCGGTGGGGGTGCCACTGGAAGATTTGGAGCCCATCCTGGGTACAGGCACCGGTGCTGGGAACATCCTCCATGGCGAGTTTTTTAGGGGAAGTTTTCGCAAACTGTTTGGCTCCATTTTTCTGGGATTACCCAGCTTGCCATGGTCGATGTAAAGAACTTGGTCCCGATGGCAACGGATATTTTTGAGAACATGAGGTGTTTTGGACTGGTTTTGAGGGTTATATCACTGGTGGAAGTCTGAACGACGAAAACGAGGACTGATACAAGCAATAGATGATAGATGATGGGAAAACTGAAAGGCAGATTGGGAGCTTACCAACTACCAACTTAGAATGGGGCAACCAATAGGGTGATGGCTACGCTTCAAGGTCTTCAGGGATGATGCTTCTGAGTATTGTTTTTTTTTTTAATCCCAATCCCCAGGATGATTTTTGGGTATTGAACACAGCAAAGCAAAATAGTGATTATAGAACCAATATGTGTTTGGACAGATTGAACGGCTTTGATGAAGCTCTTTGATGGTGGTGTAGTGTGGAATATGTTTTTTTTGAGTTGCCTCAAGAAATTCAACAATTCAAGATGATGATGCCAAGTTCAAGAGCATGGAACGGAATGCCATCAACTCCCAGAAAGGTCCCGAGAAGCTGCGCGACGCCAAACAACGAACCACCAGCTTTGCCGCTGCTGGGCACATGTGTTGGGGGATTCAGCCACCCGATCAACCAACAACGAAGAAAGGCTTATGAATCACTTATTATTGGATTTATTGGCGGGGTCACGGGGGGTTGGCTGAATACCCATGATATGGGAATGGAGCAATCAATGGATTGATTTAAGTAAAAAGCTCCAGGAAACTACGTTTTTTTTTTTTTTAAATCCAAATAATATGATGTGGGTATGGATCAAAACCGATCCCCCGAACTAACATGGACCCGTTGGAAGACCAGCGATTTTGATGGTCACTGCCCGGAATTTGTGTTAAATCTGGTTTGGGACTTGTGATCACCCGGGGCATCACAGCATCGCAGAGGACACCCTCTCCGTTTGGGAGGTCTGCGACATCGTCAAGGACAGCGGATTTTCCACCCTTCAAAGCCCGGGCGCTGCCCCAAAGGCGGGAAAGGCGGGGCGCGTGTCCTTTGATGGCGCTACTGAGGAAGCCTCGGTGCCTTAGACGACGCCCAGTGATGTCTAAAAATTGAGGATTTCCTCCCCAAACTGTCAATTTTGGTGGGGACATCTTATGATAAAACACAGGGATTTTTTTTTGGGGCATTTTCAGACAAACCCACCGATTGGATGGTGAATTTAGGCCCCGAAAACATGAGATGACAAGTTTTGAGGTCAAATTGGCTGGTGACTTAGGCCACCCAAAATGGAAACGATCATTTGACACATTTAGAGCTGCACCATACTCAGGTGGTCGAGGAAACCAGATATGATCGCGAGATCTTGGAGGATATTCGAACCTTCATGCAGGAAGAGGAGACCATCGAAGTGACTTGGGCTTTCTGGTGCTGTTTTGGTGTTTGTCCCGGTCCAGTCTGGGGAGTCTAGGGGTTGTTGGAACGCGAGCCCCGCGCAGAAAGGGCACCCCTCAAGACAATTTCAGCTTCACATCTTGGAACAATCTGGACCAAACGAAACTTGTCAAGCTTGCTGCAGGAAATTTATCCCTTCCCCCACATATTCAATCGCCCGGAAACGAAACCCTGGTGAAATGTATTGGATGTATTCCGCATATATAGAGGTGGAGATATGATCAGGATGGAATAGCTTGGATGTGCCACTTAGCAACTGGATTCTACATCTGTGCCATGGGCAATAGTTGGAGTGTCATCAATCCATGAATATCCATAGAAACTAATATAGCCATCAGATTCCAATTATGGGATGCATGACCAAAAACCATATACCATCATATACCATCATATACCATCATATACCATCATATACCATCAACCATCCCATGTTCAACGACCCACAGATGATAAGCCATCCATCAAATGTCATGGCACAACCCATACCTCGACCTCGCTTCAGGCCGGGCCGCTGGCCACCTCCCACGTCTTGCAGGGCACCTGGCAACTGGACGGCGGTCCTGGGGTGGCCAACAATCCGCAGCTGCAGATGATGACTGATCGACTGACGTGGATCCGCCATTTGGCCACAAAAATGCGATTTTTCGAGATTTGAAGGAAGGGGGTTAGTTGAACCTTAAGCATTTTTTAGATTTCAGGAGGGGTTGAGGGGATTTTTTATGGGATTTAATTGGATTGAACGGAATTGAATGTTGGGGATCGACCCTGAAAATCGAGTCGTTTTGGGGGAATTTGGGTGAAACCCAGATAGGGCTGTAACAACAAGGGGGGGTTCAGTTTGGACAATTGGATTGGTGAGGCATATGGAAAGCCCAGCCCACAGTGATGCTGGTTACCTATTTGAGCAGTTGCAGGGATTCTATTTCAAAACAGGGATGAAACATGGTGGAAGTGGAATTTTCCTGCTGTTTTCAATGGGTACATTGTGTTTCAGGGGGTGATTTTTCACTGCAGGTTGGTTTCAGGTGGGATGAGGGGGAATTCGAGGCTTTTCCCTGGGGACGTTGCAAACTCAACGGAAACCACCGCTTCAATGATGCCACTTGAATTCCAACTTTGGGGAGCTACGACTACGATCGGTTCTTGGCCGTTGCTCACATGATGGATCCATAATCTTACTCCCATCCGCCGAAGCAGCACAACCCGGAAATGGGTTTAGTAGGGGGATCCACACATAATTGGGACTATTTTCAGGGTGTTCAATCATGTCATCATGTTAAGTTGGTTATAGCTATATAATTAATATATCTCCTATGAGGCCCCTAAAATTCCCCATTTGTTGGTTGTAACTTAGTTGTAACCCTCTTGTAATTTAGGATAGCTGCGGAAAATCAGTATTTTGCAGAAGTAAACATTCGAACTAAATTCTATAAACGGGTCATCTATACCATAGCTATGTCAACTTACCAGAGAAATCCAGAGGATCATGCCTGATCAGCGGTTTTTGTTGGTTCAATCCCCACAAGTCCACCATTTTTTGTAGCTTAAATTGCCATGAAATCACATGTTTTCGGTAGAAATGCCATGGAAACCTCCATTTTATGATATTTGATGTAGGTGAAATCCCGTTCAATCACATTTATGTTGGTTGAAATTGTCATGAAAAATCCAGCATTTCTGTTAGGACTGGAGCTGCGGGCAGAGGTCGGTGCCAACAGCACCCTGGAGCTATGGGTGCTCAGCGGCACCCGCTGGGGGGTGGCTCGGTAGCCGCGAAACGTGGGAGCCCGTGTCGCCAAGAAACTATAGGAATCTCTATTGAATTTATATATCTTTATGATTCTTTATGTATACATTTATATATTTGTTTATTATTGTTTATTATTGTTTACTATTGTTTATTTATATATTTATGTAATTATATATGTACATATGTATGTGTATATAATATATATATATATTATATAAAGATCTACTTTTGATTTATATCATTTATATATACTGGTGAAATATGGGGACAGACTTTGGATTTAATTGGGAGTTACCCTCCAGCAAATCAACAATCATAGCTGTGGAATCCATGGGTTCTGGGAAATTTTTTCAATATCCAACGACATGGGAAGAACTCCCCAGGAAATGGTGAAGAAACTGGCGCACGAGACTGAACAAGGTCCGGGTGTCATCCTCGCTGACTTTTTTGGGGGGTTAGACATGTCGGAGACAGAATCCAGGTCCTCCCCTGGTTGGCACATAAAAGGTGGTGCCCCCCAAGTTATAAGTTGGTTTGTAAATCCCATTAAGTATAGATGTTCTATCATAAACTTAAGCTATAGTGAACTAAACCACCTTAGCTAAGGATTTGGGGCACCACTAGCACCACCGTATGGTTAATTCCTGGGCTGCGCCTGAGACGATGCACCGAGCCCGAAGAAGGAGGCGCAAAATCAGCCTTCAGGAGGTACGGGCCCCAGCTGGAAGGACTTGCGACATCCTTGCGAGATTTGTATAGATTTGTATGATTTGTTTGGGAACCCCACAACCTGCGGTGAAAACAGCAGAATTTTGAATCTTCAGCAGATCACAAGCATTTTCCATAGCCCATAGCCGTCTTGGCTTAAGCAATGCCCCTTTGGGTTCATTGCTGATGATGGCAGTTGCATGTTTGGACTCAGCTGCTGGGTGTCCTCCAGGTTGAAGCTCTCACCGAGTGGCTCAGCAGCCTTGTGTACAGACCCAGCCCAGGTCTCCCATGCGCAACGAGCAAGGACGCTTACTGTACAGTGAAGGAACCGCATATGTCACATATGCGGTCCCTTCACTGTAAAGGAAGCGTCCTTGCCCATATGTCACCCAAGAATGGCTTGGCCAAATATGCGGGCAGTTCGGCAGTTCCTTCATTGCTGAAGCAAGCCATCTTTTTTCATGCTTTCCAGCGCCACTTTGAGCTTCTCTACATTCCCAGCCAGAGTGCCCTTGGCATAACATGGGGTATGCCATCTCATTCCATGCATGTTTCCACCATTAATGCTTGGATGACGAAATGCGACTGACCAGCCGGAGGCTAGTGGTTGAACCAGCTCCAATACAGGGCCACAAGGCCAACCTGGAGTTGATCATGAAAAGTGCCATTGGAAATCTGCAGGTGAGGGATGTGACTCTGAACAAAGATTACACTATTACAGTTACACCATGTTACACCTGCATTTACATGAGGCATGTGGCTGCAGGTTGCAAATCATTTGAAATCTGCAGCCGTATGCCTCGTGAATGTTACTGGCAGCCATGGCAGGAAATAGTGCAAGGTGTGGCGATCATGCGCTCAGGTGGCTATGCCACATGCATGTATCCTGCAGGAAAATTCGTGGCAGAGTCGCTTTCTCTGGAGAGATGGGGCCTCTGCCTCCTCATCCAGTGAACGGCTCCAAAAGAGCCTGTTTGGTGGTTTAAAATCATCGATTTGGCTGCACCCAATACCTAAAAAAGTTCTGATGTTTTTCCAAGGAGCTTTGTTCTCCCACTGCCATGCTGGCTGTCTAAGCTGGGCAACGCTCAGCTCGAACCCAAGCAGCGTGACAAATGAATGAATGAATGAGTGAGTGAATGAATGAATGAATGAGTGAATGAATGAATGAATGAATGAATGAATGAGTGAATGAATGAATGAATGAGTGAATGAATGAATGAATGAATGAGTGAATACTGGCTGTCGAAAAGCAGATCTCAGAAATTCCGAGACCGTCGAGTGTTTCTGGAAGCTTTAAGGCCTGAAAGACCTCCATTTTTTTCGGAAACGATGCAGGCTGCGAGTTAGGAGTGGCCGTTGGTTTCACATCACCTCAGGCGGGCGCATCTATCGCATCTTGACCTCCGCCAACAGCATCAGCAAGAATCGCGGGCCCTTACGCGTGATGCTGGAGTGTGAAGTCGATAGAGACTAGGCTTTGAGATGGAACTGTTCATTGGTGGCTGAGAAGAGTTTGTTGCTGTTTTCTAGTAAACTTACCGGCAATTGTGCAGGGCCCTTCGCCAGGTTTTCTTTCATTGCCATCGTTCCCTTTCTCAGGGAAGGGGATCATGGACATTGATTTTTGCTTTGACTGCAGCAATCCACTTCGGACCTACTGTACTAGAATTCTCAGTGATGGAAGGGTGGGTAGTTCCAATTGAAACGGCACAAGCATAATCCCGATACAGTTATATATCTAAAGTGGATGTCCTTTGTTTGCATGGCCACATTTCGAGGCGCACCCCTGAAGCGAGCAAATGGTGCGGGATATTTATGATCCCATTCCCATCTAAAAATTGTGCCTCCTGCACAGATCGTTTCAAGAGGGTTTCAACGACCCAGGGCCCAAAAAGACCAAGCTTTCCATGGCATCATCGAAGCTTCAGGAAACGAAACCATCACCCTGGTGCTGGCGCGCGGTAGCTACCACCCAGACAAAGCCGAGAAGCCGGCGGCCGCAGCGCCTAAGGCGGCGGCTGCGCCGGTGCAGGCCTGGAAATGGCCCGCCTTTTTTCAAGGGGTGATTTTTTGGCGGTTACCGGCTACAGCTGGGTTACCACTGGGAAAGGCCGCATGTTTTTGGGTTTTGCCAAATTTCAGAGGACTGAGCTGAGTGTCTCTCAGCTGTTTCATGTGAATCTGGGAGCGGCAGGAACCACCCAGCCCAGTGGAATTCAGCCTGAGCAACTCCATCAAGCGTCGAGGTGCTATGCTGAAGGACCTCCTAAGGTCCTAAGGGGTGAACATAGGGCATCATAATTTGGACATTAGTAATATGGTTCTAACTCTATAGCAACCCCGAAAAGATCTTGTAAAATCATTTCTAATATAGCGGCCAAATTAAACATTTTGGGAATTACTATACCCCTTCACAGCTAAAACCAGTCAGGAATAATCAAGAATAGATAGACTATAAGATTTTCCGGCACCTGCAATTCTTCGTGCTGAGAGCTGCTTTTTGACGTTTTGGGGACACAAAGATACGATGCACAACAGACCTTGGGACATTCTCCATACAAAGGTGGACATATGCTGACATCCCTACTGTGGAAGAACACCACCTTGGATGGTTGAAAGAAGTTGACCCCCTATGAATCATGGGATAAACCATCAACCACTGTCAACTGGTGCCAGGTAGCGCTACCCGTCGCATGTCCATGTCGCGGAACAGCACGGAGCTGAATGTGGCGCTGTCACAGCAGGGTGATAGGTCCCCAAAGTCGCCACGGAGGGGCAGCATTGCCAGGAGGACGGGTAGTGGCGGATCATTTTTTTTTTCGAAGGGTTTGTTAAAGGTGGGAAAGAGATCCCACATTTTTGGGAAAAAATATGGAAAGAAAACAATTGGAAGATAAAAATCATTGATGATCTGGAGATGGCCCCACCCGTATTTCCTTTCTGGGAGCTGAAACCCTGCCTTTTAGGAGTGTACTGGTTAGGGAGTTGCAGGTGATATTTATAAAATAGAAGGAACCCTGGTCTAGAGTCTAGTGAGCCAATCATTGAATACTTATGACTCACGGGACGAGATGGCGGTACCCCCAAAGACAGGGTAAAAAATGGATAGATTAGGAATTAATTATGATGGATCTCCAATTTAAAGTAGTTTGACCAGGGAATTTTCGTAACCCCAAAAAGATAGAAGTTGGACAAATCATTGCAAAAATCCCACTAAACATAGCGTCAATTGTAATATCTAACTCCCTTTTCATCCAATAGTTGGTATAATATGGTATAATCCATTCCCTCTGATTCCCTTGTTTTTAGAAGAATGGTATTCCACTATAATTATCCTATTATGTAGTAGTGCTACCTGATGATATCCCCCTGATTATCATCCGAACCGCCGGAGGACCAGCGGGGCACCCTGGACGAAATGGTCAACGTTGCGCTCCTTTTTTTTGGGGGGGGTCTGCGGAATGGCGCAGTCCCAAGAAAACGATAGAACAGCTTCGATTTACCACTGTTTTAGATCGTTTCAGTCTTTTTTAATGTTTTTTTTGATGATATTTTACCAACTTCTATCTGTTTTGATGGGGGTTGCTACGTCTATTTGGGGGTTCAGGGAGTCGTAGGCTAGCACCAAAGTATCTCCTAGTCACGAACTGCTGAACTTGGAGAACATCCAAGATGAGCTAAGTGACGCCATGGGAAAGGACCTAAATCGCTGGTCTTAAATCAACCCATAAGCCATACCCCGTTCATTGTGCAAAAATGGAGCTTTCCGAAGTCACCGGGGTACCCCCAAATCATCCACGTCATGGATGACCATGACTTGGTATTGAAACAACCATGATGCCATGGTGACGACTGGGATCCATGACGTCGCCACGCGCTCAGACCACGGGGCTTCCACCACTGCCGGTGCTGGACGCCCGCGAGGAGGCCGAGGCCGCGGCGGAGGAGCTGGCGAAGGCCGCGGCCGCGGCGCCGCTGTCGACGCTGGTGCCGGATCTGCTGATTTCACCGCAGAAGGCGCTGGTTGGGCCTGGGCAGACTGGGAGGCTGGGATTGGAAGGGGTACACCATGGGGATTTCCAAGAACTTTTCTGATCAAAATTTGTTTTCGATATTTTTTTCTATATGTTTTCCCAAGATGGATCCAGGGGTCCGACTTGCGGCAGGCCATGGTGCGCGGCTGGCGCTGCGAGGATGATCATTTTGAGGTGGCCAGAGACACACGCACACACACATACACATAGATAGGTATAGGTATTCATCTAGATATGGATAGACATGGATAGATTTGGATAGACATTGATAGATCTATAAATATAATACAATATATAATAGAGTATAGTGATATATATATATATAATATACGTACGTACGTACGCACGCACGCATGTACATGCATGCATGCAGCATAAATACATACAGACAGACATACAGATAAATTTCATGAAAGTCAACGCACATCTCCAGATGTTCAGTTCTCCCATGCGCAGGTCCGCGTTTGGACCTCCTCCCCTCTGAAGCGCAGCCCGGAGCTGTTGACCGAGCCCAAACCGGTGGTGCCTGGCTTCATTTCGGGGAGCCATGGTAGTTGAAACCTCTATATTTGATGGTAAAAATCAGGGTAAAAATTGTGGAGCATCTACTGGAAATCACTATTTCAAATGATAAAAACCATGGTTTCCTGTCGATTTTCCCTTAAAGCAATCCATTGAGATCCATGAAAACCCACGGATTTGTTTGTTTTTCTTGCAGAAAAGTAGTGGTTATGGGTTGTTCGGTTTTCTTTTTTGGGTGGGAGATCAGATGATCATCAAAAGCCCTGACCCATTTTTTCTTTGAGATTTTTGCCCAAAAGGTGGGAATGCTACCTACAAGAAATGACTTTCGCGGATCTAACCCACAAAAAACGGAGACGTTCCTCACTGAACACGTGGATTTAGCTTGATCCCAGGAGATTCAAGCTGTTTCACCGTTTCACCCAGAAAACCTCGACCATTTCAGCCTTTTCAACATCGAACATGGTGCCGTTTTCACCGTTTTTTGGTTGGCGACTTTGGCAACTGCTCAGGTTGTACAGGAGCAGACGCATTGGATGCAGCACCTGGAGTTGCTGAAGCAGAGTTTCGATCGCTTGGAGGAGGCGCATGAGGAAAGCGTCTGGCAGATGAGACTTGGATAGACTTGGTGTGTCGCTGTCGACTGGACTTTTGGGTTGGGATGGTGGTGGATTGGTGAGGGTTGTAGTAGTTTTTTTTTTTAAATAATTGATGATTGATGATGTATTGTAATATGATATAATATGTATATTTCTTGTATAATATTGGATAATTATTGGTTTTGGTGTTGATGTTGGGTTGGGTTGGATGTTGATTTGGTGGATGTTGGATCCATTGATGATGTAGATGCCTGTGATATATATATATACATAGATGATGTTTTATATATTGGAATGATATGGTATGTATATATATATAGGAATGATTATGTTATGTATACATACATACATACAACCAAATACATCCATACAACCACATGAGTAAATCACAAGAAATCAGGATAGCAAGAAATGACTTTTGCAGAAGCTCTGTAGAGCTGGGCACTTTCTCAGGCGCGCGGATGTGTCCTGGCACGCGCGCGTGAGTTTGAACCGGGACCTGGACGTCGTTCAGGGGGAGCTGCGTAGAGCCTTGATGTCACAAGACACCGGCGCGACAGACTCGTGGCGGCAGCTGGGGATCCGGGGAAAATGGGTGAAAGAGTTGGGCTGGGGAAGTGGCAGAATCAAAAGAACTTGAAGCGTTAAACGCATATTTACATTTGTGTATTTTAGCGGAAGATTTTTTCCAAGAAGCAACTATTGGGAAGGCTACACTTATGAAGGGGTTTATCATGTGACACTGGTGAAGAGGTTCCATGGCTCCGGACTTTTTCGTGGCTCCGGTGGAAGTAGTAAAACTGCCAGTTGAGAATAGCTTAGTAGAGATTTTGCCTTATGACCCGCCATCAATTTTTTTGAAGAGTATCCACATGTTTTACTCACACTGAGCTGGAAACTTGAACATGTGTCCCCTCCCTTGCAGCATCACTGAGGACTTCTTCAAATATTGCAGCTCAGCTGGCTCAGTTTCCTCCAACTGGAAACCATGGGCCATCATTTGAAACACGAAAGTCTGGGACCAGATATGCATGGGCCATACCTGCTGGTCGTTCGGTCGTGTCCGAGTGAATTCCCCATACCAAAAAAAGTTCAATAGTGCATGTAAAAGAGGTTGTTCAGCTCCCCATTGTTATTGGAGACAAAGCTCCGTAGGAGAGCAACATGATGGCCAGGTCCTCAAGATTTTACAAGCTTTTGAAACATCTTTGAATGGTCATGAAACGGGGCCTGTAGACCCCGTTTCTGGAGACTCCCAACCCTCATATTGTTGGTTCATGTTGGTTCCACACGATATCTCGGTAACATAAACATCTATCATATACCCTCTGGTGAACTAACATAGCAATTGAAAATGGCCATAGAAATAGTGGAATTTCCCATTAAAAATGGTGATTTTCCATTATTGCTATGTTAGTTCACCAGAGGGTATGCAATTTCATGGTCAGTTCATCATTTTCCCATCATTTGCCCAGGTAAATCCTATCGTCAGGGCGCTTTTCTGCTCCTGGACTGTGTTGGAAAGGAGCTGGGCACCGGCTTCCGCATGACGCCAAAAAGAGCCAGGGATGAGTGGCGGGGCAGAGAACCATGTTTCTTAGCCATAGATGAGATGTGTCCAGTTTTGAGCCTGTCTGAAAATGGACGATTTACCACATGTTCCGTGATTTTTGGTAATTTTTGGTCATTTTTTTGGGTTTCCCACCTCAACAGGGCCAAAGGTGTGGGGCCGCCAGGTGTGGGTCATGGGTGTCTCCATCCTGTGCGCCATGTGTCAAATGGGGCATGGGCCTCAGGGAGTTTGACGAAACTTCGAAAAATGGGAAGTGAAGATGGCCTGGTGAGTTTTTTTTTGTGTAAAAAAAAAACATCCGATGAATTTTTCATGGCTCGGAACCAGCTCCAGGTACTTCCTGAGTTTGCCCTTGGTCTGTATTCTTGCCTCGATGCTCTCTCCTTGGGTGCGAGCCAAGTATGTGGACCGGACCGAGGTGCGAGTTTCGGTCCCAAGAAACATCTAAACGCTGCGCCGCGATTTCATGGGGATTTAATGGAGATTTAATGGAGATTTAATGGGAATGGGATCTCATAGGGGATTTGATGGGATCTCATGGGGATTTGATGAGATCTCATGGGGATTTGATGGGATCTCATGGGGATTTGATGGGATACAGTTGTGATTTTCGAAGGCTTTATTATGGGGAGTTAAGATGATTTTTTCATCTGGCAATTTAACATAGCTGTGAAATCCATTGAAATCCATTTAGTTCGATGATTTATTGCTCTGCAACTGGCGATTTTCCATCGCAACTGGTGAATTGCGACTGAGTGTAGGTGAAAAAAACATGTGGGCGTGAATGAAAATGGGGGGGGGTACCCTCTGGTAAACATACAAAAAACTATGGAAAATAACAATTTTTGATGGGTAAATCAACTATAAATGGCAAATTTCAATAGCTATGTTAAATTGCCAGAGGGTACCCCAAAATATTTTAGTTGTTCATTTGGAAAATGATGACAAGCTCCCTGAAATATGGGGCTATGGCATTTGCAGACAAAGCCAGGTGACTTGGGGAAACTTGGCCATGGCAAACAAGTCAAGGCACCAAACCACCCAGAATTAGCTGGTCATGATGAAAATCACCCCGTATGCAACTTAGATCCCATTTTTTGATGGTTGAATCAAGTTGAATCCTAATTTCTGATGGTTAAATCCACATTTTTGATGCTTAAATACAATTTTGCTAGTGAAGTACCAAGTTTTGATGATGAAATTCACCCTTTTAGATGGTTCCATCCCATCTTGAGCCGTCAACGTCTGCATTCGCGAACGTCAAAAAGGTGCTCTGCCGCTTCTTGACCACTCTGTTCCTGGGCTACCTCCTGAGGCGCGGAAACTGGCCGGAAAATCCGCTACAAATGGAGCTTTTAATGGAAAAATAATGGGAAATTCGGAAAATCCTCGAAGTAAATGGAGGTTTTAATGGGAACATGATCTTTTTGGGATTTCTGAGTGTATTTTGCTGGTACTGCTGTATTGATATCGGTTGGTTTGACAATATGGTACTTCAAAATTCAGTGCTTTGTCATCATTTTCCTCATTTTTCTCAGCATTGTTTGGGGTACCCCATTTTCAGACACAACCATATTATACCATAATATTCACATTCCGGCAAAAACCATACCGCCCTGATACTTTTCCATCAAAATGTAAATCACAATATCGTTTATATTGACGTAGGGGTTTATCCAACAGAACTTTCAACATCATCTTCAACATCATCCAAGGTCATGGTGGTAAACCCAAAACATTAAATCACCATCTAAACATGACATTTCAAAGAAATGGGTGGTATACTTTCACCATGAAAAACGTGTATATAGGTCTACCAGATTCACCATAACTGGTTGGTGGTTTGGAACATTTTTTATTTTCCATATATTAGGAATAATGATCCCAACTGACTAATATTTTTCAGAGGGGTTGAAACCACCAACCAGTCATTCTCACTTCTCCATTCATATCACTCCGTTTGATGCACGCCCCCATTTGATTCCCTTCATGGGTCAAATTCGGATGGAGTCTCCCATTGGTTGAAGGGAACAAATCGGAAACCCGCTATATTTTGGGCGAAAAAGCGTGTTTTTTTAGAGGTTTGCCCTTAAATCAATCCATAATAGTTGAATACATATATATATATACAATATATATATATATGTACACATAATATATTATATATATACACATAATACATATATATATATACACAATATATGTATATATATATATACATAATTTATTATATATATACATAATATATATATATATATACATAATACATATAATATACAGAATAATGATATATATATATATACATATGTAAATATACATGATAAAATCATATTGAATCCCACTAAATCCTTTTCAATGGGGAGATCCAGCTCACCAGCAGCATGGTGGTGCGGTTCCGCGCTTCCAGGCCTTCCAGGATGGACGCCATGCTCAGTGCCAGAATGCAGGTGCGGTTCCGCTGTGAAATGCCTCGTGGTAGCTAGCGTTACCCTCTGGTAATGACTAACATAGCTATTGAACATGGCCATTTATAGTGGATTTTCCCATTAAAAATGGTGATTTTCCATAGTTATGTTAGTTTACCAGAGGGTAGTTATTGAATGCTTATTTAAGCTACCAGTTTATGGAGAGCTTGTGGGATGATGTAGCCTCTGGAGATTGAACTGTTTGCTATGAAAAATCACCATGTAAGACTATGTATATAGAATAGCTACATCATCAAGCTAAATGGGTTATGGATTCCACAGCTATCTTAGATTACCACGGGGTAATGGGGACACAGTGGGATGCAATGAGATATAACGGGATATAATGGGGTATAAAGGGAATAAGCTTCCCACCAACATGATTTGGGTATGTCTGACAGTAGGGGATTTGACCACCAGACTTGTAAATTCAAGACGGAACATTATGAGAACCCATCATTTTTTTTTGGGCATCCCATTTTCAGAACCAAGCCATTTGACTTCTCAGCTTCCTGTTTTCCACTTGGAGCACCCCATTCAGAGCCGAGGAACCTCTGGGACCTCTGGAGCTGGAGGTTGATGGGTCCTGGCTACCGAGAATGGGGAGACAGATGAGTCACGAGCGCAATGCACCGTCACTGGAATGATAATTGGTAGGGGGAACTCTCCCTCTCAATGACCCTGTTCCAGGTTAGTGACATATTGCAATTTATCCTCTGGTAATGACTAACATAGCTATTGAAAATGACCATTTATAGTGGATTTACCCATTGAAAATGGTGATTTTCCATAGTTTTTTTGTATGTTTACCAGAGGGTATCCCAAGAGGGAAGGATTCATGGTAGAGGTCTACAGTCTAATGCAGATTTGCATGTTTCTTGATCTAGTGGAATTCACCCGACTGTTTGGGTTTGTCCTGCAATAGGGTATTAAGCCACAAAAACACCACTCCAATTGGAAGAATGATGATGATCCGTCGGCTTTGGGGCGACCCCATTCCGACAAATCCACTAGCAGCAGAACCTAGCAGTTGCATAGTTCAATAGTCAAACTTGGGTTAAAACGGCCACATTTGTGGTGCCGGTTTGCAGGTTGGTGAATTATTGTCATTCAGCTAGTTCAGTTATACATGTCCTACCTCCATTTCTGTCAGGTCTATGACAATTATTGAATTATTGCAGTACAAAATCATGAGTTATACTCATATAGTAATCCCCAAATTAAGGTAGAACCAGTGACAAAAGAAACCAAGTGAGATTTGTAACCTCATATAGTAAGTCAAAAATTGATACTTAACCATATAGTTATACTTAACCACAATACATAATACTCATATTGCAGTGTGTCAAAACCTTGTACCCCTGGTGAACATCAAAATAGCTGGTAAATGGATGTTCATCCCACTAAAAATATATCTAAAAATGGTATTAATAGGTATTGATCCATAGCCATATAGTAACCCCGAAGGTTAGATTCGGATTTGACCCACTTCTATCGCAGGTGGAGCATGGTGAGAGTGACGCTGGGCAGATCATCTCGGCCTCCGGCAGTGTGCCGCTGACCAAGGACGCTGAAGGCGAAGTGACGGAGATTTTGGGGTGATTTTATGGTGATTTAGTTGGATTGGATGGTGATTTAGTGGTGATTTTATGGTATTTTACTGGTGATTTTATTGTTTTTATTGTCATTTACTGGGATTTCATGATGATTTACTGGGATTTAATGGTGATTGACTGGTGATTTATGTATAGTTGGTTGGATTTGATGTGATTTTTGTGGGGCAAAATGGAATATCACTGGTCAACTTGGTGTCATACTTGGGTTTGTCTGAAAACTGAGGATTTTACCCCAACTTGTGGCACATTTTTAGTGGGGGGAAGGATGATGAATGATCAACATTTTGATTCTTTGTTCCCCAAGAAAATTCAGCCACACCCAGATTTTTCCAATTTTTGAATAAGAGAATCTGAGTTTTTTTCCTCAAAAAAAATCAGGCATACCCAGATTTTGCGATGGGAAAAGTGAAACTTGGATCGCTGCTTGCGGTAGGTTCTCCCACTGGCGAGGTGCGGGTCCTGGGGACAGTTTGTGCGTCCATGGAAGAAGAGGGAGAATCATGATGAACCAGTGTTGGTTTCAGGGTTCTACCATGTTTTACCATGTTTTACCATGTTTTACCGTGTTTTAACCAATATTGTTGGGCAGTCTTACATATCAGTATCATATGTATATAACTGTATGTATATATATATACACATACACATCATTGTGGGAGACACATGTTTGGAGTCAACTGTTCAGAAGGCGGCAACTCTTCGCAATTTTCGTTGCCTGCACAGGATGAGGACGGGCTGCCGGCCGAATAAAGCGTCGAAAATGGCTGAGGGGTTGAAGCAGCTATCAACGAAGCAACAACCAGCACACAATCCTTGGTTTGGTACATGGCTTTGGTACCTGAAAATGTAGGAAGAAAAACATACAAAACATGTCATATTATGGCCATTGAAGAATGTAGAGAAAATGATTCAATGATGATCAATCATGGGATTTCGGGTACCCTATTTTCAGACACACACACATAGCCGCATAGCCCAAGTTGGAGACATCAGTATATGATCAGGGATTGTTGGTGAGCTGAGAATCGGTTTTGAAGCAGGGTGTGAGAATGTGGGCAGATCACTTTCGGCTGCCCGTCATTTTGTGTTTCCTACCTTGCCGCAGCTTACCTCTCAAGGTTCTTTCATCAGGCCATTCTTGACAGTCGTCCACCCTCGGCCGGGCTGTTTCAAGTTCTACTCTTCATATCATGATGCGCTTCATCGGATGTGGAATCGTCTTTGCTTCCGTGCTCTCTGCCGAGGCTGGTGGAGTGCGCGGCAGCGAGGGGCGCACCATTGCGGTGGAGGATGTGCAGGTGACTGGGTGGCTTCAAGAGTTGTTAATTCTCTATCCCCAACATGGGATGATCCCAGTTGACAAGTGACTAATGATCTATCCCCAAAGATTCCCCAAAGATCTTTTCAGAGGATCTTCAATTGACTTTCATACCAGGGTAGGTTCAAAATTCCCATCCAGGCTGGCTTGCAGAGTGCCATGCAAGCTTTGCTTGATGGTGATGATGCTTCCACCAAGCGCGCTGGGCACATTGAGGCCCGCGTGTGGCAAACCTTTCAGGCCCTTCCCAAGAATGAGATTGGGCGCCTTAGTCCAAGGGGTGTGCGATATTTGGTGCACAACTACTTCATGAAGGAGCATGGTTGGCTGATTCAGGGCTTGGATCCTCATGGAAACCGGGCGGATGTCTCAGAAATTCATGAAGTCAACATCTTGCAAGACAAGGCCCCGGCACTTGTAGAGTCCTTGCTTGAAGCACGCCGCTCCAACCATGGCCTCTCCTTGACTGATGTGGTGACGATGATTACAGCCTTGGAACGGCTGATCTTTGACGAATCCTTGTCCCTGCTCCGGGCATCTTACATCTTCAATGATCAGAGCATGCTTGGAACTGTTGGACAGAGCAACTTGTTGGTGGTCAAAAAATCATTCTTATTCTTATATATATATGTATGTAATATATATATATGTGTAATATATATATATACACTGTATCTACACGATTTCCGGCCTTATTTGGGATGTCGATCCACCATGAGTACTGTAATTATTATATCATTCTTCAGGGTGGTCTTTATGCAGAAAGGCGATGTGCACGAGATTCTCACGTCTTATCTCCTCCTCTTCCAGTTGCCTGGATTTGCTGATGATGATTTTTGATTTCGGAAGATTTTCACATTGGTTCATCCACCATTTAAGGATCCCCAGGGAATCTACCAGGATTTTTGTGGCTCCAAGGTTGGGAAGCAAGGGCAACTTGTCGGATGCGCGCCTGCACAACTCCTTGAAGAGCCGACTCTCTGTGCGTCGCTGGATGGCGAAGCCCATGTGATTTTTTTGGACAAACGCGGACACAGATCTCGATTTTTGACCCAAGCTGGTCATTAAACATATAGCGGCTACTGCGAAAGAAAACAGCACTTCGAATGGCAAAACATGGGATCATCGAGGGTAACTTTCTTTGGATGGGAAACCCTGATATGCTGGCATAGAAATAGCTGGCACATAGTTATGGATGTGCATCTCTTAAAATCCAGATTGAGACAATCATGGATGGCATGAACATCACGGATGGCATCCCCCATACATCGCACGATTTTTTCGGGGTGTCGAGCCAACCAGGTGATGACTGGCCAGTCTTGGTAGATTTCCAGCGGGATGCCGTGTTGAACTTCAACTTTGCCAAGCAGCACAGCTCCAATCCGTTCCAAGAACCACAGTACACCTTCCAGGTGTAGCGGATGGGGTGAGTTTATGGGAGGCTGTGGGTAGGTCAATGTGAATATCAATGATTATCAATGAACTCTTAAAATGATACACACACACATATATATATATAATATACACATACACAATCATACACATATGACATATGTATTGATAGATGTACCCCGTTATTACGTGCATTTCAATCATGCCTCCCTGTTATTGTATATTCGTTTGTTTACTCCGACAACCTGCAGGACACGCTTGGGATTGTGGAAGAATTGGCCCATAGCTATGGCCAGTGGCAGAACATGGAGTGCCGGCAGATGAAAGCAGACCTAATGGACCTTGATGCTGACGGTGATGGCCGTATCCCCCTTGGAAAGTTCTATGGTCGGGTGGACAACACGAAGTATCAGTTCACTGAATCGATGCAGTACCTGCAAGAGGTTGGGGCTCTTGATGAGGAGACAGTCGGAGACATGGCTTTTTTCCTTGATGGGGAATCTACTGCGCTTAATGTTGGTGGTCTGAACCCCACCAACATTAGCAGTTCAACCTATCCTTTCCGAGCTCCAGCAGCTTTTAAAAGAAGACGGGAACACACAAAGGAAATTATATTATATAGATGCGTACTTTTGACATTTCTTTCCTAAAAAATCGAGTCCAAGTAATTTGTTTTCCCCGAAAATTATAGTCTACTTTCTTATTCAATGACATCTCTTAACACAGTCCTACATCCCGTGCTATTCCCATTGACTACGTGTCATATTTTTCGGGCTCAACCACCAACCAGATATCTTCGATCATTTTACCAGAAGTACCAGGTTATACCCCCATTTTCACCAAGAATATGAATATGAAATACATACTATGTTTCCCCATTTTCGATAATTATACCATGTTATAGCCCATGTTTCCCATGGGTTACCCCCTGGTAATTCAGCAGCTGTCAAAGCCACGGCTCATAGTCATGGTGATCTTCCATGGCAAACCGTTTTGATTTCCCCACATATTGTTGGCTAAATAATGATTTTCATTGGTTGACCTATAAATCACCAGATTTTATCCATGTATCTTCTTAGTTATCCCAATTTCTATTTAATCAACATTCTTGTTGGTCGAGTCCCTATTTCCATTGGTTAAGTCAACATTAGTTCCTCGGTTTGATATCCCATATATTTTTCATGATGGCCAGACGGCCAGACTGCTACCGCTTTCGACCAAAAAAACGAGAGGAGAAGAAGGTGCGCATTGCCAACTACTTGCAGGGCCCCTCCAATTGCATCGCCTCGTCGACCTATTACTCTGCAGCTAAGCAGACGTTGGATAAAACCCGTGATGGGTTTTATGGGGATAGATAGATCTAATATAATGGGTATACATAATGTGTATATAATTATATATATACACATATAAATGTATATATCTATAGAATTATATATATATATATATAAATGTAGAATTAGTAGTATATGGAGGCTTCTTAGTATTAATATTCTATACTGTATACTTAGTAATGTATGGAAATGGGATGATTAAACTGGGGGATCCCCAAAACCCAGAGGTTTCAATACCAAGTCAGGGTCTACTTGGATGATTTTCGGGTACCCCCATTTTAGGAAATCTCCACATGTAATGAGTATACATATATGGGGATGTGTGTATATATGTATATATATATACATACATACATAATGTGGGGATACAACCAAATCATGTAAATATGGGGTATATGTAAATATTGGGATATATATATGTATATATATATATGTAGATTATATGATGGAATACAACCAAGAAAGACGTTGGGATACAACCGAATCATATTTTTCTTGCGATTTAAACAACAAAGAAGCCATAGGATTCAATGGGATATATGGGACTTCATGGAACATCAATGGAAAACTTGGAATGGCCATGTTTGGCTGGTGGTCAACCAGCTATTCCAAAGAGATTCTTGGGTTCAATCTGTAATTGGGATATACATTTGGGATATTTCATGGGATAGAACTGACCAAGCTGATATGAATTAGTTGGTTTCAAGTCATTTTTTACTGGGGCTAACTAGACTTGTGGTCGATATACCTATACTTAGATGGGTCATAAACAAACTTATAGCTCTGGGGCCCAATCCTGTATGGATTCAATGGGATTTAGTGTGATATTTATTGGGATACAATCAAACGACAATTTGAGTTGGATGGTGTCTCAACATGGGGTGTACCTACCCTGAATTTATAGTATTTTTTTACGCATGATGATGAATGAATTTTGGGTTACTGTACCCTATTTTCAAAGAAACATGTTTTCATTTTTTTACCCGAAAAACACCACCTGCCACATACCCGAGTTGGACGATTTGAACATTTACAGGGCGTAGCCCAGCTTATTCACGTCGCTTCGCGACGGCAACCGCCCGCACCGCATCGTTGGGCTCACACAGCAGGGGCATTGAGACCAAAAACATCCGAAAGTACTGATTGTCGGAAAAAAAAACCGCGAAGAATTT
>Ga0126342_10006036_pt1 | contig 21357 bp, 20 predicted proteins | sample Cyp1metagenome_FD_92528 | JGI IMG/M metagenome (GOLD analysis project Ga0126342, IMG submission 92528) | Coral microbial communities from Lord Howe Island, Old Settlement Bay, Australia - Cyphastrea 1 metagenome | ecosystem: Host-associated > Invertebrates > Cnidaria > Coral ... | reverse complement strand
TAGATTATCCATAGATTATCCATAGATTATCCATAGATTATCCATAGATTATCCATAGATTATCCATAGATTATCCATAGATTATCCATAGATTATCCATAGATTATCCATAGATTATCCATACCCTACAGCTCCCAAGTACTGTGTGACAGAGTGTCTGGGGCCCACGGCGCCTCTCACCAACTATGAGCCCCAAGGTTAGCCTGGTGAAACTATAGAATTTAACGCGTTAGACCCTGTCATGATCATGTGGTATTTGTTGGAAATAAACACCCATCCACCCTGGTCAATCAGCGTGGCCGGCATTCATTTTGCTCATCAGCACTCTATCAGTGCGGTTTTGCAGTCATCGGGCTCATGTCTGGAAGCTCAGACTTGGGCATCGAATTTGTTCAGGTTGTTTTGGGCAGAAAGCCTCAGAGATCAGTAGGGCAATACCATCTACACACCCACATATATAGATGATTATAGATGGGTCAGTATCATATGCATCCAAGTAACCCCATATACCATCGTACTAAGCCAGATTCTTCCAACGCAGCTGTCTGGGATATGCAAAGGGAAGTCATCAACTTACCAACAAAGTCTTCCAAATGCCACCCGGCAGAAAGCCTGTGATTCAATCCTTGGTTCTATGTGGCTTGTGGATCATGCAGTTCCTTTTTGAGATGAAGATAGTGATCTGTTTGGATTTGCCTTTAAGTTTTCAATTCAGCCCAGATACTGTCCTCGAGTTGCAATTGGCAAATTTCCTGCCATGCCTGGGATGCAGAAGAAACATCAAAAATATGAACTATGATCAGTTTATGTTCATCATATCGATAGTAGTATTGGTACCGGTGTGATCATATTTGAATTTCCATGTACTGGTTTATAGATCGTAACACTTATCTCTAAAATTAAGGATACCAAATCAAGATGACCAGCACGATGTTGGACCCCCCTAACCAAATGAACCATTGACATGTGGTAACGGTTTAAGAAAAAAAAACGAGGCACATGGAACTTTGGCCGGGAAGGCCAGGCGAGCTCTTTCTTCTCCAGAGATTTGTTGGCCAGCTCGATGTAGGCACTCATACTTCGGTCCTGGGGATAGTGATCAGCCATGCCAAAAAATATGCTTTGGCCCATCCAACTTGTGGTCTAGATGCCCAACAAAAAAATGTTGCTAACAAGATTCGCAAAAGCGTGACATCCTCTCCACCACGCACTTGCTGAGGTATCGTTCATTCAGCTCTCCAACTCTGTGAAATTTGGCAAGTTCAGTCCTCAATCACGATCGCGAGGCGGTTGGGTTCCGAAATGTGGGGGGGTAGTGATGTGGAATTAGTTTAATTGGAATTCTTGCGAGAATGAGCTCGAGGATGCCATCCCAGACTGAGCCCAGCTCAACCATGCTGGAACTGGACAACTCCCAAGATGGGAGGGAAACTTGATCAACGAGTTTGAAGACCTGACAGACCTATTAGACTTGGTGCCGGCTAACAATTCTTTGGCGGCGCCCCCAGATGTGGACCGGATGGATCCCAACATGTTTCAACAACTGGGGGCGCCGAAAGGTGGCATGAGCCCCGCCTGTTGCAATCGATGAAGGCTTTGAGTCATACTACCCCCGCGGCCAGGGAGTTCCAGCTGGGTTAGTGATGGACCCCCGTGTCGAATGGGACAAGGTGGCGTGAATAGACACTGGTCTTGACAACATATGATATTGTCGAGAAGGACAAGTCCCAGTTGCAAAGGCTCATGGCATCTACTTCTCTGGCATTGTGATCGATGAGGCTCACAAGATCAACGAACTTTGATTGCCGAGTATCGTGCAAACCTGCATGGCTTTTAATTGCATATCATCAGGGGCCCTTTTGGCATAGTCTTGAAGAGCATCAGATAGCCATGCAATCACGACTCGACCCTTAGTGGAACTATCTAGATAAAGGCACTGCTATCTCAACATGTTTGGGGAAATCATGCCAAGCTGCATGGGTTTAACTTGGTGTTTTAAACAGGGATGCATTATCTTAATATATATTGATTTTATAATTTGTCATGCATCATTTGGGTAACAGCTAAATCATGACCAAGGTACATTCCATGCCTTTGATTGTAATTCGGGATAAGGATGCTGATTCGATTTCAAGCGCTTTGGGCAGAAACGTGGGACTGAATGCCTCAGTTGCATGGCATTTGATTGGCATGCACTATTTTTAATGGGACTATTGACCCACATATTTGAAGTTCAATTGAGGCATAATCCTTTCTAAGCAGTCAGGTGGCTGCCACCCCATTCTTTTGGCCCATTGTTTGAATAGCTGCCATCCAACCAAGAGTTGTTGGTCTTCTTCACCATCACCCCAGAAGCCATAGCCCAACAAAGTTTTAACATTCCCGGCCACCAGCAGGTCGACCCCAAGGCATAAGACATGCATAGAGTCAAACCGGATGCACTGCGGAATCCATCTTGGTAGCTGGAAGATTGGACCTTGGGTGCTGTGGACTGGCTGATCTAGCATAATAACCATCCAAAAAGGAAAATTTTCATATCAAGATGGGACCACTAGTTTCTTCAAAAACTAGGGCCTGGTGCCCTTAGTCATATTCGAAGTTAAATTGGACTGTTATAAAGAACTAGTGGCTGAAAGACACATAAAAATGGACGGGATAAAAAATACTTTACTTCGTGTGATCCCCACCAAGACATTTATCGATTTGTTACTGGCAAACCTTCTGGCATTCTATTTGACATATCTTCTGGCATTCGATCTGGCATATCTTCTGGCATTCTACCTGGCATATCTTCTGGCATTCTATCTGGCATATTTTCTGGCATATCTTCTGGCATATCTTCTGACATCCTATCTGGCATTCTATCTGGCAAATCTTCTGGCATTCTGTCTGGCAAATATTCTGGCACTTTATCTGGCATACCTTCTGGCATTCTATCTGGCATATTTTCTGGTATATGTTCTGGCATATCTTCTGGCATTCTATCTGGCATATCTTCTGACATCCTATCTGGCATTCTATCTGGCAAATCTTCTGGCATTCTGTCTGGCAAATATTCTGGCACTTTATCTGGCATATCTTCTGGCATTCTATCTGGCATATTTTCTGGCATATCTTCTGGCATATCTTCTGGCATTCTATCTGGCATTCTATCTGGCATATCTTCTGACATCCTATCTGGCATTCTATCTGGCAAACCTTCTGGATTTCTATCTGGCAAATATTCTGGCACTTTATCTGGCATACCTTCTGGCATTCTATCTGGCATATTTTCTGGGCATATCTTCTGACACCCTATCTGGCATTCTATCTGGCAAATCTTCTGGCATTCTATTTGGCAAATATTCTGGCACTTTATCTGGCATGCCTTCTGGCATTCTATCTGGCATATGTTCTTGCATATCTTCTGGCATACCTTCTGGCATTCTATCTGGCGAAGAGTTGGCAAGGCGGAAGTGGACATGGAAGTGGAGGCAGCGGTGGTGGAGGAGAAGGAGGAGGAGAAGAAGAAGAAGAAAGAGGAGAAGGAGGAGAAGAACAACTCTGATAAAATCTAACAACCCTCACCTGGCATGTGGGGAATAAATTTAACTTGGATATTCTAATATGCCAAGTAACATCTTTCCCCAGGTTTCACTGATATTCGGAAAAAATCCTCATCGGAACATCGTTGTTTACTTTCAAGTTGGGCAGGGCTGCACATGTAGGTGTCCTTGTGGGCCCAGCATCGATGGCAAATGTAAGAGCACCGGTACCATCGGCTGAGTTGCAGGATCTCCTAAGTGGAGACAGACTGGCACACTTTAGCTATAAGGGGCCAGCAATATTTACCATCGGAGTACAATATTCCTCTCATCTTTTGGGAAGCTATTTATCCCCAGTCCAATCAAATAGTTTACAAGTGTCCACCAAGTATTTCCAATCTCCTCTGATCTCGGTAACCACAAACTTCAAGGGTGGCGATTGGGAACTTGAACTTGCTGGCAACCCATCATATAGATCTTTGAAGGATTTCACCACCTGAGCTGGGTTTGAAATGATGAGGACAACACCACCCTGCTTTTGAACTGGCAGGTCTTCAAGTGGGTGGCTTCGGAAGTCTGACTTTGAAGGAGTGAGTTGCCGCCAAGGGACTGGGTCAAGAAATGCCCACAGGGTGTCAGATCCAGTGCTCAAATCCTTATGGTAGAGACGTCGACCACTCAAAAGGATATTGTTTTCATTTTTTGAAGATTCCAGCTAAGCAGTGTTTGGTAATAAGTAATTCATTCGAGGTTCTTCTTTGCAGAGAAATAGCGGGAAGATGTTCGACCGGTTGTCATCCACAACGATTCCACAGCAGAATGCTGACATGCTTTCACCACTCTCCGTATATTGTGCCCCATCACCCCACAAGTAGAGGGGTATATGGCAACCATCATCACTCATTGAACTCAGTGGTGAACCAACATCCTTTAAGTGCTGCCAGTACTGTTGAATACTGTTTTCCCCCAGCTTTGGCCAAAATCCAGCTTGCATCATCCATGGAAACAGTCGGTGTGGGAGGATCACCGGCATTTGCCTGGCAGTGGCTGGCTGGTAGCTCTAATCAATTGGGGTGTTCTGAAATGTTCCAACATAACATCTTCGACTCTTCAAGTGTTTCATACGGACCTGTTTTTGATGTCATAGCTCCCATCCTCACACAGCTCATATAGAGGAACATCAACTCGATCGATCGGAACCTTACTAACAAAAAAGTCAAATGCAAATTGGATCAGGTATGGCAATCACTGTTTTTTTATCCCAATCATTAATCCAGGACACATGGGCATCCGGGTTCTTGGCCTCCAGCTTGCGCAGCATATCCCGTTTGATATTTTGTCGGTGCTTCCCCCCACAACCAGCGCTCTGAAGAGAAGCACATATGCCACGCAATGGCCCCAATCCCTGCCACTCAATCTCCTAGCACAGGGTCATTGCTATCAACTAACATTAATTGATTTTAGGCCAAGGTAAGTGGTAATATCGATATCGTAAATTCTTGTTCACCAGCTGTGGTCCTTGGCGACGTAGTGCAAAGTCTCTTGGGCTTTCCGGAACGAAGCATCCTTATTTAGTCAGACATCCAAATCATATGCATATGATCTTTTGCAGAAGTTCCAACTTTTCCCCATTAATTAGCCACTGATCAATGCTATTTGCCACCGAGCATCTCCCAATCCGCTCTCCTTCAGGAGGAAGCATGAAAGTGGTGATATCGTTTCAGCACCTGCGATGGGAAGCCCAATTGGTGGAGGGATGTGATCATGGCCTGGCAATTGGGAGCACTTGATGGGGGTTATATCCCACTTACTCAAATTCATCCTTGGGGTTATTAATTTTGGCCAGTGGGTATATCACAACGTATGGGTTTACAGTTTTATTTCCCCTAGGCATCACCCAAATCCAGAAATATGTTCAATCCGCACCATGTGCATTTTTTGATTGCTTGCCTGGGTCCAGGATGTTCACGCTATTGCCAGACAATATTCACCCCGGCTAACACCAAGCGTGGCAAATCAAAGTTAACCCCACATGGCCAAATTGGCCTCAACTCTTGAGTTGGCGAGCCCCTACACACATCAGCGTGGTTCAAGTACCATGTTGTACAGAACCGGTTGTGTTGGCCACCATTGGTCAAAATGTACCCTGGGAGCTGGATGGAACAACAAAAAAAGTCTTTATTGAAACAGCGAACATTTTATTCAACATATGATGGAACAGATATAACTAACATTAATGTATCAAAATACTTCGGAACATTGAAGTTGAATTTGTTGGGGCAAATATAATTTGGTGAAGTATGGTGAAGTTGAACTTGTTGGGACATATCCACCAACTTCCCCCAGCTTCTCCCAGAGTTATCTAGCTGCTAGCTACTCTCCAGATTTCCCATCAGGCTCAGATGCCGCTGCATCAGTGCATCATCATCACTCCGCAGGCTCTGCCAAAGCTTTGGCTTTGGCTTTGGCGGCCGTTTTCGGTCGTGGGACCGGTGGATCCTAAGGCAACAGGCAGTCAACAAAGAAAAGACTTTTCAGATCACTGATCATGTTACACCCTTCAAAATTCAAAGCATGAATTGATCGGATATCATATATATACATGGCAGTAGTTGTTGTTAAATCAAGTTTCGATCGACAACTTGATGGAACGCAATGTGCCAGTGTAGCTGGTGACTGCAGCTTCACAAGCTCTCAGAGCGGCATCAACCCTGGCAATAATCTCCGGCCGGTCTTTTAAATCCTCAAGATTTTCCCCATACAGGTTTTCCAGCTCCAACTTGGCAGATGCCAACGACGAATTGCGGGCATTCAGCTCCTGGGTAAACCCATTCTTCAAAGTAGCAGACCTGAATTTCAGAACGGGAGGATTTTTCTAGGAACCATTGAGTTTATCAACTGGGTAACGTATGGTGGAGTTGTAGGCCCCATAACTGAAATTCAATTTCCGTATCAAGAACTGCAGGGGCAGGGGCAATAAAACATGTTAACATACCCATACTTCGAATAATTTCAGCTGAGAAAGTACATTCATATACACCAGAAAATTCACAGGATACCCTCCAAAAAAAATATAATATATGATAATATATGGTTGATTTTTAATGGAGTCTGAAAGTCAAGGAACAGTCTATCAGAGTCTTTGACTTTGGCATCCCATGACATAATCTCGGCGGTCTTTCCACTGAGCATTGAGATTTTTCCTGCAACTTGCTTTTGAATACTTTGGGGTTTCTTAGCCTTCTTCTCACGACGGTCAGCATTGTCAGGCCCACCAGCCCCGGTTTGTGGATTTCCCGCTGCATCAGCGTGGAGCCCCAGTGCCCCAGAGTGGAGCCGGCCAATCTCAGAACCGGTGGCCAACTGCCTGGTGGAAAGTGATGACAAAACATATGCATTTGGACATCCTTGATTTCCGATGTCAACTCAAAGTTTTTCAACCAATGGGGATCAGTGGAATGTGTTTTATAAAATATAATTAATATGATCATGTTTTATTGTATTTTTTTGGTGGCAGCGACCAATAGGCCATTTCCAACCAAGATGCAGAGCTTGTCGAGTTTGCGATGCATCTAAGTTCCCCGTAGCACTCAGCGTCAGTGACAGCCCATCCTCACATTCATCCTCATAGACCATGGAATCCCAAACTCGAACGAGTTCAAAGTCCTCAGGGCGGTTAGAGAGAGATATATGCTGATAGAGGTCATAGATCTAGATAGATATATTAATATATATTCAAATATTCATAATATATATATTATGACTATATATCGGCTAGATTCAATACCACACTCCCCCACCCACACACACACACACATACATGCACACCACCAATGCATGTTGGTTTCAGCTCTCAACCCTGTCCTCCTTCCCCGGCATCCCTTTGAAGTCAGGGTGCTCACACCAGTAGATTATGGAATCTGTGGCTGCTTTGGCCTGTTCCTGTTCCTTCTTGTTGTCTCGGAGCTGCTTTGCTACCCCTGCCCCAAACTGGGTCTTCAAGTCGCGGTAGGTGGTCAGCTTGTATTTTCCACGCCTTCTGGACGTCAAAGTCCTGCTTGCATTTACCATGAGAGAACTCTCCATCCAGTTCTCTCCGGAGGAGAGATAGTCTTCATACAGTTGGCCCATGATGGCCCGATCTCAGTTGGGAGCAAGGTAGAAGATTTATAGGATGGTATCAAAGCTTGAGTGCAAGATTGTGCAATCAAGAAATCAAAGAACAAGCCGCCAAGCAACTGTGACGTTTGCCCGCTGCGGCGGCCAACACAGGCTGTGGGCAATCACTTCCTCAATATGGGTTTCACACTTCAACTGACCTAGCTGAAACCATCAACCAAAACATGAGTGCAGTGCAGCCACACTTAATGCAAACCAATGTTCGACGTAGGCTCCTAGAGAACCTCATATATGCGTTATGGGCCATCCTTGCTTGATACCCTTCCTCCGTTTCAACCCGTCCGTTCGGACCAATTCGAGTAGGTGGTGGTGGTGGGTTCTGCTCCGCATCCCCACTGTTCACAGCAACTCCCCCCGGCGCAGGTTCTTCCCCCGGCGCAGCACCAGCATTGACAGTCTCCAGGGCCTTGACAGTACCCGAATGGTTCCCAAAAAATGCACACTGTGACTCGTATTGCGTATACGTGCACATGTACAAAGATACGATTACATTATTAGTATTTAAATATAATCAATTTAATATAATATATATAAAATTTATATTTATATATGTGAGCCTACTGCACAAGATTTACCATTTACTTGGACACAAGCCTCAAGTTGGGTAGTGTCCAGCCGGTTCATCAATTGCACATGTCCGCGAAGGTGAGGAGTGGGAGGTTCAGAAGCCTCTGGCTTCACCACCTCGTGGTGCAGGAGTGGAAAGGGTTCCGAAGAATTGATTGGGTGTTGCTTAGCTGACAGGATTTTTTGGGACAATTCACCATGGGCATCCCCGCACCTCCAACCCTGGGAAGTTGTGCACCTGCTTGTGGTCCTCCAGGCGAGTGTTGATCTCAGCATTGTTGGCAATGACTTCAGAGGCTGGCTTTGGTATGGCCTGATGAGCGTGGAAATGGGCTTGTACGGGCTACCATGTGGTGAAACCTATATATATAGTATATGATATATGCTCAACCTTCAGGAATCAAGCACATACATTCCTTTTTACATCAAATTGTATATTTATTGGATCCCAATAGTAAATTTGTAGGACCCCAGCCTTGTCAGGTGTAGCACCCTTCTGCGTGCAAAGTGAGTTCAGTTCCATCATGAGGTCATCATCAACAGTTTCCTCAGTGCCCTGGGCACTGTCAACCACGCACTGAAGTAAATACTCAAGTTGGCCCTCAATCTCCTTGGTTATCTTTTCATACACCTGAAGGTTGCTCAAGTGCGGAGCCAACTTGTCATTCTTCCAGGTTGCGATTGTTCCGGCATGGACCTTGTAGTATTCAGTATCCCTGGGGTTTTTGTCAGGGAACATCTCCATTGCACGCTGCTGCTGCCTGCCTAACATGGCCCTGCTGGCAACATCCAGTTTCTGGGATAGGATATCCACATCAACCCTCATGTTCCCATAAGTCTTGGCCCGGTCAGCCAACTGGTGCTCCAAAACCCCGATGTTTCCAACTGTGACGGCATGTTGTGGGTCACATCGGGTGATGTCACCCAGCTTCACCCGCCGATTGACCCACGAGAGAACTTCCTCACGAAATTCCACTGGGGAAACATCAGCAGGCATGTGTTTCACTAAGCCAACCAAAGGGACATCAAGGCATCTTGCCGAAAACGTGTCAAGATCCTCCACACTAGCACCCAACGGCAATGTTGTGCACGTTGTGATATCACGGGAAATCCCACAGGGTCGTTCACCACCATCGCTATTGCCATCGGCATGTTCTGCCACAGAGCCTAGGTCAAATGAAACCATCTTATGAAATTCTAAAAGTTGAATATGCATGTGCCATGTATGACTGGCCCCTATATACTATATATATTATATGCAGCCCAGTTACCAGTTTCAGAGACTCCGGACCCTGCATCACCGGCTGGAGGTGCAACGGCATCTGCAACTTCAGCCTTGTCAGAATTACAAATGTGGCCAAGGAGATTCTGGGGCAACAGGGTGGTATCGGTGTTGTATCATATATATATATATATATATATATATATATCGATATCATGATCATAATATATAATATATATATATTAGATCAGATCATACTAATCTATCGATCTACAGAATTCAACAGCTAGAACTATTCAGCAAAGTAACCGTGTTCTCCATTCCTCCAGGGGATGTTGGCTGGGGCGGCTGGGACATCTCATCCATGGCAGTAGCATCACATTCTGTCTGTGACTGGGACATCTCATTCATGGCAGTAGTGTCACGATCTGTTTGTGACTGGGGCATCTCATTCATGGCAGTGTCAAACTCTGTCGCCAAGTTCTTGACGACACGACCATGCACATCACAGACTTCAGTGACCCTTCTAAGTCGTTTCAGTTCAGGGCTCTTGATGGGAGTGGACTTGGCACTTGTCGACACCATCCCACCACCACGAGTCACTGGTTTGCCAACAGCATGTGCCTTTGGGGGTGGCACCAGAGAGGGCTTGGCCTTTGCAACCACGGTCGGGACTGGCGTAGAAGCTCGAGATGGCGTAGCCACAGGCTTGCCTTAGGATTTGCCATGAAAAAATGTCTTGAAAATTATTGTTTGGAAGGGTTTGCTTTTGTAGTTGTGCAAGGCTAGCCAGGTCAATGAAACATGGTTACCTCACAATAGGTTCAGTAGGGAGTGATAGTAGCCTATGGGCGCCAAATAAATCAGAAGCCAAGCTACCAAATTTCACCCCCAACCGTTTCTCAATCTTGTTCAGCTCGTCCTCGACCTGGAAGGAGTCAACTGATGAAGATGAGCGTGCCTGGGCAGGAAGATTTGTGGCCCCATGGAGTGGTATCGACCTCAAATTTATAATGGACATACTCTCCATGGTTGAAAGCAATAGTTTTCCTGCAGTGATTCCCTATTCAGATGAGGAACCAAGGGTGGCTGCCGTGTTTTGGCAGCTGTAGGCGCAGTCACCACCATGACCTGGTAGGGGAAAACTATGAAAAACAGAGGTCGGGAAATTAACGCAATTTAACGCAATTTAACGCTCATAGTTCTGTGAGCACGTCCTTTAACGCAATTTAACGCAAATTAACGCGAAATGTCCCTAACCAGAATTATATAATTTTTCAGGTCCCCGCCTCTGTGCCCCGAGATCTAACTGAAGATCCAAGGCTAGCTGCACACTGTGAAAGCAAAATGGCTATAGTTACCAGCACGATAGGCACATATACATGTTTCAGTTGCAAAAATGCAGCAAACAACCGGTATACACATACTAGAACGCTGCAGCCTTCGCATTTTATTTTGAGCATGTGCGATGTGACACGATCAGTGTAGCTTTAATCAAAGCTGCACCATAAATCCAAATTAGGTGGTCTGAAATCTGGCACATCATGGCCAAGAAAAGCTAAAGGACCAGCATTGAATTTTGATCCTGGATTCGATCATCTAGGGACAGTTGGGAAAGCTAGATCTCACATGTCTCGATTTCGTTGGGGACAACATGCTTCAAAGTATTCCCACCGAGCTCGGACATTCTCAAACACCTCTTTACTGGGTGTAATTTGAATTGGAATGAGGGGGTCACGACTCAGCCTGCCTTGATTGATGGCATTCTCCACCAAGGCAACTAGAGGTTCCAAGTTGGCATATTGCCACATGTCACTCGGTGGTTCCTGGGAAGTGCAGGCGACGGAACTGGGGATATACCCGGGATATACAAGTATATATATGTATATATATATTTATTTATATAGAATATCTTAATATTAAAAAAACCTTGCTATATATATTAATATAATATAATAAGTCAATATTAGTTACAATGCCCCATGGGTTTACCAGGACTAAATAGTTACCAGGCTTAAAGCCTTTTATATATTTGTGCTATACAGTACGATACCCCCGGAGCCAGATAGCTTATAAAATATGTATAATTATATGTATATATATATAAATATATTATATTGGGTTTCCTTTGTTGATAGATTTTATTCGGAAAGGGAAGTAAAAATATATGAGATTTGGGGCACCATCTTGAATGGTTAAAAGGCAACGGCAATTATATAGATGCAGCCAGGTGTCTCTGAACCCATTCCTCACCATCTGTCGTAGATTAGGAAGTTGAGGGTCTGACTCCTTGGTGAAGGCCAGTGCAGTTCAGCACTTCCATATGCATATTGTTCATTAATCAAGGCCATAGTCATTTGATTGGCAACTAGGGTTGAACCCAAGGAACCACCAGCTTCAAATGTTCAGAAGCGATAAAACGACCAAAATCTTTGGGATACATTGCGCTGGCTCGCATGTCTTGTCCACCCGACCTCAATGACATGACCTAGTGTTGCACTAGCAAAATGTGAACGTACAAATATGATATAGTACTGTTCTGAAAAAGCAAATGACTGAGTCATTGACACACTTTTCTTGTCTGACTTGGTAGAAGTTTTGACCATCTGTTTCCCCTGTGTTTCAGCACGCTGTCGAATCTGGAGCCGCACCACACTGGTGATTTTGTGGTTGAGGTATGGCATCCATGGCCTTGGGAAATTGGTGTGGACAATAGAGGACGGGCACAAAGTTTACCCGCATTGCGTGAGTTCAGTTAGGGCCCAGGCGCATTGCCATAACCCAATTCAGGTTTTATTGACCATCCTCCAAAGTATCCCATAGCCCTTAGCTGCAAGCACTTGTGGGTTATATATGTATAATATATCTGTCTTCGAACACAAGGTTGGAATTACATTAAGCATGTTGACAGGCCATGTTCAATCAACATAGATAAGACCCCCACCAGTACACTCGAAGAGGATGTAGTTCAGGGATGCTCATTATATGCATCAAAGGTGGCAGCACCGCGATGGTACTGCGGTGGGGGTTCTCCAGCATCCAGTATACTGACCGACACAGTAAAGTCATCACCACTAAACAGCTTCTGCTTGCTAGGATGTTTCCAAGGTTGACCCAAGAATATTGTAAGTCACCCCATGGACTCTCGGGAGTCCGTGCATGCTGGGACGAACTCATCCAGCCAAAGCTGTTGCAAGGGGTTCCAAGGAGCCCCAATGCCGCTTCCTTACACCTCAAAGCTAGGCGTAGGAACCAGCATAGCCCGATGTTGGAAGCAAGGTTCTGCACAACCTCATCCTTGCGAATGTCACAACTTTGCCTTAGGTTCACAATTGCAAGTGTCCAGATAGACCTATTATATATATATTATATATATGTTGACATGATAACGAAATATGAATTTACGAGTCCTTTTTTATGTTGCCAAGAATATAATTATTATAATATATATATATATCTAACCACCCAGGCTCACCCCTGGATCTTTTTGAAATGGGTCGACTTCAGGATATATTTGCATCCAAGCTGCGCTGGGATTCCTAGTTCACCTTGGCACAGCACGTCAGTAGGTTGGAAGGGTTTCGGGATTGTTTGGAAGGTTCCAGAGAAGCATTTAATTTAGAATCAATCTGTGGCTCAGCACTCAAATGATTTGTTTTTTTCCCACTCATTGAGTGTCCAACGAAAGCCTGACACTACAGATTCACATCCGCCGAAGAATTCTGCTGCCATGACATCCTTATTCCAACAGAGTTGTGTTTCCAAAATCTGGTGCTCCACTGACAGGAATTTTGACACATCCATACATGGAACACTTGTTAAACAAAGAATATGATTACTGATTCGCATTCTTTCGAAGTCAAGAAGCCCTGTAGTGTGCGCCATCACCCTTGTCGAGGTTCTGGTGGATGAAGTCCAAGATATAAACCCTGACAGACAAAAACATAAAACATGCATACTATGATGCATTGTACTTGTTGGTTTCCCCTGTCCTGAACATAAAATATGCATGATGTTATGTTCCAAGAATGGGGTCTTTCAAGTTCACAAGTTCATATATTATATAATTTATATATATTATATTCCCGTTCGAATTTCCCTTATGAATGGAAGGGGTCGACCCCACTATAAATGGTTTTTATATTAATATATATTGAACTGTAGTTACAATGATCCCCCTAACCAGGGCATTTTGTAACAGGGCACCCAAAAGAAAAAGTTGTAGATTTTCAAGTGTTCATTTTGTAATAAGAGTTTTGAGGTGCCAAGTCATTTTATAAGACCATCGAGTTTGTCTTTTTGAGGCTGTTTATAGGCTCAAGATGTTGTTATTGAACATATTAAAAACAAACAAAAAAGAACTCAGCAAGGTGTGTAATGACATTTTGTAAGGAGATGTCGTCAAGAGTAGAAGAACATTTTTTTGTAAGAATATATGCTTTTTAGGCATTGATACAAAAGTATTGTTCAGATTTGTACATGTTTTTGATTCGCCTCAATCATTTGATAGCTGTTTTGGCTATTTCCAAGATCTTTTGCAAGTTGTAAGTGTGACGACGTTCACGGCTATCTGTTTTCATTTTGTACATGTTCTTTCGTGTTCAACGTTTGTTTTTTTAATCATATAAAATGATAACACAAACGCGAGATCATGAGAGGAGTTCTAAGAAGCAAAGAAACAAGAATATAAAACAACATAAAAGGTTGGAAAAAATGGAATCCTTACAAAAGGGCTGCTTGAAAATCAACCAATCCGGGAGAGCCAGAAACAGAGAACCAGAAGTTGTTTCCTTACAAAATGATGCCCGAAAACGCTATCTAAAATCACAACTTCTTATAAAAAGGTCATCGAGTAGGATGCAACTTTCATATCATGAAGAAAGTCGTCGCCTTATAAATATATATATATAATATATATATATATAATATATATTATGTTTGAAGTCGAATGTGGGTGCTAAAAACCTATGCTTTTTGTAAGGGCCAAAATTCCCCCAAAAAATCATTTTATATGGTTTTTGGAAGTCCCCTGGAATTAGCTTACAAGAAGCAGGGTGCGAAGTCTCCCCCTAATTCAATCGGGAATATATATATATATATATTAATATTAAATAAATCAACTTTGCAGTCCAGTGACAATACTGGAGGTGCACCCATGCACAGAAGGGCTGCGCATTGCAACCTGCTGAGGCCCAAAGATCGAAGATTTCGCATGGCTCCCAACGATGGCGCCGTGGTGTGCACCCCTGTAAAATGCAGTTGGCTTCTATGGGGCAAACTATTTTTTTTTGGTCTGGGATTTAAATGAATTGCATGCTGGCATTTTTGATTGTTCGGATTGGTCAAATAGGTCAAACGTCAAACATATAGGATTCTTCAGCCCATAGCCATAACCCTGCAACATCTTGATCATGAAAAGAGCCCATATATCAGCAGCTGGTTTGTGCAACAAATGCGGTTCTAAAAACCTATTGGTCCTAGACTGCACAGGACCCTACACATTTTGATAGTGCATGTTGATCAAACATTAATTTGTTGTTTTTTTGGTGTGGGAGTAAGTTGATGTCAACCCATCGGACCCAGCACGGACTGGTAACGGGGGATGGCACCTTTGGTTTTGTGGATCTTCTTCAAGACACCACGTTCAGAGCTACCTGCAACAAGCAATGAGAGGAAATGGATTGTGTATAGTTTGGACTATGTTTTATAGTAGTACTATTAATATGTGGTTATGACAAATATGCATGCACCAGGAATGAACAATGTTGTCTCAAAATCTATCCTCTATTTCAGGGTTCCTCTAGATCTTTAACAAATATTCGATAATATAACTATTCGCGGTGTTCCCAAAATGGATCCTCTAATGCTGGGCCCCCCGCATATGTTGGTTATTCATGGTGACCGTCTTGGTGTCCCCAAAATGGATGAATCCAATCTTGGAAGAACACACGAAAATCACAAATATCGAGGTGTTTTTGAATTTTGATGTATACGCACGTATAATCTATAAACTTTTTCAGGGCACCATCTCAACATACCTCTTTCACAGCCTGGATCAAATCTGTCTCCATCACAAGGTGCTGACTTTCTCGAAGAAGTTCTACCTGCGAGGCGGGATGGAAAACGATCTTGGCCGTGGGTGGTACAGAATCCCTGTAAAGAGAATTATACCTTTTTTTAAAATTTATAAGCTTGAACTGAAAATACCTGTTCATATATCACAATACAGGTTTTCGCTTTTTCAGCTCACATGCACTTCGCCGGGTTCTAGCTAATTGCTAGTGATGCACGTGTGGACACACACACACGCGAAGTGAAGATTCAGAGCACGAAGGGAGGGAAGTTCAAAATACATATATAGCATATGATGTTCTAGTAGTGTGCAAAGTAATATTTCGAAGGAACAATGTAAATTGGTTTCCACTGCTTGCCCCCCGGTCTCTAGAAATGCATAAAGATTGAGAGTGGCAAGGGCTTGTGCCAGCAGTTTTCAAAAATCACTGCGACTTCTTGTTTCAACACAGCCCTGCACCCATTCCCCAAACATTCCCCAAATCTAGAGCCCATAGGGAGAAGGCTTCACGTCGAGCTCGAGGTAATGGCCTCCCACAAGCAAATCAATTGGCTGAAATCAAGGCGCACAATAATGCAACTGTTCCAGACTATATCGCAAAAGACTTGGAGCATCAACTGCCAAGTGCCTCACTGACACACCATCCAGCAAAATACTTTGCATGGCCCCAGGCAGCAGCAATCTTGTTCAGTTGAGTCGGCCCTGCTGCGTTTCGGTACCAAGGAAGCGTGATGCCTCCTTTGACATCAACCTGGCAAGTGACCCACAAACAACATCCAGCTCAGTGGACATAAAGCATAACAGGAAAAAACACCGGCTAGTTTACCCAAACCCGACCCCCACCTTGTAGAGGCTGGACAAACATTCAGGCCACTCATTCTTATCAACTATGTTCTTGGTGACGTAAAATGATTGGGTAGTCAGAAGGACTCCAATCGTCGATCGGGCAGCATCCTTTGCACCAGCTGGTGGTTTCAGAGTGTAGCTTTGGCGATTTCCTAACTCGGTCTGTAACTCTGCAATCCCCACAGCTTGGATCAGGCAGAAAGCTTCCTTTACCTTCTCAGCCTTTCGGTCTCTTTTCGCATCGTCTGCAGGCTTCTCTTCTAACTTCTCTTCAGGCTTCTCTTCAAACTTCTCTTCAGGCTTCTCTAGCTTCTCTTCAGGTTTCTCTGCGGGTTTCACTTCCACCCTACTCCTTCGTTGTTTCTTGGCTGGCCTTGGCTCAGATTCTGCTGCATCAGCAGTGCTAGGTTCAGTTTTTTTTTCTCGCCCTTTCAGCTTCTCCTCCTTCGCAGCAGCACGAGCCAATCGCTTCTTCTCCTTTTCCTCAGCTGCCACGTGCTTTGCTTTCAGTTTTTCCTCCTTCTCAGTGTTCTTCTGGATTTCGTCCTGGCAAGCAGCAGTCAAGCAGCCTTACAATATTGATATATATTATACATAAATATATATATATGATAAGCACAAGTTCACAGTAAACCAAGACACACTGGTTGGTACTTCGCAGATTTGCAGGATGGGATTCATATATATATATAGTCTACTTGCATAGATTGCAGTCCAATCTGCACACAAACATTGCGATACAAAGGTAAAATTGGGTGAGCATCTCCCCTGCCCTGCCTGCTTTGCCTTTTTTTTAAGCTCCTGCCGCAAGCGAGCTTGTTTCTCGGCAAGACCAACTTCTTCATGGGCCTAGCAAGCCAAGTGACATTTTTTTCTACTGTATCAGTAGCCACTAAATGTGCCTTGTCATCTCTGGTTTTGCCTTTCTTGTCCCTTTTGTTTGAATCCTGCAAGCAAAAAACTCATGTGCCAAGTCAAGACTGATCACTTGTGTTGGGTACAAAAGTTCCAACACACAACTGATCAACCGGCCTTCGATTCAGCGACTTCAGCCGATGTAGGTTCCTGGCACATGGACATTTGATGAAACTTAAGATTGCATGCTGATTTGAATAAATATTGTACATGTCACACAATATACCTTTTGCACGCACGCATTCACACACAGGCTCTATCCTCACAACATGTGGCAGCGCAGGCTGCCTTATTCTCAGAAGATGCTGCTGATGGAGTTACAGAAGCACCCCCCTGCACATGCATAAGTGCTCGCCAAAAAAAAGTAGACATGAGTTTTGATCTTAAGCACTATCACAGGCCCAGCCTGGTTTACTGGTTCGTTGCACCCAGGATATTTCTCGAAAAAGTTTCGAATTCTTGTGGCATATGGAACCCAGCCAGAAGCCTCCAAAGTCAATCCACCAATTTGCAAATTGCTTTAAACATTGTTGAAACTAACACGTATGTGCACTAATGATGCATGCACCCAACCTCTGCATGGGGGGCAGCCATAAAAGCTTCGCAGTCATGAGGGTTGTAGTCCAAAGTCTGGCCAGCAGTTAACATGGGCAATCGCATACATGCATATATACTTTGGTACATGCATTTGTTTGAAACTCAATTAAATACATCACACATGGAACCGACCACAGCTTTGCAGCCACACCTCCATCTTGTCAGGATGTGGAATGTCGGCAGAAGAGGCCTCGTCCTTGGAGGCATTTGCGCACAGTGGCGGGCAGCTAATATATATATAGTATTTATAGCCAGTATACATATGTTGTCTTGGTGTCACAAAGTAATAAACTCGTTCATATTAATGCTAGATAGCCAAACTCTGAGCACCAGCCGCCAGCCAGCTGATAGTGCAATCTGCATGTGACCTGAATTGATAATATTGTTTGAGCCCCCAGCATTGATGTATGGGCGGTCTTTCCAAGGTGATGCCCACTCTGCCTTGTAGTCATGCTATCCATGTTTCCAGGTGTCAACAACACAACAACCACCACAAAACATCTACGATGAGGTCAAGACTTGACTTTCCATGAAATACTCATCCATGCATTGGCTATCTTCGATGACCTGGCCACAATGGCTGGCAGCTTAAGAACTGCAAAATAGTTAAGTTGCTGGCCGTCGAAGTGTATACACCAAGCCTCAACAGCCTCCATTGTCTCCTCCTATCAAGACTCTCACTGATTATACCTCTGACCAACAAATTTCGTAAATGATAGGCCTTTTGAAATCATGATCGCTTGATATCGACTCTTGTGCCAGCTAATTATATACCAGACCAGCTAGCTGGTAGTGACAGTCCTTGACATCGCAACTTTCCTGCAAATCCAGTACGATCGGCGATTGGGATTGGTCTGGGATCAATAGAAATCTGTTGGGGGCTCCACAAAGTATATACGTACATTCAAAGCTAGAAATAGATACGCGTACGATGCATGGTTCTTGTCCATTGGGGTTTGAGTTTGAGCTAATTCATGTGGTTTTTCAGTTTTCCAACCAAATAAGTCGTACAGGTGGAAAAGCGTGTCCTGCACACTCACGATGATTGGTTCGTCGTCCAGGTCTTCAATGCTGAGTCGGTCACATTCATCATCTCGATCCTGCCGGGGGTGGCATATATTTTTCAACTGGGGGCACCCCAAACCGCTTGAACTATGCCATATACCCATATCCCTAAATTTTTAGAAATGTTGTTTGATATTATTTAGAATGTTCCCTTTTAATTCAGAGCTATGATCAGTGTTAGTTTTTGATACTTCATTTCAAGTCTCCGTCCTGAAGGGCCTGCTCGGGCTGCTCTGGCTGCTCAGCAGGTTGACCACCCTGCCAATGACCAAGGGACCAAGAGGCTGGCAATCATGGGCCATCTTGTGCAGTCAGATCACCCCTAGAAATATATCAGTTCATATGTGGGCATATGCCTGTGGACACATAATGGACAAATATATGTGGACATCTATATTTGTGGCATATGTAATATATATAATATAATATAATATGTATTGAATGACAAAAAATATAGAATCGTTGATCGACTAGCTTGAAGCTGAGATTCAAACCTGGGAGCGAAGGTACACGTACAACTTCTTCAGCACTTTCACCACTGCATTCCTGCACGAAAAGTAAAGTTTCAGTGCACCACCCAAAAAAAATCAAAGACAATGTGCAACAGTTTCAATGTATCCACTCCTTGACACTTCCGTTTTGTAAGTCAGTCGGTGCAGGTGGCTAAAGCAGGCTCGCAGCCTCAACGCTTCCTTGTGAGCCCAGTCCTGAGTGGGGTGCAGACAAGACATCCCAGTTAAAACATGTTTGGGCTGTATGAACACACCACCATATGCATATATATATATGTATATACATGTATATGCATGTATATACATTATCAATAAAAGCAGGCTAGATACCCGAATCAGTTTCTTTCCACCTTTGGTCCTGTAGAGCTCCTTGTGGAAGTTCATGAATGCAGTGGTGTAGATCATGGCTCCCTCAAGAGAAAGCCAAAGAAGGGACTGCATGCCACATTCCCCATTTGTTTGAAAAATTATACGTACATGTACAAGAAATTTATTTTGAATAATTACTGTTCTTTACAAAAATACTGATCATACATGTAGCTACTAATCAGCTGATCGGGGGAACACAATTGAATTCCAAACGTCCAGCTAAGAAACTTCAAAGTCACCAAGAGGGGGAACACCCTGGGACCAGACTGCAGGGTACATCTCATAGACACAGATGAAGACCTCCCTCATCACTTCGTAGTTGGCCACCACATCTCTCTCCAAGACCTAAGCTTCCATGAGGCTTCATGATTGAAACTCAAAAGTTGCACAGGTCGAGGGAGTGAAAACCCAACAGATCAAACCAGGGTCGGCACTGCAGCAAGATTCTGGCTGCCGTCACGTTCCCAGTCGATGATCCATTTCTCCTGATCAGGCCGGGGCACATTACATGTATGGCGAGGATTTTTTTTTTTTGATGGGGCAGTGGTTTAACATGACTCATGTGCGTCCTCTCGTTCAAGGACCAAAGGCTGTGACTCGGCCAGGAAGTTTTTGATACCATTATGGATGCATAGGCCCACTGCCTAGGGGATCACACCAGTGGAATCAATCAAGAATTTTGATAACAATGATGTACCTAAATTAAGGTGAAACCCATCATTGGTTTTTTGGAGCTAGAAAAAAAGGTTCTCCAAGATACACTCAGCTTGAACACCAGCGGTGATTCCACCTTCAAGCCCCCATCTCCAGTCGCCGTCGCTTTGAGCGCCATGCCAGCAGGAAGCAGCCAGCTCTGTTTGGGCAATCAAGGCTGAAGGTTGAGTGGGGCAATCGGCAACTAGATTCACAGGCAAATGGATAGCTCAAAGTCAAGATCAATCATTATTCAACATAACAGACACCACTTTGGATAAATGATATTAAGGATGAATCCCTTGAAACAACGATAGTAACTTAAAACAGATGTGATTTTTCTTCTATCTATTGATATCCACACTTTCACTGGTAAACGCAGCAGGGTAGGAGAAGGCACCTCTCAAAGCAGCATCTCTAAGAAGACCCATCGGCCATGGCTCAACAGTGATGGCCTTAACCAACACTCCTTATATGATCACATGTTCACCATTTCGTTTCTCACTTTGGAAGTTTCACACCTATAGATCCTTGACAAAGATGCATTTGGATGGAAAATCAGCTGGATTTGCCTCAGCCTGTCCTTGGGGCCCGCGGCCTCTCTGAGCAGAAAGTAGGCCCAAACCCAATGCCAACTACTGCAAATCCAGGGCATCTCTCACAAGCATCCTGGAGCCCTAGGGATAGATTATCCATAGATTATCCATAGATTATCCATAGATTATCCATAGATTATCCATAGATTATCCATAGATTATCCATAGATTATCCATAGATTATCCATAGATTATCCAT
>Ga0126342_10006035_pt1:0-20000 | contig 21357 bp, 15 predicted proteins | sample Cyp1metagenome_FD_92528 | JGI IMG/M metagenome (GOLD analysis project Ga0126342, IMG submission 92528) | Coral microbial communities from Lord Howe Island, Old Settlement Bay, Australia - Cyphastrea 1 metagenome | ecosystem: Host-associated > Invertebrates > Cnidaria > Coral ... | reverse complement strand
GGTGATACATGTTCAACATGGAGAGTTTTGGGGTGCATAAACGAACATGTAAGTATGTAATTATGCACACAGTAACTATGTAATTATGTATGCATGCATGTATGTATATATGATATACTAAATACTGGATTTATTTGTATATGTATGCATATTTATACTATGTGCTCCTGTCTTAGCAGCAACATCTTGCAACATGCATTCAACTTCATTCAACTACAACTAATAATGTGCACTAATGTGCACGTATCAAAGTGTAAAATCATCCTTCTATATCCTTCTAATATAAATTCAAGTTGGATGTGCTAAAAATCCACATTCCTGGTCATTTCGCACCTGCTGGCATGACCGCTTGGGTTTCCCAGGGGGCGACACCAAATGCGCGTTGAGTGCTGTGACCCAGACCCCAAACCTGTGCATCGCTGTGATTTCGAAGAATCATATGTCACAAATAATTTTACCAAAGAAACAAAGACCTTACCTCAAATATCCTCAAATTAGATATCCAGGGCTTGTTCTTGTATTCCTTGGAATAAAAACAAAACACATGCACGGACCCTTCACTAGGGTATACCCAGACAAGACATGTCATGCTACCTTTCAGGGGATGCTTCGCGCCAACTGGGCCCATCTTCAACCCCAAATTTGGATGAAAAAATGTGAGTAATTTTTACAAGTAGTTTCTATTCATTCTGAGCATTCTAAATAGTTAACTATTCTAAAATTCCGAAGGGATTATTGATTTTTTCCCTATAGTTTTTCATAGTTTTTCCATAGGCGTAACACGGATCGATGGGTCTCCGGGGTCTGTGCCATTGGTGTCCTCAGAAATCGGACTTGTCGAGCAGCTTCGCCGCATGTCGCTGCTCCGCTGTTTTCTCGCCCTCCTTCAGCTGCTCCTTGAGGCCCGGCCCATTGAACGTGCTGGGAAGATCGGTTACGAACATCAGAGAAGATCCAAAAGATTGCAAGAGGAAAAATGGAAACCCCGGGTGAAAACAAAAGAAAACTATCTACAAATGCTGGATTGTCTGAATCTATGCTAATTTTCTTTGAGCCTCGACACACACACACGTCTATACATACATGTGTATATATATATATATCAAACTCTCAATGGTTGTTTTTGGGAGATCAACATTTGATACCTGTGACTACCCCTAAAGGTTCTTCTAGGTATGCAACATTTCATCTGGAAATGAAGCGATGCCAAGGCACTTTGGAAATGCCTTCCGACCACGTCTTTCGGGCCTCAACAAGTAGGGCGATCAAATGCCATCATCAGTGTGGGGGATCCCTTTGTAATGGTTATACGATGATTAAACCACCAAGTAATACCACCTTATAACCTTTGTAATGGCCACCATCATAAAAAACCAAATCATTCCCACCTTTTGGGGGAAAAACAAACATAGAAACATGCAAAGGGACAAAGGTCTACAATTTGTAACAATGTTTTCACTAATTACCCTCTGGTAATTTAACATCGCTATTGAACATGGCCATAGAAATAGTTGATTTTCCCATTAAAAATGGTGATTTCCCATAGTTATGTAAACGTTTACCAGAGGGGTAATGTGTTTGTCCTCCTCGTCAATGTTGCAGTCCTAAAAATCATCATTCAAAACGTGATGAACATTGATGAACCAACCGGAGTAAAGCAGCCAAATCTCCAACGAAAAATTGGATGTGTCTGAAAATGGGGTATGCTCTTTGAATAGCCATTTCATGGGGAATATGAGGTTTCAAACATGTTCGAACATGTTTAAACCATTAAAATTAAAATTTGGTACTTGCATATTATTCTTGGATAAACTATGCTAAACTCAATTTCAACCTATGACTTCCTCAGAAAAACAAGTCCAAGGTGCCGCATCTTTGGTCAGGATGCGTCTGGAGCCACCAGTAGCCATCAAACTCTGGTGCACCCGGCCGTCACCGCCGAAAACGCCCACCACGCCTGAGGGATGAAGGCACTCTACATCTCTGGTAAACGTTTAATGGGAAAATCACCATTTTTAATGGGAAAATCACCATTTTTAATTGGAAAATCACAATTTTTAATGGGAAAATCCACTATTTCTATGGCAATTTTCAATAGCTATGTTAAATTACCAGAGGGTACATCTCTACATCCTGATCCCTACTATCTATTTAATATTCCACTCATCTATCCATATATATATATACATGCATCATGATGCATCTATATATATAATAATATCCATCGATGCATCTATCTACTTCACTATCTCTCTATCTCTCTATCTCTGTCTCCATCTATCCATCTATCTATCAATCTATCTACCTAGGAAGTTTCGGAAAAAAGTAGCTTGTCTAGGCCATTCAGGGCCTCTAAGAACAGGGTTGCTCCAAAAATGGCAGGTACAAGGGGGGTAAATTGGGTAAATATAGAGGCAACATGACTAATAGACCCCCTTTGTGGCTATCATTTGTCTGCAATTGGATTGGAGCAACCCTGAAGAAAGTCTTTTGAATGAATGACTGACTGAGCGGAGTGAGATGCGTGAACGACAATATCTGACATTTGACAACTTTACATATGACTGACTGTTCTACTGCCTGACTGACTGCCTGCCTGACTGACTCAATGAATAATGAAAGAATAAATGAATGAACGAATTAACAAACATGTTTTTCTCTTCCAAGCGACTTCTACTCTAAGCTACTTTTTTGAGAAACGTCTTTTCTGCGCAACATATTTTCCCTGAGCTACTTTTTCACTCAGCTAAGTCTTCTCTGAGTTTCTTCTTCTTCTCCTCTGAGCTACCTCTCCAGCCCAATTCTTCTCTTCCCACCACCACTACCATCCCAAATGCATGGAAAAGGTGTGGGGAAACACCATATGATTCATGGTGGGTTTTTGATGGTTTTTGTTCATCTCTATGCTGAATTTCTGGACGATAGAAACATATCAAGAACCTCAGTAAACTGATGGGAATAATATGGAATAATTAAAATTGATCAACATGGATGAACATCAATGGCCATTTCCACGTTTGGGGACTCTAGCACGTACAAACGTTCTTCCTATTTTTTTTCCTTACGAGCCACCTCCAGGCCCGTGGCTTTTGGCGATATCAACCCAGGGTTTCACACGTGGCTTCCCCAAAGGTTTACCTCGGCTTCTTCGGTGAATACGAACCAAGGAATCAAACATGGCGCTGGTTTATTGGGATATAATGATATAATGGATATAATATATATATATATACGTAGATGTAGGGAAAACACTTATATATATTAATATATTGGATGGATATATATATTGTATATATATGTATATATATATATTATATCCAAAATAATTATAATTTATTGGGAGAACAAGGGATAATAGGAATAAATTATATTGGGGATATGTGTATAATATATATATATATGCCCCAAAATTGTTATAATATATATATATGTATTATAGGTATATTGGTAGGTATATATATATATAAGTTATAAGATATAAGCCATAATGGGGATATTATGAATGTAGTGGGATTTGCACCAAGATAAGCAAAACTATGACATGGCTGAGTCTGAAAATGGGAAAGTTAGCCGACAAAATGATGGGGGAAACCAGTGATTCTGTGGGGCTGCATCAGAGATTGTGGGATGTGCTAGTAATAATCAACAATAAGCGAATAGCATATCTGAAAATGGAATATACCCGGCCCCTAAACATTACTTTTTCTAATAGGGCAATGCATGATTGACCAATTTGCTGGATTTAGGGGCGGGCTACCCAATTTTCAGACAAACCCAAATGGTGCATGTGTCGACGACAATGCAAACTATCAACTACAACTAACTTGATGGTTGAATCATGCTAAACAATCATGTTGTATCCGTGGTTTTCAAGCTTGTCAGTCTTCTTGAGAACCCACTTTCCACAATGAAATCATGAACAAACACCATCCTTGATGCAAAAATCAAATATACATCACCATCTTTGCAGATAAAAACACGAATGGTTTTCATCATCTGTTCAATATTGTTCATTTCGGAAAACTAGAGGCGCCGGTTTGCCTTACTATCATCTACCATCATCTAGTTTGCCTGTCTATAGTCACTATAAGTTACCATCATCTACCATCATCTAGTTAACATAGGTTACACTAAGCCTCTATTCATCAACCACTGGTTGGACATCGCTTTTATTCGCTTCAAGACACTCAAATCCTTGGACGCGTCCAGCTGATGCATGGCCTGCTTAGATGGCAAGGCCTTGCCCTCAGCACGGGCCTTGGTCATCTCCACGAAGGATTGGTCGATGGCCTCAGGGGCGGCACCCAGGTATCTCCAGGTCATGGGCTGACTTTGGGTTTTTTGGGGATTACGGAAGGTTTCTCTTTTTTTGGTTCTTATATGTTCTTATGTTCTTATGTATATTTTTTTTTTGTGGGGGGATTGCCTCCTAATGATCTTGGGATCATGCTGTTTTTCGTATTAAAAAATGTCATGTTGACTTGGGAGGTGCACAGTATATCAGAGGATTGTTTGAACAGGATCGTTGCGTCCATGTTTTATATATCCCGAAGACAGGATGTGGGTGGAGTTTAGGTTCATATTTATATATATATAGTATGTGTGTATATATGCATATGTGTGTGTGTAATGTCATGTCATGTCATGTCATGTCATGTCATGTCATGTTATGCAATGTCATGTCATGTAGTGTAATGTTATGTAATGTCATGTAATGTATATAATGTAATGTAATTTATGTGTGTGATTGCAAGAATGTATGTTTTCTATGCATAGCATTCATCCCTGATTTTTCTTGGATCTTTTCTTTGATAAAGGTCCTTGAAAGGAGGAAACATATTGGTCATCTTCAGCATGAAACCATCCGATTTGGAGATAACTATGTTTGGGCCACAGCCATTATATAATTCCTGTCACCAGGACAAATGCCATCTGATTCGCTTTTTGTGTTCAAAGATTTGGCAACTTAGTCAACAAACCAAAACCACCCAACTATGTCAAAGCCATCTTTGGGTTGTTTTTTGGGTGAGGGAGCCTTGTCAATCGCAATGCCAGGACACCATGGAGCATAAAGCGGTGATTCGAGACTTGGGACCATCCAATTCACCCTTGTCTCGCTTCTGCTTGTCCATCATCATCTGGGCCTCTGGCAGACAGCAGGCACCCATGGTATCTGCCACCTGTGAAGGTGCCATAGACCTTCGCACCGCACAACTTGCCTTTCTTATTTTCATCGCACAGGGGTGATCCTTGACATTAGCAGTGGCTTGGAAGTATTATATATATTACATATCAGTACCAGTAATGTCATGTAATGTCAACCCCGGATGCATAAATCCTGGTTAATCAAGGATTGGTGCTCCCCTCAAATAAGTATGTAATCTGCTACTAAAATGGCACTGCGCCCCCCACTTAAAAAAAAACATGGGGGTCCATTATTGATCCAATTCTTGGAATGTGGTAAACTCAGCAATAGGTTCCCCAATATTACCATAAATGATGGGTTAAAAAAGACATCCCATAAATCACCAACCAATTATGGCATTCCTTGGCACAACATTCTCCATATTCCAAGGTTTGTGGCGTTTGGTTTGCCACGTGATCGACATGATCCAATCCAAGCCACTAATTCTGCTTGCATCTGCAATTCCAAGCCCCGCTTGTGGCGGTGCTTCTGCAGTTCCGTCTCTGCCGCCGTCCGGGCCGCGTGGTTGGCGGCGTGCCGCTCTCGCTCCTATCATGTGGGCAAATCAATTGGTCAGATTGAGAATACACAGGGTATTCCATGGCTTGGGATCTGCCAAATATGTCTATAGGCAAATCATTGTAGTGCAAAGATTGGACATGACATGAAAGGAAATAAGATAAAATATTGCATTTCTCGGATGACTTCTCGAATTAACAGTCACCTACAGTCAGTGATTCTCCTTCCGAACCATCATTGTTGCAGTGAAGTTGGTCAGTAGCATCGGAATAATTTGCTCCAATGAATAAAATCATGGGCCTCCAGTATGTGTGATACACAGAATATGGCAATAAACAAGAGGCGCACATCATGGCACAAACAAACGAGCTACAAATCTTCAAGTTCTCTTCAAGGAACAAATCTTAGCCACTAAGATTGCCAAAAACATATTTCACTGGGGCCCTGCGCCAGTGCCAGGCTCATCCTCCAAAGACATCTATATAGTCACTATGGTCACTTTAGTCCCATAGTTGTGGAGTTGTCCCTCTACTGGGCATGACCACTGACCAGTCATGACCAGTCCTGCCGCAGTCGATCCAGCTCGCGCGTATCGTCTGCAGCACCCAACCTGAGGATGGAAGATGGGAGCAATGAAGGGAACCACTAGATGGAAGCCTGAGGATTGTGATTCATTGGCAAAAACTAGGTTGTATAAAGCATGTGAAAGCTGTTCAAATGCGGGTGTTAAACAGGTGTTGATATTTGTTTGGCGCGGAGGTTCGGGATTCACCAAGACTAATATATAATTATATAGGTGCGTTCACGTCGCGAAAAACGCTTGATGTATAGCGGTGCAACCAAAAAAACAAGAGCCACCCACGTTAATGTTCAACACTGGGGAAATCAATATTTGGAGACGATTGATTTCTAATTGGTTCACACCATGACAGTCATAATGCACCCATCATCATTAGTTGTTTCCCACTGTCAATCGCCATTGTTTCTATGCTGATTCATGCTTTCAGCCAGAAAATCATGACAAAACCTCCGGAGAAACCCCGGTTTCCACCCCAAGCAACACCAAAAGAAACCCACACTGATGAAACACTGATTCAACATTGACTCTAAAGAAATCATTGCCAGAATCCACGTGATTCTGCCTGGAAATTTTGCATCAATCTGAGAGTAAAATTGTAGTAATCCATAGTACCCTCTGGTAAACTAACATACCAGAAAATCATGGAAAATCACCATCTTTAAGTTCGGTAAATCAGCTATTTCATGCTATTTCTACGGGCCATGTTCAATAGCAAAGTGCAACAAATTACCAGAGGGTAATACAACTATCCATTATTCACCCATTCCTGTTGGCTATTGTTCCATTATCAACCCTTATCAACCATTATCATACTTTATGTTCCATTATTATCCATAGAATCCCATTAAGATCCCATTAAAGTCCATTAAATCCCATTAACCATCTATAAATAGTAGATTTCTATAGATTTCCCAATGTTTCAACCGTGGCGCCCACGCTATGCCACGCTCACCAAGCAGCTGCATTCGCATGTCGCCCAAAACTCGATCCTGCTGTTCCTTCCGTGCCGCCGCACGCCTAAAGGTGCGGCAAGCGTGGTGCGGCAAAGGGGGCAGCGCCCCAGGGGCGCCCTGTGTAGTTCCAAAGATTTCCGATGTTTCTCGTGTGTATATGCATAAATATGTATATATATATATGTATAAATATATATATATATGTATAAATATATATATATGTATAAATATATATATACATACACAGTAAATTCTAATATGATATTCATGGTCAATGATATTGAAGGTATAATACGGTATACATATAATTCAACCCCCCAAGTGCAACTTGAAAGTGGCAAAAGTGGTATAGAATATAATTCAAAACATATCTAAAAGTTGGGATTTCTGGCACAAGTTGGCACACCGCCTGATCCCATCACTGCCCATAGGTCCAGCCGCACCTGGAGTAATGCAGGTCCAACCGTAGGTTGTGGTGCTTCTCATCTCCTCGATCAATGGATCGGTTCCAAAGAACTGTCCCGGGAAATTTACGTCTTAGACCATGACATTTGGGGACTCTTCTGGCAATTTTGCCCTGCAACATCCTGCAACCAATTCTGGGACTACTTGTTTCTGCCCCTCAAAGCAGCATAAATTTGTTGCAGGTGTTTGTCTCCTACACAACTTGGACAGTTCTAATCCTACGTAAATTCCCAGTTGAGTCAAAATCCCATATTGTAAAAAGAACAAAAGTGTCTGGCCAAGAAAGGCGTCCCTCGCACTGAGTTCCCCCACGATCTTGTCTTTCAGCTTCCTGTGTGTTTCGCAAGTCCATGTCGCCTGTGGTGAAAGGATGCAAATTTGATCCCTATTAGGTGTCCAAGGTGCTCTCCGGTAAACTACCATAGCTATAAGATATCTATAAGATGCTATAAGGCATAGATGGCCAGTTTCATTCGATGATTGACCTATTCAAAATGAGAACGATGATTTTCCATGATTTTCCACTTTGCTATGTGACTTTCCCAAAGGGAAACTCAGAGATCTCAGAGGAAATCGAGAAAAAAAAAAACGGATCTAAACAGATCTAAACAGGATCTTCCCAACAAATTCACCAGGTGTTGGAGCAAAGACCTTGCAACCGGCGTTGCGGCTGAGTTGCGACCCGCGATGGCCATATAGTTGGCCTGGGAGGTGGAGACTAAAAAAAGGCCAGCCACGTTTTTGTAAAACTGGGAAAACAACACAATGTGGTGCCCCCAAAATAGCTAAGTTGGTTTATAACTCCAATAACTATGGCAATGGTACTTATAACTATACTTACTTGGGTTTATAAACTAACTTATAACTGGGGGGCACCATCCTGCATCAGATAATTTTAATGTCACATATTTGTATACACCAATGGTAACTGGTTGGTGGTATACCTACCCCTCAGAAAAATATTAGTCAGTTGGGATTATTCCCGAACGTGCTCCAAATACCTTCTGAGAAGGTGTAAATAGAGCCCAAAAAACAACCCCAAATACAGTCTCAGAAGGTGTTTGGAGCTGTAGGGAATATTCCCAATACATGGAAGAATAACAAATGTTCCAAACCACCAGTCAGCAAATAACGGCAAATAATTGAAGCATATGATATTTTGATACAGCCACGGAAAAATACTTGGCACATCACATAACGGGGTGTTCCTACAGGAACACCTCGTTTTCCATTCGCAGACCTCGTTTTGCCTACGGTTCTCGGGGTGGGGTGTTCCTACGAATGCCTCGTTTTGCAACCTAACTCTGGTCTTTTCGGCAACCCGATATACCCCCAAACCACTCTTCACTTCACAATAATCAAAGCCGTCACTCACATAATAATACATAATCAACTACATACCCTTTGCATAGTTGAACGTGGCCATGGAAAAAAAAGGGCCTATATTTACTGTACTGTGGGTAAAACAATAATAAACCACCCATGACTGGGAATTGTTTATACTATACCACCTATTTATGTTGATTTTGGTGATGGTTTATGGCATTGAATTTTACCCACATCTGTTCTTTAGCAGTGGATTTTCCTATCAAAAAACATCAATAAACGGGTGATGTTCATCAGTTGCACCTCGCCTCCCGAGCATCCGTTGTCGCGCGAAATTGGCGCAGCCATTCGCGTTTCGCTGCCTGACGACGCTCCTCCTGAAACGGAGCTGGGGATAGCCGGGATAGCTGCACTGCGGGGATGGTTGTGGTGTTTGAACCAACCCCATATGCTCCATATATGGAATATTTACCTACATTTACCCCATAAATGGCCCAAATGTAGGTAAATATACCATACATGGAGCATATGGGAACAGAAGTGATGGTGATTTTCCATGATAATTTCACGAAAACAGAAATGGTGATTTAACGGGATGCCTCGAGGTGTATGGTTGGCAAATATTGGTTACGCCCATCATGATGGAGATTGCACGGTGGTGCCCCAGGTCGTTAGCTAAGTTGGATTTTAAATATATAGATACTATAGGCTAACGAAGCAGCGTGGTAATGAATTCCTGCTATATAGACCTCCAAGTGCCTAGAAAATGAGGTAATAGTAATAATACACCTTTGGGTGTTTTTACCCATGTTCATTGGTATTTGGAGGCTTTTAACAGTTATATAGTGGATCAGTAAACCAACTTACAACTTGGGGGCGGCACTGCCTCGCATTCAGATCCAGCTGGTCTCCTGCAGATCATCGTTGCGCATCTTGGCGATCATGTCGTCTCGATCCTACGAAAACTGGAACTGATGTTTGTTTCCATCTCATTGCCATTCATGGAAACCAAGCATGGGGGATTCTCCAACAATGACTGATTGGAATACATAGACTACACTTGGAATATAGTTGGACTATATATATATATATGATATATGATATATATATATATATGTATATGTATATGTATAATATTATTATATGAGATTTTATAACTACAACTGGAATGCCAATGGATGCCAATGGAATGTAATTGGAACATAACATCTGGTAATTGAACAATTCGCTATTGGAAGCCATGGCTCATGGCTAGTTCGATCTTTAACCTCTCGAAACAATGTGATTTCCATAGTTATGCTGAATGAGAAAGAAACTATTCGCAGGCCTTCATGAGATAAGTGATGTTGCGGAATGTTGTGGAATTGATGACGTTTTTTTTATTAAATATAAATAAACATCACTGTATAGCATGATGGATCGAAATGGGCCCATTGAACCGGCAACAAAACCGCGAAAAAATGAGTTGATACTGGGATGTTGGTGGTGAATCTGCTGGGGGCTGGCTGCTGGCTGCTATGAAAAGAGCTTGTTTTTTTCTTGACATGCTACCCACGGGTTCTTTAACGTAGTGAACTGGAAAATCATCATTTTCTATATAGGTAATCAGCTTTTCGTCGTTTATAAATGGGCCATCTATACTATATAGCTATGAAACAAATTTTAAATAACCAGAGGTATCTGAATTTCTGCCAGCACTGATTCTTATGGCCTGATGCATCTGTACGTATGGAAATACACTGCTGCTTCTGCTAGAAGAGTGCCTATACCCATCAGAAACTTGGCATGTTGGCGTCATGACCACACATTAAAACCATCAATTGTCTGCTTTCAAATATTACATTACCCTTTGATTCTTGTTCTTTATTTCTTTAAATGTCATGAAACCTTCAAAATCCTTCAAACATATTGAGGCTTGAAGCTTAACATTGCTGTGGCCCTCTGGTAATCAAACAGGGCTAGCTGTAAAAACCATCCATTTGGTTTCATCATGGTTTTCCCATTAGAACCTCCCTTTTTTGTTGTTGATTTTCCGGCGAGCCATGTTTGATGACCCCGGAGGCTAATGAATGTGCTAGAGCCAATAAGAATCCATCCCCATCGCCATCTTTGGGTGCTATAAACTTTAAACATCTTTGTGCACCATCCCCAGTCATGGTTGGTGGTATACCTACCCCTCTGAAAATATGAAAGTCAGCTGGGATTATTATTCCCATATATTATGGAAAATAAATGTTCCAAACCACCAACCAGCCAGTCATTAAAGTGCCGGTGGCGGGTGAATCTCCTGCTTCTTGTTGTCGCTCTTCTCCACCTGTCTGCGGGCCACCTCTTGGCGCCTCGACGTGAAAAAAAAACAGCCACAGTGATGTTGGATGATCATCTCATGCAAGGTGGTGCCCCCAAGATAGCTAAGTTGGTTTAAACTCTAATAACTAGGACTTATGGTAGATATATCTATAGTTAATGGGATTATAAACCAACTTATAACTTGGGGGGCACCACCTTGTGGGGATAGAAAAAAATGTCCAAATACCATGGTTAAAACAATGAAATAAAATAATAGGACATAAACTGCATGGAAGGGTCAGTCTGAAAATTCTGAGTTTTATTAAGCCATCCATTTTCTGAGCGGGTGATCAGTGATCATATTGAAGCATACACCAACTTCATACGAGGCTCTTCCAAATCCATGTATACCCACACTTTTCCACAGTTTCACGTGATTTTTGGATGAAAACACATGATCATGTCGCAAACCAAACAATAAACTACCGACCGATGATGGCTCATACCGTACATTTCTCGTACTAAAAAGCGACAGCAGTCACAGTACTAAACCAATGATTCGTTACCCAATATACCCAGAAAATCCCAATGACACATTTTACCCCAGAGTTTAATTGCGGATTGTCACTACTATGGTGGATTTGACTTTCAAGAATTGGACATCTACAATTTGTCCCCTTGGGATGCCAAGCAGCATCTCGTCCCCGCGTTTCTTCAAGTCCTCCAATTTTCTCGATTTGGGCCCCGTTCAACAAAACCACACATTATTTGACAACATGCTCATTCAATGGGTAAAACTAACTGATATACATCATACACATACATATGCATGTACATATGTACATATATATATAATTACGCATATACACATCATCAAAAAGTGTGTAAATATATAAATAATATATATAATATATATATAATATATATATATACATGAATCTGTTTCACTATGTTTAGTTGACTAATTTCAGGTGCATGGTGCATTTAGTTGACTAAATTTCGGGTGAACAATGTTGGGGTCGCCCTGTCCTCTTTTCGCTTCTTTTGGGTTTCCATCTCTTCATAGAGGAGCTGCATGCTTCTGGCCTGGATTGAATCCAGGCCCCCATGGCCCATGGCACAGCTTCTCCTATGGTATTGTTGAGCTATTTTTTTGTTGGGTAAATCTGGAGATTCTGGAGACCCTTGGATTTTCCAGTCTCAGAACATGAACAGAAACAAACTTTTACCCTCAAAGTAGCCATAGAATATGGTATAAAGTATAAAGTAAAAAAACGCAAAAAACCATGAACTGGACGCACACATCAATAATACATAATATTACTATAGAACATGCTGGGTATAGTGATGGTCCGGAAGAGCCAGGAAATCCACAAACTGGTTCCGTGTTCAACCAAAAGCCGAGGATTTACGTCTTTAATTTCAGTAATTCCCAAGTGTTCACTACAGCTCTGTGTATCCAAATCCATCGAATCAATGTATGAGCCAACAAAACTCCGGACTTAAGGAAGAAATGGAAGAACATGATCTAACATTACCTAAAATGGCAGTGTAACATAGAGAAAATCACCATCCGTACTCGGTAAATCATCTATACATGGGCCATCAATTGCACAGCAATCTCTGACAAATTACCTGAGGGTATATCCCTAAGTTCCCATATTTATACCTTTAAAATCCGACACCTATTATACCAACATATACCACCTATACATTCCCATGACATCCCCGTGATCTCCCCGGCCTTGGTCTCAGCGCCCTCCAGCAGGTCTTGAAGTCGCGATTCCTTGGCGCGCTCCTCTAACCTGAAGCGATCCGACTGCTTGGTGCCTGCGTTGTTTCCACCATCCCTCTATATGAGGTCATCTCAAGCTGTCCCAAGGATCTTCAAAAATATTTATTTCAAAAAAAACAAACGAAATCAAACCAGCCAAGTACGTTCACTAAGAAAACATCATGACATTGAAACCACCGAAAAAGTCTGTGTATTTTTCCCCGCACCTTCAATGCGTATGCGTTCTCCCGCGCCAACTCTGGGATTGAAAGTCAAATATGGTGATGCGAGTTAAGATCAGGTCATTGTGTATCTGATGTACGTAGTAACTGTAGTAATTTCATCCCTGATCTGACACATCATGGTGCTTAAACTGGCTAGGAAACATGCAAGATTGGAACATTGTTCAACCTCTGCAACTACTCCTGCATATAGGATTTTGATGGATTTTGTCTTGCTTTGCGAGGTATGCAAATTACTCGGAAGAAAAAGGCGGGCAAACCTTAGTGACCTTGGTGAACAAACATTGCAGCAGGGCTATTGTCAAAGCATAGCCTACAGATCCGCTAAGAGAAGATACAATGGAGGGATTCACGTGAATCCCTTCTAACATGAAAGTGCTGGATCCATGTGCCGCTACTTGCATTTACTTGAAAAACCATACATGTTGCTTTAAAATAATAGCTCCCAAAAAAATATGGATAGATATGACATTGATATGGGTTAATGATTAATTAGGAATATAACAAGTCATCTTCAGCAAACCTAGCTACAGTGCCATCTGCTCGTCCAAGTTCTGCCGGTTTTTGAGACGCTTCTGATGCAGTTCCTCCTATGGAGCAATGAGCTGGAATGGGGGATGGCGAAATTGAAGGCCCTGAGCCCTTGGGGACCCCTGGGAACATAAATCTAATTATAAATAGTTTGTAGGTGTATCTGGTGGTATCCAATCCTGACTCCGAATGATAGCAGTGATATCAGGAATCGTGGCTGGATCACGGCTGAAAGCTTCCTAATCGTATTTGTCCAGTGACCTAGATTTAGGATAAGGGATGGAAGGCATGTCGTCAACTGGTTAATCCAAAAATATAATCTCATGAAACCCGGTCGCACTACGTCCACTTAATATCTCAATGTTGCATGACAAATAAACAATCACGTTTTTGTTAAACTAATTTATCATGGCTGATCCTGCATGTTTGTTGGTCACTTCGGACCCACCTTAAAGGGTATGACATGTTACCGCCTCAAATCGAGTTGGGTCGTTGAAAGCATCCCTATATCATTCCTTTCGAATCCTGACAAAAGCACTCAGCCGTGACAAACCCGTCGCAGGTCGCATCTCCTTCTCCCTGATCTCCCGCGTGTGCATCTTCAACGTCTCAGCTGCGATGGTCTTGGCCATGTCGTGCGACTCAGCGCGGCGCGCTTGCCTCGTAGCAGGGCGCTGTGGCATAGCTTTGCATCATGTCATGCACCAACCATGGGAAGTTGTCCAACAAATATAGTAGGGAACATTTAAATAATAGTGGAATAATTACAAGATCTGGAATTGTTAAGAGTTTGCTACAGTAGTGGGCAATTGCCTTTATAGGTGTTTTACCTTTTCTATATATATATATACATAGCAAACCGTTGAATAATCCAAGGGTAACGAGATTTGTGGAAGGGTCAAATTGTGCAAATGCACACAACAATGTTCAAAATCATCCAGCTATAATGCGGTTGGGAAAATGATTAGCTGTATAGCTCACCCTGTTTACAGGGAACATGGATATCCATAGCTCCTTAGATCCCCTCTACCATTAATGAATAGGCAATTTGGACAAGACAATTGAGGGACTTCCCCATCGCTTTCCCATGGCATCCCCATCATGTTCCACCACTTCCCGATTTCGATGGGCCATATTTCGTGCTTCAACTTAGCACCCATGACAGGTGAAAAACCATAAATCATGGGTATATAACCCATTCTTCTAGGTTTTTGGAGGGTCTAGAAATGAATAGCCATATCTATCCACATCTTCTTTCAGATCCTACAGGAGTCTGAGCTCGCCTGAGGGCCTTGTTCTCTTCGATCTGCTTGGCAAGCCTTGGCATAGAAATCTGACAGGATCTGCATCTGGAACCCAAATTTGGTTAGGTCAATGGGTGCAAACAAATAGATGATTGATCCCAAGAATGACCAAAATATGTTGACCAAGTGATGCTTAGGATTGTCCTTGGATCGGGTGAAGGAAGGCTTCAAGATTCCGTGCCTCTGAGACCCTGTGGCTGGATTGACTGCAAGGGTTGCCACGTTGTCTCAAAACAGGCCCTAGAACTTTATTCACAATGCCAACAAGATCTCAAAAATGGATGGCTCCTTCTCAAATAAGAATGGCACCTAACACTTTCTGTCACTTTCTCAGTTCTTTGTGGATTGATGTGGGTTGGCACCGTCTAAAAGAAAAAAGTCTGCGGCGCTCACCCAGGATGTGTATTTTGGTACTTTTGGTACTTGTATTTCCTGAGTACGTGGCCATTCAAGTTCTTCCGGTTCTATCCCTATGTTTTTCTGCCTTGATCTCAAATCAGCTCCGCCCAAGCCGGCTGCGGAACCCCTCTCGGTACTTCATGAGCTGTGCCCAGCGATGTTCATCTCGCTTGGTTTCCTCGGGGCTTCGTAGCAGCGCCATATGGGATTGATCCATGCTTCATCCAACAACAGGAACGTGAAAAAGGCAAGCTTAATGTGGAACAAATGGGACATGGGATTGTGTACCTGCTGGATTTTGGGGTATCCCATGTGGAACCTCCACATGGGTTGAAGATTTGGTCTGGTGTTCGAGACTTGCCTTAACGACGCAGTATGTTGACACTCTAAATGCCCAGAATATCCCAGAATGACATGTTTGAACACATCGCACCTTGTCATCAGGGGAGCTTAGACGTTGCGTTAGCTTCTCAATTTCTGAAAGTTTCTGACATTTACAATACATGTACTTTCTATATATATATTTTACAATTGTGTTTATAAAGGGTTCAAACACCCTCCAACAACATGAAATGAGACATCATATGGATGTGGGTCAAAATGGAAGACCTAGGGGACCACAGATGTTAGTCTAGTTTAGTATTAACCATCCATAATTTTGGGGGACCTAATTTTGACCCATACCCATATAAATCCATGGGCCCAATTAGATCACAAACCCAAGGCCGCAAGGCCCAAGGCCAGGCACCCGGGGGGAATCCAAGGGAATCCAAGGGACATCGTCTACGAAGGCCTTTGGGTCCCAATCCACCTGGCCAGTGATGGTGTTTGCTTCACGCAACCCGAGGCCCAACCATCAAAGGGCATCTGCTACGAGTCTGTGCCTAAGGATTTCAGAACTTTGCGATGTTTTCAAACCCGTCTATGATTCTGTGGAGAAGACTTCAGGCACTCCCGAGGCCCCCGAGTGCCCGGGATGCTGTCCAGCCTGCTTCAGTGGATGGGGTTCAACCCATGGACTTGAACTGCCTGCGACCAAGCTGACAATACCGCACCGTCCTACTTCGAGCCAGGGGCAAGGTGCTTTAATTGTTCCATCACTGTTTGCGATCGCCAAGGTCCAACAATCAAGGCCCTCCCAACATGGGACAACACTGACAAAGCCGAAGCAATCATACCATTAAAATCATGAGCGCTTCCGCCTTAGTAACCTTCAAAAAAAACATAATATAAAAACATCGATAAATGATGATCATATGATGATCAATGCATATAGACAATGATAACCCCCCGTCCCCTCCACCAGGTTTCCATGTCCCGTGCGCTTCCTTCAGGTCGCACCGTGAGTCCCAGCTTAGCAGAGCCCGCGATGCTTGGAGCACTGGCCGACTTCAGAGGCGTTTTGGCACCGCGAGAGCCCGCCTGCAACAGCCGGGGCCCCATGGCAGTACTGATCCAAGGGTTCTTTCTTTACCGGAAAACCATGGAAAACCCATGGTTTTGCAATACCGACTACATATGAAATATAAGGGGGTTCTGAAGGCTTTCCCTCCAAAGTCTATGATTGACGATTCGAACCCTCTTGACAGGAGTGACAGGTGTATATTATAGTATATATATATTATAGACTGTAGATGTACAATGATATACATAATTCATATAATCATGGTCGATTGGAGCGATCAATATGTTCCTACCACCAAGTTTCAAATCATATTGAACATGGAAATAACATGGATGTAAAAACAAGAAAGCACATTATAACTACACATACCTGACACATACCATCACTTACCCCATTGATCCAATGGTAAATAAGCATAAGTAAATCATTTAGCGGCATCCAAAACAAGACCCAGAACGGGGATTCCTTGATATTCATTGGGATTGATCAGTTGATCCACACATGACCTTACAATTGGCAAGTGATGTCCAGGCAGTCTGACATATACCACCATCCAAAAAAACACACACACACATTGAGGGAACCACCGAAAACCCAAACTCAGAACGGTCATGGGTCAAAAAAAAACTGGCCAGTAGGATGCCAGTAGGAAACATGAGCAAAAATTTGCCGTCCGGTGGGCCTTCAATTGTGATATCCTATGACTCACTCCTGATTCTCGAGATCGAGGTGCCAACTCCCGGGATTCCCTGCGGGATGCGACTGCGCGCCTGCGAAGTCATTGGGACTGGGCGGCCATAGCCCTCTCCGCGAGGGAACTTGAGCCAAGAGCGGTCCATTCTTTGGACTTGTTGGGGCTCAAGGGAGCCCTCCAAAACCACCACGGTAGTGAACTATGATTCTCCACAACCAGAACGACAATGCGCAAAACATATCGAACATGCATAGCTGATTCTAGATGTTCTGAATGATGGGCAATAGGTTTCCTTAATTATTTCCTTTATTCAAAGCGAACAAGAACGCTACCATTCACCAGCGGGTTACCCCATGACATGCTGACTCATGTTTGCTCCTAGAATGATGGGACCCTGCCACGGATGGATGGAGTGGAACAAATTCCTGCAATTGTGGCGCTGTTATATGTTCGATTTGATTGAACCTTAAATCAACTGTTGTAAGCAGGAGGGGCCCATCACTGAATATACAAGTCTAATTTCCATCGTTTTGGTGATGCATTCCCGTAATTTCCTGTATATTTTTACCCCATTTGTAGCCTGTGGACCTTGGTCCCGCACTGAACAGGACGTACAAGTCCAAGGATGTCCAAGGTCAGCACCATGGCGTTCAGTGTTCAGCTGAATCCAACTGATTGGTGCCACTTCTACAAGCGACTTTTCAAAAAATATCGTAGCACCGTTTTACTACCAAAATGCAACTGTATACAATTCTTGAGTACTGTCCGAAACATTCCTCTAGTGTACACCTCTTTCAACGCGGGCATGACGACAATTTTAAGCAGATTAGACAAGAAAGGATTCATTAATCAAATGGTATTGCAAACCACGTCAGCCTTCGCAATTGCTTTTTGCACCTCTCAGCAGTTGAAAGGATTACAGTGAACCTGCTCCTACAACAAATGTTCCCAAATTTAGAAACATTTTCTTGAACGGAACGCATGATGTAAACACCTCAACGGTGAAAACAAACTGGGCCGAGGGCCTAAGTTCTGAAGGATCGAAATGATTTGAGAACTACAGACTACAGATGTTCATTCCTGTTGAACCATGCAAGTCAAAACCGTCACGATGATGGGAACCAACGGCAGGTCAACCATTGTGAAGACATGTAACCAAACGCCAAGGAGTGTGATAGCATCGAACTTTCATGAACTTTCAGTAATTTCATTTGATTAACCACTATGGGGCTGAAAGTCAAAAATCCGAAAACATAGCCTTTGCGAGGTAAACACTCGAATGTGGAACAGAACGCACACACACACACATGCTGCAGTGGTTCCATGTTTCCACCCTGAAGGATCTTTTCATGATTTTCATGGCCAATCTTAGAGACCAGTAATTACAGGGAAAACAAACATAATTATAAACCATCCCCATCCATCCCCCAAATCACCATCAAATAGGTGGTATAAACATGTATAAACCATTCCCAAATGGGTGGTTTATGACATTGTTTTACCCACATTAGACGATTTATCAAACAAGGCCCCGTCCACAAAAACATCAACATCCGCTGTGCGCGATGGCGGGGGCGCCTCGAAGGACTTTGGCCTTGGACTCTGTCATGGGTTTATCAACCATCCATGGGGTCACTGCGGTGTGCACTACAAGGTGGTGCCCAAGATAGCTAAGTTGGTTTATAACTCCAATAACTATGGTTTATGGTACTTATAACTATACTTACTGGGGTTTATAAACCAACTTATAACTGGAGGGCACCATCCTGTAACAGGATGATGTTCAACAAAAACTGATGAAAACACAGGGGTATGTATAACAGTATCAATCCATTCGCATCACTTTTCTGAAATTGAACAACAATTTCCTGAAACTGTCATTCCCACAAGTTGCAACCGGTGATTTGAAACGATGATGATGGTGATGATGATGATGATGGCTGCATCAAGACCGGCACGACTGCAATGATCACCCGCAATCACCAGCAATCAACATTGACAAATTAACAAACAAAATGAACATCGATCCACATTTGCCAATCTGGACAGACAATAGTTCAAAAGGCATGTTTAAAATATTTGAATCAAATGCAGCCCCAACAAATCAAAATAGGAAGCATATGGAGAAGGTGTTTTACAGGTTAAACAACCTGAAAGCATCAGCAAACGCGCTTGTTTTGCTTGAGCCATGAACACAACGTATAAGATGAATTACATAAGTATGTACAGGGATATACACTAAAAACACCCCCCGCCGTCCGCAGTTGCGCGGAGGTCGGAAGGAGTAGCCCGCCAGATGTGACCTGAGAGCGGGCAAAAGCAGACATCACTGTA
>Ga0126342_10006034_pt1 | contig 21358 bp, 21 predicted proteins | sample Cyp1metagenome_FD_92528 | JGI IMG/M metagenome (GOLD analysis project Ga0126342, IMG submission 92528) | Coral microbial communities from Lord Howe Island, Old Settlement Bay, Australia - Cyphastrea 1 metagenome | ecosystem: Host-associated > Invertebrates > Cnidaria > Coral ... | reverse complement strand
TCGGTCCGCTTACATAATCACATTTTGATGATAGTATATATGTGAATAATGTCTTGCTGGGTTGCTCATTCTGTGTGCTGCAGGTTCGCGACTCAGGGACCTGGCATGCATTATTTGGGTTCCGACATATTGGGGATTCCAATATTTACAGTAATGCAATGGAGATGCATTCACAAGAATGCTGACTGCCAGCTGATAACGGTGCATGCGTTGCAGCGATGACGCTGAAAAGCCAAAAAACGCGCCCCAAGTTTTTACAGGATTTCCAATCATCAAATCAGCACGGCACTGCGGTAAAATCACCATGTTTTTTTAAAAAACGTGCGTTGTATGGGCACGGTTTCCGGTCCGGCGGGATAAACATGAAAAACATGTACCATTTGATGGACTGTTGTGGTGATAATAACAACACCATTCATATGGTGAATGTATATATTGATGCGTTTTGCAATCACATGGTCAACATACGTTGTCATGTTTGGTGGTAGAATTGGATAAAATTGACATTCCTGAAAGAGGTAAATTCAGGGCCTAGCTGCCCAGCTAGTCATTGACCCCCACTGTGAATTACAGGGAGCCAGGAATTTGACCCATTCCTCCAGCCTGACCAGCGAAGCAACGAATTTGAAACGGGATGTTTTTAAAGGGAACAATCATGACTACAGAAAACCGCAGCTACAGAAAGAAATATCAAAACTATCCCAGATTTCCTGGTTGGTTTCAATATCATAATCTTTATCTTTAGAATATGAAGGTTGATTCGGAGAATCCTCCAGGCCGCAGATCAAACATATTGAAAACAACTGGCTGAGGCAAGCGCGATCTGATGCGCTCTGATGATGTGCGATCCCCATAGTTTTGCGGATGATGTTCCCAAGATTCATCGACTAAATCAGACAATTCCCATCTGTGGATGATCAATTTGATCCCCAATCTTCCTGAAATGTTCCCAATGAAAATATCTTAAAGTCCCAACAAAATCCCATTAAATCCCATTATATTCCGTTAAAATCCCATTAAAATCCCAAAATCATTCAAGTCCCATGAGAATGGTCGACTCAAATCCCCGCCTTGCGGGCTTCCACCTTGCCCCGGTGATAGCGTCGTCGAGCCGAGGACCAACAGCAACTGCTCCACATGGCCACATTCCTCGACGCGGCGCGCCCGGAAGGAACAAAATATGGGGAGCTTTCAACATGACATGGGATTTGTCATGTTGAGTTACCATTGGGATTTATGTCAGGGATTTATGGGATTTATGTCAGAAAATTAGATTTATTGAGATTTAGTTCTTTGATATTGTTGGATTGATGTGAAGAACCTGGGGTTTTAGATGTGATTTACCATTGACAAATTGGGATGTCGATGTGATATACCATAAACACATGGTATTTAGATCAGATTTATATTTTGCGTTGAAGTTGGTAAGTGGGCTGAATTAACAGTTGATTTTTTAAAAATAAATATACCTACTTATTTGGTTGATATACCTCTAGGATGATGTTAAGCCATTAAACCGGGATGGGACCGCTTGTGGATGACCATGACTATAGAGGTTGTAACAAGTGGAGTTGCCTCATTTAACAGATCGACATCCGATATCATGACAGTAACCCAATTATATATTATATAATGTACAGTAGATGTTGTTTAATTGTTTGATGGTATATGCCTCTAGTATATGTCACTTTGGAACAGTCTTGATGCTGACTTTAGGTCAGTTGGCTCATCCACATTTTTGCATCCGTCACCACGGATCTGATCGAGACATATTCTCAACACTGGCTCTCCATTGGTTTGTTTTTAGTTCACACTGTTGAGAAATGGTAACCTGGTTGGTGGTTTGAATCCCTCTGAAAAATATGAGTTCGTCAGTTGGGATGATGACATTCCCAATATATGGAAAAAAACATGTTCCAAACCACCAAAAACATGATCCCATCTTCCGAAACCAAGCAGTAACCAGCAGTTCACCAGCAGTTTGCCACGTTCCAGCACCGGCCCACCAACAGCTTTCGCCATTCAGTCGGGTCTCCAAATTCGCTTGTGGACTGCTGGGATGACGACGCCATCCTTTTCCAACGTCTTGTCATCTGCGCAACCTTTGAGATCATACAGTGCCTCGCCGCAATCCCAGGATCCCAGGATCTGGACTCAGCTGGATTCAGCTGGATTCAGCTTCACTTCTTGTCCTATGGTTCCAAGGACAAAAGGAAGAATGTCCAGGATGTCCAGGACCTCCCCCTCCAAAAAAAGGGTCATTTTTCTAGAGATCATATGAGATGATGATGGTTCACCAAATGGAATTCGCTCTGAAAAATACCGTTTTTTTTTTGGGCCGCCAGAGAAGCCCAGAGGGGCCCTGCAAGCCCTGCCTTGAAAGGCCCTTGGCCAACACAATTCCTTGGACCGATGAGATACCCAGAGATCTCCAGGGAATTGGCTTCCTATAGTAGTAGTAGAAGAAGCAGACCTGTCACATCCTGTCACATGTTTGCCATGACCGAACAAGTTACCCTCGAGCCAACATCGGAGAACAACATGAAAAACATGTCGTTTGACACCACCAAATTAAACAACAAAAACAATTTTTGGTGACTCGTGACATGTTCTATTTCGCGATTGTATCAAGCTATGTTGGTTTGGTGGAAAAATACCAATCAGAGATCCATGATTATTTAATCAATCCAACTTCAGCCAGGTCTCCGCATGGCAAAAAAGGTGCGCTTAGTGGCCTTATCTCCTTAGTTGTTCATCAGCGACCCTCTGTTGCATGCCCCATGTCCCAAGCAAAAAACACGACAGGTTGGAACAGTTAAGTCCACTATCTTTCGTGTTCATGGTTGATCAATATCCAACTCATGGGGGTTGTGAACCAACTTATACCTCTGCTATTAATAGTTGGTCATAATTGTTGGTGTCACAATTGTCATACTTGTTGGTCATACTGTAGCCAGTAGCCCCTGTAAAACCGTGTAGATAAGGTAGTATGACACCCTTACAATACAGCAACTCATTAAACATATTCAAATCTGCCCACTGCTCATTTGCTCCTGTTGGAAAAACATGTGCCAATCAGAGTGAGACACAGAGATGCTACTATGATGTCTAAGATTCATTTGCATCTCAGATTCACTTTGTCCGCTGGAATCTGAAACATAAGCAAACTATTCTTATCAGCGTGGCAGTAATACAATTACAATGTGAGGCCCCCCAGTTATAAGTTGATTAACAAAAGCCCCAGTAACTATAGTTTTAATAATAAGTACCATAAACCATAGTTAATGGAGTTATAAACCAACTTAGCTATCTTGGGGGCCTCACATTGTATCCCTGTGGATGAAATTCACCGCCTCTCTGAAGCACAGTTCCGTCTAGCCATGTCTAGCCATGGCCTCCAAAGTACTACCGAACACAAAAAAGGACCCAAAATCCCAGGCCGACTGTGTCTGGTTGGTGGTAACCTACCCCTCTGAAAAATGATGGAGTAAAAGTCAGTTGGGATGATGACATTCACAATATGATGGAAAAGTCATTCAAAATTCCATGGTTCCAGTCACCACCAACCAGCTGTTGATGACCTCAGCAGAGGTGCACCGCATGCTATCCATGGGAAAATCCACTATATATTTCAATGGTGATTAGCCATAGTGTTTTGTTTATACGTTTACCATTTCGGGTAAATCTGTGAACATGAAAAAATCAGGTCAAGTGAAGCGCGATACCTGGGTTCATCGGAGAATCGGGGACCTCGTGGCAGAGCCATTCCAAAATATGCCCCTTGATTTATATCATCATTCATCCCATGTCTAGGTTGGAACACATCTGGCTGAGATACAATTGTTATTCACTGACCTCACTTAATAGCTCTTATCATGTGGCATCAACCAAGTCACCAAGTCCAACAAGCTGAGTATTATCCTGCCTATCTCAACATCATCCCACTTCATGGAAAGTGAGAAACAAAACGGCGCCATGACCGCGCCCATCCCGGATTTGTTTGTGGATCATCTTCCCAAAGATCATCCGATTTTTCCAGGATTGTCGAATGTGTGGAACATTACAAAATCATGGAATTTATCACAAATCAACCTGTAATAGAACTGTATTTGGTAATATATACCCATGAAAAATCTCACATGTTGTAGGTTAAACATGGTTAAACCACCAGTCATCTTTGACACTTCTCCTGGCGTTCCAAAGTGAACCAGGCATCTAAAGTGCAGAAAAATGGGCGACAGCAAGGACTTGCCAGTCCTCAGGTGCTCGCCTTAGATTCCGGCCACGAGTCATGCCGGCCACGCAGTGACGCAGTGGCACCGAAACGGCCATGGCTAGCTGCAGTAAGTTATGGCTATGGCTATTAGTTATAACTGGTTATTTCTATGGGATAAAAAACATTCTATAAATGGGGTGACTTGTTAGTACTGGTATAAATTGGACCATAACTCTGGGAAAGCCATGTAAAAAGAGGCTAGACCAGAAAATCATCTATAGAAAATTGCTAGAGTTTCCATTGTGTGTGGTTCGTTTTTTGGGTCATATTTCGGGATTTTTGTTTTTTTCAGCTAACAATACCCATAGGATCCATGTATGGTATATATGCTAACATTGGGGGTATATTGATGGTAAATGTTACCATATAGAGCATACATGGATCCTATGGGATATGAGTTGATACTCAGTTGACACCTGCTTTGTTTTCCAGCGTTCCTGGAGATTTTCCCTGTGAACAGCAGGAAAAACATGAAAAAACGGCGCGAAATGGGACCTTGGATTAAGATATGAAGTAAAGGTTCCACATGTATCCACATGTAAAGATTAATCATAAATATATTAAGATGCTAAAACGGCAACTCACCTTAAGATTATCATGCGTAAATCTAATGTGAGTCTTTACGCCGAAAAGAAATTTGCAGCGGATGCAAAAATACCAACACTTTGAGGTAAAACACTCCTTTTTTTGGCATTGAATATCCAAATATATCCAAATATCAGAATTATTGACTTGCTATTTTGATTTGTTCATAAAATACTCATGTTCAACAACAATGAATTTCTTAATGAAGGCGAAGAATTGTTCCGGATCAATCCGGCTGACCAGGAGTAAACATCACTCAGGTGTATCTTCCTTTTGGGTGTCCAAAAAACGGTGGACAACCTATGGATATGGCAGGGAAAACAAACCTGGTTGGTGGTATACTTACCCCTCTGAAAAATATTAATTAGTCACTTGGGGTGATGACATTCCCAAGATACGGAAAATACAAAATGTTCCAAACCACCAACCAGAAACGATAACAAAATTTCACACTTTGAAGTCGATTGATGTAAAACAATGTTACTAAATCACACGTATGCAAACAACTACCAGCATTGGATGTTCTATTTTTCGAACAATGATCATAGTATTAACCAACATCTAATGGCTATGATAAATCATTATCATATATCATAAATCATGATCCTATGTGAAAGAGTATGTTGAAACCATTTGAAACCCATAAACCATGATCATTTTATCATAGATCTGGGTAAATTATAATATTTCACTGACCTGAATTAAGGCCATTTGTGGATGATTTCCCTTATTAACCATGATTTCCAGTGAGGTCGCAGTGAGGTCGTTTTAATTTACCCAGATAGATCACGTTCATGCTCCACATCCCCTCAACTTCCACCCACGCCAAAACATGATCCAAGCGTCTAAAGCTTTCGGTGATCCGCAAGAGCGTTTGATGATCTCCTGGCCCAGCGTGACATGTTTGCTTGATCTTATACGAATTCACTCATCTTAAATATATGGCTGTGGACCTGAACATGGGGTGTTTATATATATATATATATTTATAATAATAACTATATATTTACAATAGAAAATACAAATTTAATAGTATATCCATGTATATCCCCATTTTTTTGAATAGTATCTTACACGCGTTGCCCGCGGGCTGTTGAACTACTATGGAAGCCAGGGCCTGTAGGAATAGATGATTAAACAAATAAATAATAAAATAAAATGATCATTGATCATGTTTAAACAGTTTGTACGCCTGCAAATGGGGTATATCATATATCACCAAAACAATCAGTTTAATAGGGAACATGATGATGAACTATAGCGCTTCTTTGGGTACTGTACACCAACCAATATCTACCATAAGCCCAACAGTTAATAACGTTATACACCAAATTAGCCAGCTATTGGGCACCCCCTCCAGATCAATTTCATGGGACCATACCTGCCACGCAGCAGTGATCTCCTTGAATTTTTGCAGCCACGGGAAAAATCGATGCCTTCATCCCTCCCAACGGATGCTGAGTCCACCGCCTTTGCTGAGCTCTTTCACAATGAAGTTGTCCAAGCGAGCCATTAGAGTCCCACCTTTCCCACCACCTGCCACGAAAAGCGGTACCAACGGTACGCATGGTTTTACGAGGTACCAACGGAGCCAATGGATTGGTTTGTTGGGGAAATCTTAACCGGAAACCATGGCTTTTAGCATCAAATTGCTTGGGGTTTCCTGGAAATGTTCCCATCATCTGAACCAAAACCTTGGAGCACAGAAAAAGATCCAACCTCTAGGGGAAGCGATGGGGAAAAAATCGGGCGATCTCCCACATCATTCAAACACATGCTTTGACTGAATATGGGTTGTTCCAAAATCCATTGGTTTATTGACATATTTCCATAACTATAACAATTGCTCCAATTTGGGGGCATACCTAAACATTTTTTGACAAAACCACATTTAAAGCACTACTCTTCCCTTCTTTTGCAAAGGTTCTGAATACCTGAAGACTTGATGCTACCCTGCCAGCGCCTGCAGATAAGCCATCGATTGACCAACTATTTATGAAATCTTCAGGCCTTAGGGACAGCGGAAGTCACCCATCTAGCATTTTTTTGTTGCAGCTAAGGTCAAATGAAGCAAAACTGAGTGTCATATCAAATCTGAAGTCTGCTACCAAGGAACCTACAAGGACACAAGAACTAAGACAAACGGTCTCCTAACATTAGCCATTTGATATATCTCTGGGACCTGGGATTTGTGGAACCAATGACCTCTGACCAGGAATAAAATTCTGAATGGAATTCTGCACGATCTTTGGGAGAGTGTTATGACTACAACCGCCCTCGCGATTGCGATATTTGTTTTTCATCCCTGGCTCCGAACAAATCCGAGCTGGTGAAATCCACTTGGGAAGCTGGGATTGTCAGCCAGTCCCATGAAAGCACTGAGCACCTCAAGAATTCTCACTTTTTCCCAGTCCTATAGATAAGATTGAATCAACAAAAACATATGAATGAAATACGATGAAATACTATGAAATACTATGAAATATGAGTAAGGTGTGGGTCAAAAGAACAGGAACCGCTAAACCGCTAAAAATTGGAAGCCACCCATCATCACCCATCTGGAGCTCCCAACACCCCCGCACGCTCCCGCAGGGGCCGAAAGTAGTATTCGTTGAAAAGCCTGGGAATTGGACGGAGCAGCTCAGGACCAATGCTGGGCGCTGGACAGCTTTTCCCCCAAAAAAAACTCTTAGGCAAGCTGGGTTTAAGTAACGTTCAAGACATGTTCATTGGTTATAAGCAATGTTTCAGAATTGACGAGTGTTCATTTACTAGATCAAGTATGGTTTATCCTCCCACCCACTAACAATCACAAACTGCATCAATATAGTTTTGGTATTGGAACCTATCTACCCTTCAATATCTGCTGTCAGTGCATGCGGGGGAAACCTATGGCATTCCATCCGTGATTCCGATTTTCAAGGACAGCCTTACCAATTTGGTATTCAATGTTTCTATACCAAATTGGTAATATTGTTTTACTTATGCAATTACCCACCTAAACCCACCTAATGCCATGTATAACAACCTATTTAGCGACATGCTATACCCCCAAATTGCAATCTCAACAGGGAAAAATCAAGGAATACCCATGGAGTTAGGCTATCCCATTCTCAAAGAAATCCATATCGCGTCGTTCATTATGTACAAATTAATATACATCCCATTGATCCCATCATCTTATTCCCACCAAATTCCCCTTATACAACCCGTTTTCAGCCTGAGTATTTCACGGTTGGTTGTCGCTTGGCGGTGCAGTTAGGGTAGTGGCTATGATAATAAACCACATCACCTGGGATGTAACCTGTGTAGTTATGTCTATAGAAACCCCCAAATCATCCTTTTTAGCACGATTTTCCATTACCAAGCCTCCAGTGGGGTACCCCCATAACTTAGGAAACTCCTAGCCCCTCAACCACTTCTTAGTGATGCCCACCCCCACGGTCTCATTGGTTCCGCCCCCGCGTCCAAGGTGCTCAACTTCGCGGCCTCCTGGACAAAGGCCCTGCGGTCGAATTTGTTGCAGTTATGGCTCAAAACAGCCGTATAAATGGGCTTCCAATGGACTCATCATTGGACCACTGTACAGAACTACGGAAAATCAGCATGTTTAAAGGTAAACCATTGAACTAATGTTGATACACTCGACTTATGTTAAATCTTTGGAGGGTTTGAGGTACAATGCGGTGCCCACAGGTGAAAAAAACACCCTTTTGCTAGTTGCATATATCAACCAAAAACCCTAACTGTCTTGGTGATAAACCAATGTAGCTAACTATGGGGCACCACCTTTCATAATCAGCCGACAGGAATCCCACAATGGGAATCCGTATACGGGGTATATTCCTGATAGGTGGATTGAAAGACCATGGTCAATCTTTGGTAGTCCACAAAAACACGTTTTTTTTTTGCTGGTTATGGTTATTTTCCATGTTTATAGCAAACAACGGATTAAACTGCCTATCCAAGGTTGGGTCTGAGACCATCCTTCAAAACTGGCAAAAATCAGGGAAGAATAGGCGTCTGAGCATGGCACACATGGTGGAGGAGCGAATGTTTTTCCACAGAAATTGGGGATCAATAGCCCAAAAATGCGGATACAGGACCAACTATACGTATATTATTACAATGGCACAATGGGATAAATATCATCGACGGTCTGATGTGGGTTGCAAAAACATAGGATCAACTCCAAAATTACATTCTTCTATGGGGAACTGGTGATCAACCGTTGGACAACAGAACCACAACAGAACCACAACAGAACCACCGCGACACGCCTGAGCCATGGTAAATCCCCAGCACAACTGCTGGTCTCCCCAGCGGCTCTTTGTCAAGTGCTATGCTGATGTTAGCTGCTGGTCATGTGGCATTCAAGCTGGCCATCTACCCCATCCCCAAGTCATTGTGGCATTTTTCTGGCTGCGATGCGATTGAGTTTAACCATCCTGAAATGGGAGTTGTTTATGGTTTCAGGGTTTCCCACATGTGGAATCTCCACTGTTAATAATGTTTTATTGGCTGCAACGTTGCATTTTTGGCTACCTGTCACTGCTGTTTGGTTCGGCTTCGACGCACTATCATGTCTTTACGTCATGTGTTGGCCGTCTTGGTGTGCGTGTGCTTTGTATTGTCTTCACTTTGCATTTCGCTGCTACAATTCTTCGGTTCCATACATGGACATATTGGATTGGAAATAGATGAAATAGGGAGGATCAATGGTAACTCATGACACTCATTCATCGGAGTTTGTTCACACGTGAGATCGGAGAAATCTGATGTGTTCGAAGAATAGGACATAATACTGCTGAATCAACTTCCCCCAATAGCAACTTTAATGCGGTCAAACCAAAAAGGTCAAACCAATCATGAAACATCCCAGTAAACCATGACTGGGCATCCTTGTAAATCATCCCAGTCTATAGCGGGTATACCATGGTATACACCATTTCACACACCAAGGTGGGGGGGATCCATTACAAGTATCATCAATTCATCAATTATCCCGCAAATATCTTGACTTCTCTCATAATCATCCCAAAACCAAAATCGGGATGATCTGTGAATCTGTGGCATTGCTGTTGAATGTGTTTGACACATGGGTATGGGGTACCTCAATAATTGGATGGTTAATACCAAACTAGACTAACATCTGTGGTCCCCTAGGTCTTCCATTTTGACCCACATCCACATTGCTAGAGCTCCACCCTGGAAAGACCTGCCCTTGTTTCACTTGCTGAGGCACTTTCGCTTCTGCCCTGGGCGCAGTGGTCCACTGAGCGGTGGACTTTTTTTTATCCAAAAAAACATTGGTAGATATCACATATAGTCTCATATAGTGATCCCCGAAGAGATAGACAGTCGTGTTTCCAGGATGGTGATACAATGTGATACATTTCCAGGATTTTCCAGGTTTCCAACTTTTCCATCTATGACTTGGGGGGTGTTTTTTTGAATGGTCCCACACAACTTTTTTCAGCCAAAGTTTTGGTCCTTCAACTGGTGTCGATGTGCCATCATCAAAGCATGGATCAAAACCTTGTACCCTCTGGTAAACTAACATAGCTATTGAAAATGGCAATTTATAGGGAGTTTTCCCATTAATAGCATGGTGATTTTCCATACTTATGTAAACGTTTACCAGAGGCCCTGGTGTCAAAGTAGCTGGGATGGAGGATGACCGTCTGCAATATATCACTTGTGTAACACGATGGCGTTTGTATAATTTGTTTTGATCCATGATTTGGGCCAATTGATATCATGTGTAAGAGGAAAACTACCCGGAATTGGGATTAACCTCTGGTTATTCAACAGTTCGCCATGGACAATCATCTATAAATGGGCCATTCCCCATGGCTATGTTAAATAACCAGAGGGTAATTATCAATGACTATCTGAAAATTCTCGTGTTCATTCCCCACAATGCCTTCACATATCCCTGTTGGTGTGGTTTCTACACCACAAGCGGAGCGTCGGCCCGCCAAGACATTCCCGCCGATAACAAACCCACGTCAGATGGGACCCCAACAAGAACAAATGTGCGACTAAATCCAACTAAGGTTTCTGAAGATTGCTACGATCACAATGATCTTTCTTGTTTTAAACAATCATTGCTATTCTAAGTCCTAATCAGCATTAGCATCGATATGAACGGATGCAATCATCATGATGATAGTGATGATGAGGCAAACTCACACATATATATATATATACATCATTATACAGTGTGTATATATATGTATATATATATGTATATGTGTTATTATTAGACGTATTTATAAGTTACAATATGTCGGACTCATTCGCCAACGGAGAAAAAAAACCGGGGCCACGTCGGGTGCCTTCTCGCCGTCCTGATCCATCCCAGGATCCGTGGCTTTCGAAAAATGTGGAACCCCCAAGAGCTGGATGGCTTATGATGGAAAATCCGAATCGAAAATGGATGACTTGGGGGTACCCCCATGACTTAGGAAATGTCCATTTCAAGAAGGAAAACCCAGCTTCAAAGCAGGAATTTCCTGGAATTTCGAGGGAAAATCGTGGATATTTGAGGGATTTGATGGGATTTGTTGGAGTCCCATTCCCCTTCCTACTCCCCAGTCCGTGGTCCTCGTCATCAAAATTCATGATCGCAAAAGGGAGAAGGTCCTGAGCGACAAAGGCACTGCATCACTACCGTATGACCTTCGAAGTACCTTCGAAGTAGCTGCAAAAAAAATGGAACAACCAACTACTGTAACTATACAGTCAATATTATACTGCACATATATATATATATATATATATATATCATATAATTTTATATAGATATATACACATACAGGTTAATACATGTGTGTATGTGGGTTAAACAAAAATCATTTTTTTTGTTGATTGTTTGAAGCTTTCAATCATAAATCTTCAGAATCCAGCCCCCGGGCGTTGTTTCACCTTAGTGACAGCACTTATTTCATCCCATTTGGAACTGTTGAGGTCACTGCGAATCACGAAGAATCATCTCCATTATAATTATAGCTATGTGTGTGTGTATTTATATATATATGTATATACGAGAGCTGCAAAAAATACATCAACCAACTTGGTCAGTTGGGGTAAACTGATGAAGCATCGTCTGAAAAGGATGTGTCTGAAAATGGTGGTATACGGTATACCTATCAAATAGCAATTGAAAAAATGGGCAATACCCTGATTCTTCAATCAAATTTGCTGGTTTTCCCCTATTTGTTCAAACAAACCCATCTAAGCACCTCCAATCTACAGAAGTACCCATAAACAAATTGGGGTATTAAAACAGATATCGTTCTGCCATAGTTTTTCTCGATGCCCTGCCGCTGGGTGCTACAAGCTTCATCGAAGTAGTCCAGCAGGGTGCCACAGTGCTTGGCCAGCACATCCTGGTCGATAGAAAGATATGATGAACTCAACCAACATTAGGAATGGGAAGAGATGATGCATTGAATGCTGCTGTGATACCATCCTTTGAATCGTTTTTTTTTTTTAAGATGGCCGAGTTTAATGACCCAAAAAGATCCAAGAAAAACGAACTGTTTGCTGTCGGGGTCCAACAAGTGACGAAATGTGAAGGGAACACGCAGCAAGTTTTCCCTCACATCAAACATTCAAGATAGAACAGCACTCATGACATGGAATCAATCATGGAACCTACATGAATACTTCAGCATGCTGCAGTTTCTAGAGCTGGATATCTGGCTGAGCAAATATATCTCTGTTTAAGGAAATAGATGACTGTCGTACTAAGTCACTATGCATCCACTTGGGCGACGCCGGTCATATCCCACTAATCATCAGTAAGAATATCCGCAGTTTATCAGTTTATGGATCACATATCTATTATATTATATTGCTAATCATCAAAGAATATCCATGGCAAAATCCCTATCTCCACATATCTCCACATATCTCCACATATCTCCATATATCTCCATATATCTCCATATATCTCCATAGCACTGAAACGTTTTTTCGATGAGTGGCCAAATTCAACAAGATGAAGGGCAGGTGCGGTTCGATCTCATCCATTCGCTCCATGATCCGATCCAGGTGGGGGCGCACCACCTGAGCTCAGCGGAGCCCGGATTCATGGCATGCTCTCGTTGCAGGATGCTGAGTTAACGTGGCTGATACATTAAAGAAAAACAAGGTCGTAGGATGCAGCAAAAATCTATTGACTTATGCCCAAGAAGTGTGATCCCATTGATTAAAATACATGATTCCAGAGTTGGGATGTACATGCACTACATTGCAATGCAACCATGGACCAGAATCTCCTTTTGTGCTCAGAACAGTGAAGGGAGGCACGTTTATCCACAAAGTCCCGAACCAAGTCCACTGGGTTTAAGGATTTGATATCAACCACGACCAGAATTGATTTTGGGGCCCTAGTTTCAGACAAATCCAAAATGATGTGGGGCAAGTTGGAACTGAACAAAGCCACAAATGAGAGCAAACATCCGGCACCACGGACCCCAAACCATCTGGCAAACATTCACTGGTTTTCTCCAGTTATGTTTGTTGCCTTAAAATTCTTTAAGTATAGATCTATCCGATAACTTGTCCGATAACTTACCACGATTAGCCACGGTTTAAACCAACCTGCCAACGACTAGCTTTCAGCTGGGCATTGTCTCCCTACATTAGTGGTTAACAATGGAGGCAAAAACATGAGAAAGGATCATGATTGATGCAACAACAATCCATCCACATCATTATGATATCCAGACCAATCACATAGATTACGTTTGCCCTGAATGACTATTATGTATTGAAAGATTCATGATTACAGCTCCCTCTCCTTTCCAACCTGATAGCTTGGTTGGAGTGAAATATTCTGATGAACACAGATTCTTCTTTCCGTGGCAGAAAAGAACAGATCTCAGCGCAACAAAAACAATATCCCCTTCATGTGCACACGGAAATGCAAACGAACTAATTGGGCTGGAGGCATTTCTTGAAACTTTCATGCCTGCTTCACAGGCGTATGTTTTTTTGTGTCCAACATTTCTTCAAACTTTGCTAGTTGGGCCTATGACAAACAGAAAATGCAGCCCTTACATCGGGCCCTTCGGGCCACTTTCGCAACCCAAGGCCTCAAGGCCTCAAAGTCGAGCCAAACATGCTCCAGCTGCATCGGCTAAGCGACTTTTTCTGGATGTGAAATTAGAAAAAATTGGCTAACCATGGCTAACCTCAACGGTGTGTGCTAAGCGATTCTAAGCGCACACCTCAACTAATCCCCTGTCAAACATGGTGTATCTGTGCATCCAGGAAAATGTCAGCATGTCTGTGTTGACATTGGGAAGCTCATCATTTCCCCCATGAAAGTTGTAGTCTTAGAGTATACATGAGTATACACTATTACCATCTATTACCAAACAAAACCACGGAACTCTTCAACCAAGAAGCCAGGCACATGCGGCTCAATCACTGAGAGTCGGGTGTAGATTGATGGAAGGTGCGGAAAGATCCTGGTCGAGCGAATCGGGCGATGTTTGGAAAGCAATAGTTTGTTGACATCTGATCATCTGACTGGTTGGTGGTGCAATAACCATCTTCAAAATTGATGGAGTTCGTCAATGGGAAGGATGACATCCCACATATATATATATTATGGAAAATCAAATTCATGTTTGAAACCAAATAATTGAAACCACCAACCAGGTTTGTTAACATCTGGTGTTAATATTTGTTCCCCCCTTTAGTTGCCAAAAAATATTTTGAGGGGACTAACCACTGAGGTGTTGATGTAGTTGAGGCCCTCCTGAAAAAATATCGTCAGGTCGCCCGGCACCATTTCCAAGGTTGAAAACGACAAATGATTGAAACCGCCAGCGAATTTAAATGGGAAACTATCTGATTACAGTAACTATCTTTGCCGGAATGCAGGTGCCGCAATGAGGTTGGCATACTTTGTTTTGGTGCCGCGTATGAATTGGATGTGAGCATTACAAGAGTCAGTCAATAGTTTATTGTTTGTCGTGTCTGATCAGATTTCCGAATCTGATCCTGTTTCCGGAAAGAAAAGGATGCTTCACTATCAATCCTATACGAGTTAGATCATGTTAGATCGTTCACAAATGTCCAAACAAACAGTGATACACAATGGTTATACGATGGTTATCGCCAAAACGTTTCGTATCGATGCGCCCACAACATGTCTCATTTTTGGTATCAAACTATCCAGTTTGGGAGGTCAATAATTGTAATTCATGAGGAAAGTGGAACAATCCCTGTGGATCCAAATTAAATACTTCCGGAGAAACGACTCAACCCCCTAAATGCTTCCTCAGAAGGCAGCGCTGGATCCATAGAGAATATACCACGACACCATGTTCATACGCAACGGCGCCCTCAGTGAAATGTAAATTGGCTATGTTCACCTATCGAACCATAGATAATCATAGATATACATTAATCCAACAGTTCTTCCACCAATTTAGCTAGAATAAATCAACTTTAAATCACCATTTTCCTTGGTGAAATGTGTTATTGTATGGTAAATTATGTGGTAAACAATGTCGTCGCCATGGGCACCGCCTTGCTGTTTTGGTGGTTGAGCCTGCCCCTCTGACAAATAATGGACTTCGTCAGTTGAGATGATGACATTCTCAACTGATTGGAAAGTCATTCAAAATTCCATGGTTCCAGTCACCACCAACCAGAGTTTTAAATGGAAGTTGGAAATCGCTGGAGACAACAATTCTACAATTCAGATCCCTTTACGGACGCAAGATCCGGTTGAAAAAAAGTGTCTTCTTTTCAGCCAGATATATCCAACACCAATCCAATCGTTCGCATAGTTACAGACCAACTTGCCTTTAGTTTTCCTACCGTTCTGGGTGAAGCCTCTATTGACGTAGATGGAACCCTCATTTCTACAGCATCAATCCCCAACTTGCTGCATAAAACCAAAAAATCTGACTAGTCGACTCAGCAATTTCTCATAAGATCTCCAATTTCATGGGTAAAACCCCCACTTTCATGCTTAAACCCTTACAATGTGAGGCCCCCGTTCGATAGCGTTCAGTTGGTTTATAGTTCCAATAACTATGGTTTATGGTACTTATGACTCTGGTTTCTGGGGCTTTTGTTAACCAACAAACATCACAACGGGGGGCCTCACAGCCAGTAGAATTCTCGCCAGCAAAAACCAGCGGCGGTGGCAACACTAGATCGCTCCTCGGGGAATGGTTGGCAATGGATAGCGCCAGTGATGGTTGCTGGAGCAGCAGCCACGCCACCTGAGGGCAAATTCGTCACAAAAAAAAAGCCAAGCAAATCGCAGTTGCTTGCGCTGATTCATGGTAAATATATGTAAATATGCTATGTTTTAAACTTTCATGTGCAAATAGCATGAACTATCCGGATATAATCCTGAGCGCAAATCCATATAATCCATGCATTCATCATATCCTTGTAATTTAGGATCCTGAGAGCTCTACCATGAAAGACCACAACGTGATTTTGACTATGAAAGAACAGACCCAACAGCATGTAACTGCAGGATCCTGCAGGTGCAATCCATCGACCCCGACCAAGATACGGAAAGCCCTGCTTTGGTTTGCCTTGGCTGGGTCAGTCCAGCCAGTCAGCACCCAATAGAAAACACGACGCTTGCTCTGGGCTCACAACATATATATATATATATATATATCTGTATATATATATATACATACACTAGTTATACATGACATGCCTGCACAGTCAAACACCAACTTTCAACTCGTTCATGTCCTCAGCACTGTTCGAATTTCTTGCCATCATGCCATCACTATCATGCATGATCTATATCTGATATATCTTGCAATGTTCCCACGCCAGCATGATTCATTTCGGTTGGAGGGTGTCGAAGTGATTTGTTGTTCATGGTTTGCCTGACATCCTGCAGCAGCCGGTCCATCTTTTGCGAAGTTTCAATCTCAGTGCTTGCCGTGGGCCGAAGGGGGAACCAACAAAAACATGAACCCAATATAGATCCCCATTTGGGTTGCTTAAATCATTGAATATCATTGAATCATATTGAATCATATATTGAATCCATTCAAATCCCCAATGTTTGATGGTTAAATCATGTTAAATCCCCAGATCATCCAGATCGATCTTTGTGCAATGAAAAAAAGCAAACATCATAATTATTTGGTGCGAATGGCCTCCAAGAAATCAGTGCGGAAATCGGCCCGACGCAGTCGGATGCAGTCATTGGCAGAATTACCGGGGGGGCTGGGTCAAACTTCTTATATTCCAACACCAAGAGAGAGATAAACAAATCCCAACAAACATGACCGAAGTTGACCCGACCCCATGCTTGCACATCATTGCCCCACCATGATGGGTCGCCAGTCGCCAGGCAGTTTCATTAATTAATATGGTGCCAGCCAAGCAGGTCATTTGTCACTTTGGACAGTCGACTACCTTGGGATCTGCCAACGAAATCTCACATGCTTCACAGATCTAGATGATCCAGACCTAGGCCATTTCAGGACATTCTACCTCTGAACGTATCAGCACTCTCAGCGATCTCCCTGCGAGCGAGTGGGGCCCTTGTGATCTTGTCCCACAGATCTGAGTCAGAGCTGGACCCGTTCCAATCTGCATGAGATTTGATGATCTCCTGAGCCAGCTCGATGTGGGAAGCCTCCGAGTCGTCGTCTTCCAAGGCATCTCTCACTTCATCCACAAGCCTTGGCGGTGGAAAAACGTCAGACCTTCCTCAAAAGACAATTCGAATCTGTACCGCCCTTGGTTCCCCACGATAGAAGAGACATAAATAAATATATATATATATATGATAATTATATGATATTGATTAGACAAATTACAATGTACCTTTCGGTTTGACATGGATTTGGGCAAAATTTTCTGACATGACATCTGTCCTGACATGGCAAGGTCTGTCCGACGATGTCGACACGAGAGCTTGGCGAACTCGAGAGGAGAGAGAAGCCGAAAAAAAACTCCCAACGAATATGGGCGATGGTTAAACCTTGATTGAAACATAAGGGTTAGGTGCACGTAGACGTATTAATAGATCAATAGTGTATACAAATTGACATATAATTATATTCGAAGCGTATAGACCCTCAAGATGGTATGTGTGGGTGTATTTTCCCTCAACTTCATGATATGTTGTTGTTTTAAGACAATCATAATCATAATAGTGCTTTGATTTGGGATTAGGCCACCGCCCCTATAGATGTTACACATTGTTACACTAAAACATTGCTAAAACTACCTCATTTGCAAGCCCTGGGTTTGTCTGTAAATAGGCTACCCCATTCCATCCACTGGTTTATCAACGGTTTATCCCCATTGAGATTGCCAAAACTTGTGGATAAACCACATGTCCATCCATTTCCAAACAACCCCAAATCACGGTGGATGTGCCATGCATCGTACCCTGTTTTCTTGGTATTCTCTCTCTATCCCAATAATTAAGCCTGGTGTTAGATCAACAAAACCACCAAGGATCTCATGAAATCACCTTCCAAACACTCAAAATCATCAAACCTCAACCAAAATCCCCAGAATAAATCATCAACATCAAACAATATCAAACATCAACAGCTAAAAAAAATTAGCCCCAGATTCTGCCGGCTGGTTTTCATGAGCTTCTCATGAAGTTCCAAGCGCCACTCTGGTTTCAGTTCAACGGAGTCCAGCAGAAATTCGTAGCGCAGGCGGCTGAAGCTGCGTAGCCACAGGGGCCAAGAAACGACCTGTTCGGTCTGAATCACCACCAGAAGGAAGATCAGGACGCCATGGAAATACCAAGCCTTTTTTGGAGGCTTTGAAGGGATGGGTGAAAATCGGATGTTTGTGTATAATTATATACATTTATAATATATATATATGATATTAAATATTATTCTGATTCTTACTATAAACATGATTATTATAATCATCATCATTATCGTTGACATCATTATTATCATTATCATTATCATTATTATAATTATTACTATTACTTTAATCATGATTATTATTCCCCACCTGCCAGGTGAGGGTCGTTAGATTTTATCAGAGCGCTCTTCCTCCGCCTCCTCGTCCTCCTCCTCCTCCTCCTCCTCGACTAGCTGTCCTCTTCCTCCTCGTCCTCCTCCTCGCCTCCTCCTCCAGTTTCTCCTTGACCATGTCTGCATCAACTTCCACCTGCACTTCCGCCTTGACAACCGCCAAGCTCTTTGCCAACTCTCTTCGCCGACTCTCTGCGCCAAGCTCTTTGCCAACTTCCCAGCTCAGTGTGCACCGCTGGACCTCAACCTGGGATCTGCCCAGCTCAGTGTGCACCGCTGGACCTCAACCGGGGACCTTCCCAGCTCAGTGTGCACTGCTGGACCTCAACCTGGGACCTGCGAAGATATGCCAGAAGATATGCCAGATAGAATGCCAGAAGATATGCCAGATAGAATGCCAGAAGATATGCCAGAGAGAATGCCAGACAAAATGTCAGAAGATATGCCAGATAGAATGCCAGAAGATGTGCCAGATAAAATGCCAGAAGATATGCCAGATAAAATGTCAAAGCAATGCTTGTGGTGGAAGATATGCCAATATTAAAACGTATAAATGTCATGGTGGGGATCACTCGAAGTAAAGTATTTTTTTAACTGGTAAAAAAAAACTGACGAACATCATGATTAGAAACTGAGAAATCTGCTATAGCTGCCAAACAGCATTAGCTGACAAACTGCTAAACATCAAGTAGTTGACAACAAAAACCATCTATCTGGGTATTTTTTTTATTTCACTAACCTGAGTTGTTGGGCCATAAAAGGGGATGATTTCCCATATAAAAACCATATGATTCCAGGATTCCTTTATTAACCCAGATCTAAATGTTAATTATTAACCATTGATATTCATGATAATATTTATAAACCATAGATATCCTGATTATGGATCATTATTAACCATGATATCATTGATGCACATGGAAAGTATCAGCATCTGCAGCCATCTGAGGCTTCCGACATCCAGCTCTGCCTCGGTAGCCTGCACCCAGGAGTGCTTCAACGCCTGACCATCGGAAAATTTGGGGCTTTTCTTAAGGGTTTTCAACATGAAGAATGGTAGACAAATCAAGGTTAAATGGAACATTATAGGGGTTGTTCAATGGAAAATTTTGAGGTTGTAAGAGTTTCCAGATGAACCAAGGTTAAATGAACAATTATCGTGTCTGTTGAATGGAAAATGATGGGGGCACCCTGCGGTAATGAAACGTGGCTTGAAATTCATCTGTAAATGGAGCTTTATAGCTGGTTCGTTCCGGTTCGTGTCTGTCGATTCGTGTTGGTTCGCAAATGGTGGATGTTCAATTGCCACGACCGGAGGGCACCCATGAAAAACGGTGGACCAAATCATAGAATATCTAGACATGATGGAACTAGAAAAACATTCATACCCTCTGGTCAACTAGCATAGCGAACTGGAAAATCACCATCTTTAATTATAATAGCTAAGTCAACGAACTAAATGTGCGAATCTAACCCGTCGGGTTGCTAAAATCCCTCATGAAATCCCAGAAAATCCTTGGAGCTGCTTATGAGAAACCACCAAAAAACTTAAAAAACATATGCCCAAAACAGATTCCCCATGTCTAGTGGATTTCCCATTGAGCAAATCATCCAAATCATCGCCTGAACTATGAATCTCACTTGTTTATATGGGATATTCTGGGATATTGATATATTGGGATATAAATAAATATTAACAATAACTATGATATAACTAGTACCTTATAGGATTGATATATATATATATATACACGCAACGCCTGGGTTTTGCCCAGGCGTTGCAGCGTAGAGGTTTCCCATTCACAAACAAATGATGTTGCAAATTACCGTAATTCCTATGGGAAAAATGACAGGTACTAGGGACTATTAAAGAAACAAGGTCAAAACACCCGAAATTCCTATGGGAAAAACAAAAACGGCATAACATTTGAAATTCCTATGGGAAAAACAACAAAGGTACTAGGAGATTTTAAACTCTCAAATCGTGAAACTTAACATTCAATTAGGAAAATCAACAAAGATATTAGGGAATATTAAACTCCCACCCCCGTTAAACCTTAAATTCCTATGGGGAAAACAGCAAAGGTACTAGGGACTATATCAAAAAATGTCAAAACACCCGAAACTCCTAAGGGAAAAACCAAAAACGGTATTAGGGAATATAAAACTCCCACTCCCGTTAAACTTTACATTCAATTGGGAAGATCAAGGGAATATTGAACTCCCATCCCCGTTAAACTTGTACATTCATTGAAGATCTTCAATAAGGGTTTAATTCTCCCACCCCCGTTAAACTTCTACATTCATTGAGGATCTTCAATGAGGGTTTAATTCTCCCACCCCAGTTAAACTTCTACATTCATTGAAGATCTCCAATAAGGGTTTAATTCTCCCACCCCCGTTAAACTTCTACATTCATTGAAGATCTCCAATAAGGGTTTAATTCTCCCACCCCCGTTAAACTTCT
>Ga0126342_10006033_pt1 | contig 21359 bp, 22 predicted proteins | sample Cyp1metagenome_FD_92528 | JGI IMG/M metagenome (GOLD analysis project Ga0126342, IMG submission 92528) | Coral microbial communities from Lord Howe Island, Old Settlement Bay, Australia - Cyphastrea 1 metagenome | ecosystem: Host-associated > Invertebrates > Cnidaria > Coral ... | reverse complement strand
GGAAGGTGAACATGCCAAAATGTGGCAAATAGCATACAAAATGGAAGGTGAACATGCCCACATGTAGTAAATCCCATGCAAAATGGAAGGTGAACATGCCCAAATGTGGCAAATACCATGCAAGTGACAAATTCAAGTTCCAAACCGTTGCAAACACTAGGCAAATGGTACCAGCCAAGAAATCCAAAAAAAAATCCCAAACCTGCTCAAAAAAAAAATCCTAAAACTATTTCACACCCGTTTTAATTTGCAAGGCTGAATGTCAATATGCACAACCTTCTGAAGGAAGGAATTGGCACGGGAATTGGCACGTGTGGCTTTGGGTGATTTAGCCTGTAGCACTGGATCACGCATTCTTTGGTGGTTGAACCTCTCGGAGTTGCAGCCAGTTGAGCCACCATCATGTACTGGTATGTATCTGGCGCGCCAAAAGAGAATTGAATGGCCTTGTAATTTGTAAAAGGCAGTTGGCCAAAGGCAGGTTGCATGAAACCTGCCGGACAAGTGGGCATTGCTAAGAAATATGTGAAATGGTCATTTTGAGCATCAAACAATCCATCTTGAGCCATAGTCAAGCAGCCTAGTGAGGTTCAAATTTTCCAGACCTAGGAGAAATCTTCTTGGGTTCCGGCCCAGCCTTTTGTCGGACCTTCAGGCGGCTACTGCGCCTTTGCTGGGAGCACAAGTGACACAGGCTCCGTGGGGATGACGTGCAGTTGTAGATTATTACTTCAGGCGGTTGTGCTACACACACTTGGAAACACATGTAGTGGTAATATTATGAGCATATTGAGCTATTGTCAGGTCCAAATTGATCAAGTTGACCCCAACGATTCATGAGAGTGGCAGCTTGGGATGATTGCAAGGTGTGAGCTCGATAGGTTCACATCCCAAGCCTTCGCCCCCCCATTTATCATTTGAAGGTGATATATTTTGCCACCCCCAAATGCAGAAATCTGGGGCCACCTGGAACTTGTCGCCCAACCGGCTACTAGCAGCTAGCACTTTGGAGGCAACAGACATCTTCAGGAAGCAAACTTTGGGCTGGACGGTGCTGCTGCCCTTCTATCACACCACCAGCGAGGTGCCAAAAAACTGGAAAGTCAATGAGGTTTGAAATGTTTTGAATCTATTTCTTTAGGTTCATCAGAACAGCAGCGAATGCGGTCTGGGACAGGCTGGCAATTTCTGGCAGCCAGGATGTCTCAAGGGGAGCTTGTCGCATGTCTTCAGATCACAGAGTTTGGTGCATGTTGAGGGCCAGAGATGATTCTGTTGTCTGTTGTTACCCCAAAAATAGAAGAGGTGGAGATGATATTTGCCACGCCACAGGGCCTGCTGAAAGCCTGTGCAGCTACTCCTGGTGAGCGTAGGACGCACCCAGAGGGTGGGTTTGTTACTTGCCACGGGTGAGTTGGATATTGCGAAGCCAACATGGATGATTGTAGCATACTCCCCACGTACTGCTATTGTAGAATATTGTAGTTATATATATTTATTATATATAGAGAATTTTCTTACACCACCTTTTGCGGCCCAGGTCCGTCCTTGGGCTTCGATCTAGAGCTTTATGGCGGCCCTGGCTTATCCCTGCTGGGTGAAGAGGCGGCTGAACGACTTCGGTTGAATGGGTACTAGCACCATAGGACAGGATGTGGATCCCTCAGCCTCATGTGGACCCAGACCTACATTTTGATCAGGAATATATCAGGATCTTTTTGTGGCCAAGACATCAGCTCTGATGGACATCGGCCAGGTGTGGATGCCTCCTGCGGCACCAGGCATGACTCTAAGGCCAGAGGAGCTTGGGAAACCCGTGAGACCCGCGGTGTCGGCCTGGAATCCCAGACTTTTGGAACATTGGCATGGATGGTGGAGTGGGTATGGTGGGGCCGAATCTCAGAACATCGGTGACCTGTTCAAGTGCAAGGCCCCCATTTACTTGATGCTAATTGATGTTAATTGATGTAGTTATTTGATGTTAATTGCACAGATCATCACAGATCATGAACCGCGTCGACACCGTACTCTTGGCACTTTATGGGCCGATCTTCAAACCACTTTGCCCATCTTTGCCTTGAAGAACCATATGAGATCCGAGTGGTTCTTGAGGATTGCTCGGGGACTCATTAAGAAAGCAATTGAGATGGCTCAATGACAAAGGTCAAGAAGACAAAACGTGTATTTCCTATGTTGCAAATAACGCCATGGTGGGCGACAGGCAACCTGCACTTGGAGAAGCTGGATGTGATGAGAAAAGCAAACCCTCAAGGAACGTGTTTATTTGTTACACTTCACAATATATATCAATAAATATATTATATTTACAAATATAATATATATATATATATATATATATAATATATATACGTACATATATTATTAACATTAACTAGCAATATATTATGCAACCACCACTGTAGCCGCAATGACTGCTGGTCTGCAAGTCGATATGTTTGACACTCCCACCTTCAGAACCCGATAGTTGTTCCAGTTGTTCCTCCTTAATAATGGGTGGTGGTTTCATGTTTCCATCCCCGTGCCGAGGCCAGCCGGCTCCGAGCCAACTTCAACTTATGTGGCGACCGTGTGGTGCAGCCAGCGCCTCAGAGTCCTCATCCTGTGGTGCGACCCATGACCAGACCGCGCGCGCAGGTGGCTGAGACAGCACGTTCCGTTGCCGCCTCCAGAGACACCGTTGTGCCTTGCCCCGAAAATGATTTCGGTTGGACAAAAAGGAAACTGAATGAACTTGGGAACTCATCACTTGAGGATGGAGATATCACAATGGAGATGATAGGCCACAAAGCACTTGGCAGAGTCGTTGGGGTCTGTGATCTAGGGTGGTTTTGTTGGGCATGCAGGAAGGCTCCACCGAAAGCTGCTGGAATTCCTAGGAGCAACGCTAGTCTGCTCTAGTTGTGCCGCTTGGCAGTGTCGTATGAAATAGTGTATCAGAAATCAAAGTTCTCCAATTCAGAGATCAGACTAGACCATAGTGACCATACGATGTAAATCATTGTAAATCCATATCGCACTTTTTGTTCCAAGAAACATTGGTCTCCCCAGAGGGGGTTTTCCGGTCACCGGGCAGCAGTAAGGCCGGCAGTTCAGCCAACGCCGATGTCCACACTGCAGCCATTGTGCCTTGATGGATGCGCCGAGTCTATGGGGACAACATGGGACAACCTCGTTTTTTCAAAAAATGTTGGAACATGTTGGAACCTCTGGAAGATGATTTTTGGACGAGGATTAATCATATTTCCAAGGATATACTGTACTCCTGAAATTGAAGCCCGCTTTGGAGGATGATTTTCCTGCTGAGTACTAGACAATTACTACTGGATCTGCATATCCTTTGGGTTCCATGCATATCCTTTGGGTTTGAGATGGTTCCAGCTTGAACTTCTGGAAATTGACATCGCATCAGGCAGCCGGGCCTACCCGGAACATTTCTCCAGCCAGCGGTAGTGCCTTGGCGGAATCTGTGGCTGGTACAAAGAAATCCAGCTAAAAAGAGGATAACCATTGACTAGACGAGATGTTTTGCTCATGGCAGGTATGCACATTCAATAATCCCCTGGTATAACATGCTTGGGTAGTTCTGTTCTCTTTCGATTTTCTTGTCCACAGTTTCCTCCGACACCTCTGTGGTGCCAATGACAGGACATATCTGCAGCTCCAGTTGCCAAGGCAATCTCGCCTGTTCGGGTCCCTAGGGCCCTAGGTCACGCAGGGTGTCGGAACACCAATCAGTTTCTGGGCCTCACTGCGGACACGCCACTGAGGTCCAGCCAATTGGCACTGCCTGGGACTCAGTATAAAGCAAGCGCATCAAGATGTTGGGAATCCACCCAGCTGGTGCAAGTCCACCAGTGACATGATAATTTCATGATATTTTCGTGAATTTTATGTAATCTTTGTGGAACCACGACAAATTCATGATGATTGACTCTGCACAGCTGTGGGGTCTTTCAACTGCATCTCTGGCTGAGCGTGGGGTTGAGGTTCCAAGTGTGCATCAACCAATCCCAAGCGTGCCCGGTCAGAAGGGTCTACCAGGGGCGGCTGTACAAGCTGCGCCAGTGGTTGAGAAGATCTATTTGAGAGACCAAGCGGTGCAGAGCGATCCACCCCCCCTCGGCTTTGATGACAACATTATCAAGGACCAGTTGCTGAGGGTAGCAGTGCCTAAACCCACCATTTCGCGACAAAACATGGGGTGTTCAAGGCCAATTCTCGCAGAGGATCCTATTCTTTAACCAATAGATATTATAAATGGATATAAATGGACATTTGGGTACATATGATACTATGACATACTATGGGTGTAACCTGCCAAAAGTGTGGCCAAATATGTTCCCCTGACATCCCTTTGAGCCAGGATTCTGCACCCAAGGCTCAAGGCACCGCCACAGCACCGCCTTCGAGGCCCCTGGGCGCATTGGACCGCGCCCATTTGTTGAGCGCCGGTGCCCCGCCCAAAGCCAGTGCCGCAGCCAAAGCAGGGGCCAGTCCCTCCGTGGCTGCGGGCGAAAGTGCGCCTGCAAGACGTGAGTTGCGCTGGAAGTTCGAAGATGAGGAGCGACATGAAACAACTTTCTTGATGAGAGTCTTATTCTAGTACCATTTAGTACCATCTAGTACTACTTTTTCTATGGCAAGCCATGGTATTTTACAGCATTGACAAGATCATCGACAGCACATTTTGAGGTAGATTTCCTGGCCCGCTCCAAGGACCTGCTCCAAGCTGATGAAATCACCCTGGAGCTGGTGGCGCTCAGGAGCTTTGCAGAACTTGAAGGAGAAAGATCCTGGGACTTGGATGCGCTGTTTGCTGGGAAAGCAGTTCAAATCCTGCACGATTTTCATATTTGTAGATAATTTGCATACTCATAATATTACTACATTTCTGAGATTGAACTCTTGACTAAATCTTGGCCACGAAATCTGCAACTGAGGAATCTACTTCCAATTGCGTTTCTTCCTCTTTCCTCCTGTGAAGACCACCACGGCCGCTTTGGCTGGGAAGGCTGGAGAAGCGTGTCTACTTCGGAGTGCGGTGACCAATGAGCGCCTGGCCGTGGTGTACAGCATGGATGGCTACAGCGTGAACTCAGTGGCAAGGTCTGCAGCTACAATTCATCGACGGTTGGTGGAATACCTCAGTGCTCGAAGTGTGGACATTGAAATTTGGAGCGCGGATTCAGAGATGCAGATTGGAGTGCCTAGGTGGCCTTTTTTTCCGACGTTGTTGATGCTGTTGATGTGATATTTTGGTTTGATTCTTCCATTGATCAGTGGGAGTTTGAAGGACAAGTGGTGATGGGGACTGAGCATCACAAGCATAAGGGACCATGCACTGAAAGCGAGATGGATCACCGAGATGGATCACAAGCGTAAGGGACCAATATGGACCAACGTTCATCCGTAGATTTTCATGTCAATGTGGAGCATGTAGAATTCCATGGAATTCCTGTCATCATCTGTCATCTATTTTTTTCCTCCATTTTCTCCAGTTTCTACCATTTTTCAGGTCGCTTCAGTGCCCTTAGAGATGCTGGTGAGACAAGGACATCAGGTGGCAAAGATCGAAGGGGAGCATGCGGTGCTTGAACCCCTGACAGGCCTTGGGAGCCATTGGGAGCCATTGGGAGCCATTGGGAGCTGGGTTTGGGGTCAATGTTTGGGATGTTTGGAGCAAGAATTTAAGGGATGTTTGAGATCAGAATGATGAGATTTTTGGATGTTTCGGGATATGTCTCAAATGTTTCTGGTTTGATGTTTTTTGGATGGTTTGGGATGGTTTGCAATGGTTTGGGATGTTGGGAGCCAGCAGTTGCACCAAAATGGAAAGAGATGGTTGTGAGAAACTCTGAGAAACAGGCTGCAGTTTGCTTAATCTTGATACGGGCTTATATAATTCGTGTCAGATGCACTTCACATCAGGCGACCATGCGTGTAAACAATCCCAACTGCCGCTTGGTCTAATTGTTATGTGAGGAGTTGTGAGGATATGATACATTATGATACGTCAGTGTTATGTAGATGAATAGTTAATAAAAATCAATGATAGTATACCACCTCTCGACATATATATATATACTGTGTACTTGTAGTTATGGATGTAGTTTAATTATGAATGTTCATGCTGATTCTACAGTTATATAAAAGGGCTAACACCCGGGTGCCGCCGACCCCCTGTTAAAGGGCAGGTTTTGGATTTTGTTTTACTGCATGCAGCCGTCGGGTTCAATGCAATCCAACCATCGTTGAGGCCGAGTGAGGAGCTTCAATGCCATCATCAGTGACGAATAAATGCATACATGACCTGGCAGCTTGGAAGGCTGGAGAAGGTGGGGCAAGGAGGCCCTTGTCGAACCAAAAGTGCCAAACGGCAGTTTCGAAACCCTTAATTAGAGACATGACCGGGCAGGTTGGATAGAACCTACAGTAGCAGCTTGGAAGGCTTGAGAACGTGGGCTTGGGAGGCTTCAGAAGGTGGGGCACCGAAGAACCTAGCAGCTTGGACGCTTGAGAAGGCGGGGAAAGGACGCACTACAACCTAGCTGCTTGGGGCAAGGAGGCCCTAGCAGAGCATAGGAGCGACGAAGGCCGAAGAAAGGTGGGGCAGGTTGGCCCTAGTAGAACGAAAACTGCCAAACGGCAGTTTCGAAACCATTAATATCTAGGAAGGCCGGGAGAAAGTGAGGAGAGGAAACCTTTAAGAGAGACATGACCGGGCAGGTTGGAAGGCTAGAGAAGGTGGTGCAGAAAGGCCGTCCTAGTAAAACTTAAAAAGGAGGGCCTAGTTAAAACCTAGCAGCCTGGAAGGCTTAAGAAGGTGGGGCAAGGGTTGGCCCTAGTAGAACAAAAAGTGCCAAATGGAGGTTTCGAAGCCCTTAAGAGAGACATGACCGGGCAGGTTGGAGTAGAACCTAGCAGCTTGGAAGGCTTTAAGCAGGTGGGGCAAGGGTTGGCCCTAGTAGAACCAAAAGTGCCAAAGGGCAATTTCGAAACCGTTAAAAGAGGCATGACCGGGCAGGTTGGAGTAGAACCTAGCAGCTCGGAAGGCTTAAGAAAATGGGGCAAGGGTTGGCCCTAGCAGACGGCAGTTTCGAAACCCTTAATTAGAGACATGACCGGGCAGGTTGGAGTAGAACCTAGCAGCTGGGAAGGTTTAAGAAGGTGGGGCAAGGGTTGGCCCTAGTAGATCCAAAAGTGCCAAACGGCAGTTTCGAAATCCTTAAGACGAGAGACGTGACCGGGCACGTAGAAGCAAAAGTGCCAAACGGCAGTTTGCAAACCCTTAAGAGAGACATGACCGGGCAGGTTGGAGTAGAACCTAGCAGCTTGGAAGGCTTAAGAAGGTGGGGCAAGGGTTGGCCCTAGTAGAACCAAAAGTGCCAAACGGCAGTTTCAAAACCCTGAAGAGAGACATGACCGGGCAGGTTGGAGTAGAACCTAGCAGCTTGGAAGGCTTAACGAGGAGGCCCTAAAGAGTAGCTCGTAGCCCTCAGCAGCTTGGAGCCCAGGACGCGGCGCAAGGAGGCCCTAGTGGAAGTTACCAGCTTGGACAGGCGAAGAGAAGTAAAGTAAATGGAAAGGCCTGCGCGCAGCAATGCCGCACACCTGTGGTGATCCCAGACGCCGCCCCGCCTAGGCCAAAGCTAGGCAGGGGTCGGCGGATAATATATAATATATTTTTTATATTTAATATCATAGATAAATATAGATAATGTAATATTATATATTTTCCATTTTTTTTACCCCACGTGTAGCAACACCCTGGCAAGCCGCAGGTGAACCGCGGGGCACCTTGCGGGTTCTACTGGTCAACCGAGGCCAACCCCCGACAGCATACAAGGAGAGCCTGTCACATCCTGTCACAAAGTAGAGGGAATCATTGAAGTGGTTTAAAGGATTAAAACATATAGAGTTCAAATATGTGCGGTGCAACCCTGACGTTGCTCCGCACCTGAATCGTGGAAAGGTTGCAATTTTTTGAAGTTCGCCAAAAGTGGAATGTCCAAATGCACATAATTCATCATCATCATCAACAACATCATCAACAACATCATGATGATGATGATCATCATCATCATCATAACCTTAATCATTTACATCCATCATCATCGTCATCGTCATCGTCACCATCACCATCACCATCACCACCACCACGACCACCACCACCACCACCACCATCATCATCATCATCATAATCGTTGTCCAGACACTCATTCAGAGTTTGGGCACACCTCAGGGTCTTGCTGTAATATTAGGAAATTGATGGGATGGGTATCAATTTTTGATGGATATCAAATGACATTGAACTACCATGCCCACAAACAACCCCAAACCAATTCACCAAGATTTCAAACTATCAACCAATCTTCCATCACCGCACGAACATGCAGACGTTTTTAATCAAAAACTCGTCTAATTTCATCCGCTGTTCAGTCAACGTTATCCATTATGAGTCTTCTGAACACTGTTGGATGCGACTTGACATGAGTATATAATGAGAAATGATCTGAAAATGTATGCCGTTTTATTTTCTCAATATATCATCCTTGTACTCATGTATCATACATAGTCTCTCACATGTTTCTATATTGACATGATACTGATATAGCTCTCCACTGGTTTTTATCTTCATTTATCTTTTATATTCTATAATTCCATATATCACCCCACCCTTTGTGCATGGATGCCATCTCCCCAGTGCCGAAAGGAGCTGGCAGCACCTCCGCCACCGCCGCCCGAGGATGGCAACCCCCAGTCGCCGCCCCCGGCGCCGTCGCCCACCCGCAAGACGCGACAGAAGGTCTCGGCCCTCATGGAGCCCGGGCAAGATGCCATGGTGGGCCACAGATTTGCTTCAGCCAAAGTTACACCTTTTTTTTTGAGGGGGGAATAGGATGATGTAGGATGTGCCAACTTGGTTATGGGTGTGGGAGTTTATGCCAAAATTGAGGTTCTTGTTCTTCCTTGAAAGAGTCTTTTAAAAAATGCTAAGTTCTATAGGGAGGGAGTGGTGTGGGTCAAGACGCGGTCAAAATTGAGCGCCGCAAAAAAATAGATGAATGTTCTTTTTCAAAATGAAATACCTTTGGATTTGGGGGTTCCAGTTTTTTTTTAATTGTAGATGAGGACTTTCTTCCGCCTTTGAATGATTTGAATGATGGGCTCCATAGACTGCAATTGTTCTGGGTGCCGAGCTTCGAACTTTTAGAGACCCGTCGAGATTAATTTCAGTTCAGTTCAATTTCCGTAACACACACATGCCTTGCTGATATGTGTTTATATAATACAGTTATAATATAATATGTCAGTATCTGTATCTATGTTATATTTATAGATATACACAATGTTATTCGGCAATACAGAATATTGAACACACATCCAGCATCATGGTTGAACAGCTGCAGGCTGTTGGCGTTTCCAACCGTCCACCAAGGTGGGAGGCATGCAAGGCCTTGCTGGTCAGGGAAGCATGGCACAAGAGCTGAACCAGAAGAAACACGAGCGTTTGCAGCAGCTGCGAGCATTGCGACAAGACACTCGCGACAGTGGCCTGGCATAGCCTGCGATGGGTCGAGTCTGAAGGGCAGTGAAGCAAGAGAACTGGAAATGATTCAGCTTTTGACCAGTGAAAGAAGCTTTTCACCAAAAAAAGATAAGAAAGGTATCTCACCAACAGAAAGGGGAGGTTTGACTCACAAGAAAGGACTTGAACCAGGACAAGGGGAGTGCCAAATATCCGCACGACAATGGTGTATTCAGTAGAGCCAATGGGTTTGGACATGGCACAGGTTCCACATCTTATCTCCACATGTTCACGTCTTCACCAAAAAATTGGAAGTGGATTCCCTCCTGAAGGTAAACCAACCAATGCTGCTGCTAGGTGTCTCAGAACACACTGCCCTCCTGGCTGCTGCTGAGTCTGTCCGACAAGATCGGAAAAGACAAGAAGTAGCCAGGCGCATGGACCGCTTCAACACGACCCAGCAATCACTGACTTCCAGCTTTGCAACTCCATCCTACTTCACCGTGGACTTTACAAACCCCTATGGACAGCAAGCTACCTTCAACGTGCACGTCCTGGCTCGTGGCGAGAAACCCCAGCCCCCTCCAGAAATTTTGCCATCCGTGCCGCCACAAGCACCCTTGCAAGGGGTTGGAGCCTGATTTGCTGAGGGATGAAGTGCAAGTCTTTAAAGTGCCTTGAAACAAAGAACACATGATGTGCTGCACTTGTGAACATGTTCAGACTTATCTCTGGGGGCACACGTGAGAACTTAGATACTTAGGTTCTCGTTGCACCTCCAGAGCAAAATCTCATGCTCATCAAAGACCCCGAGGCGGGAGCAGGGCAGGATGGAAAATCCTTGGACGGTTCAGCCAGAGTTCAGATAGATACAGCCTAAGTAATTTTCATCCTTCGCATTCAATCAGTGAAAGCTAGATGAAATCAATTGCAATCCCTAAGGTTATTGGCCACCAGAGAGTAAATCGATGCAAACACTCCTTTTGAAGTCCAACGGAACCCGATTTCCAAAAAGTATGTACTTGTGCAACAACAATGTTCTCACACATTTTCTCAGTATTTCTAAAATCAGGACTTCCTAAATCAATCCATCCTTTCATGATCTTTCATGGGTTCTCAGTTTCTCCATGATTTTCATGGGTTTTTCCCATCGATGTTTCAGCCTTCATGATCCAAATCCCACGGCCCAGGAGTGGCGTCGCTTGACGGCCCAGGGCTTGCTGCCCACGGCTCCTTCAGGTGCCACTGCGGCAGATGCTGGTCATGTTTTGGAGCTTGGCTGGTCATAATGATGTTAATATCATATTGATATCATACTATACATATATATATATATATCTTCTACTGACTGTGATTAAATTCTACTACATCTCTATCATTCTCTACTGGTATCTTTGTCTATATCTCTACATGATCAAATTATACTATACACGTACACTGATTATGTTTCCAAAAACAGATCGAATAAATGAAGGTCCTTTTAAAGGATGCATGTGCATTTGTTGACCTTTTTCGCGATTTGAATGTGGGTAACGCTCCAAATCTTATGGTCGCAAGGGAACCACCCTGATCTTGGTCGCCCCCAAAGGTTGTAGGAAACGACCGCTGACCAGGCGACTTCAGCCGCTTAGCATCGGGATCTTTCATCTTGAATCCCCGAGAGAGTATCAGCCGCTTGACCGAGCTGCTGATGTGACATCGGATGTGACATAAAACATATAAAACTCAGGGGATATAGATGGATGTTGCCACACTATCCAACAAACATCAACAAACATGTTAGTGGCTTCTCAAGTTGGTGCCAACTTGTCCAATTCCCGCGTGGGTGTGTCTAAGTAGAGACAGTACCTTAGTCACACCTACCTGGTTTGGGATGCGCATAGTTTGAGACCGATTGAGAATTAGTACAGCACCTTGGTTTTTGAAGGACTAGGAGCCGCAAATGGAACACCTTAGACACTCCTTAGAAAATAACATCGCACTTTCTGAGATATGAAAACCGTACATGGTTGGACTGCCAGGCTGCCAGGAATTCACCAGTTACACCGCTTTTAAGCAGGTCACGGTGTCATCGACAAACTGGGACCTCCAGCATGTCTGAGGCCTTCCATTTCGATACCTGGACTTTGACTTTCCAGGTTTGAATGCTACACCACAGCAGGCCTGGGCAAAAAAATGAAACCAGGATAGCGATCCCGCATTTTCTGACGTCAACATTTTCAAAGTCTTTGCCCCCAACCATTGACAAGCCACTGTGATGACCCCTCCAGAGTGCTGGCTCAAAACTGGTGTACCAATAGACCCACAGACTTGTTTTTGGGTTCAATCATTTTAAACCACATCCATGTATTAATTCTTCAATCTTTTAACATATATACTACAAATCAATCAAAATGGATAATTGATATATATATATATATATAATTATATATATATAGTATATACTACAGGATATTACTGAATTTCATGAGCAAATCCCTTGATTTCCATGGCGACCAGGCCTCAGGCGTTCGCCTGGCAGAGGTGGCTGCTTCGGTGGCAGGTCCAGGCAGCCGTGACTTTCTTGTGGAGGCGCTGCGGCGCGGAGCTGGGGATGGCCATGGTTTTGAGGCAAAGAACACAACGATTTAGATAAGAACACCATTAAAAAAGGGACTTCATCCAAGAAAAGACTCTAATTCATCTTACTCCGACAGACAGAAAAATTCAGCAACAGAATTTCAACAAAATATGGATTCGTTATATGGTATCAGTGCTGAAATCCATGCTGAATGGTGTAAAAAATGGGGCTTTGATCGTTCTGCCCGGCAGGTGGTGCTCCACCAAGGGCCGGTGTTGCGACGTGTTGAGGTGCCCTGGGTGGATTTAGCAATACTAAATGTCATGTAAATGACATGTAAATGACATTTTCGACTCGACATTTGATGTGAAAAAATCCGGCAACATAGTCATAGATCTTGTCTGATCTTTGGATGAGTTGGTAATAATGTCCTGGAGATTTCACAGATGATGGATTTGAACGGCAGGTGTGCCAAATCTTGGGACAAAACAAGGTATACCTCGAGAAAGTCAATGGCCAGTGTCGTAGGTGGCACCTCTGCACGGCGATGTTGGGAGGTTTCAGTGGTCCCACAACCGAGTGTGGTGGATCGGAAGATTCGGTACTTCGAGGCGAGTGCGTTGGTGGATGGCAGTGGGCAAGTGATAAAAGATATGATGTATGATATATGATACACGTATGCGTTTCTTTTAGAGGTCTGACAATGCGAGTCTGAGACCAAGGTGGAGATGATCCCACAACAAGTTGTGTTCAGATGTATTCAGCGCTTCAATTCCACAGCTGCATAGTCCATGAAAGGTTGTTTGGTCGTCCAGCATCATGGTGCAGCTTGAAGGCTGCCATACACTTATATACAGTAGGCCACCTCAACATGGCAATCGTGAGATGGAGCGTTCATGATTGATGAACCTTTGCTTCGGTCTTCGCGAAATATGATAATAATGATGCTTCCCCGTCCAATTGCCGGCAGAACCATCTATACTTCAGGCATCTTCAGGGACCTCAGACCTATAATAATGCGCAGAAGAATCGGCTCCTCAGCTTGAAAGAAAGCTATATAAAGTGATGCAAAACTGACGAGCACATTGCGGTTGCACTCATGATTTTGATCAAGACGCGCCCATTGAGGGAGTCCCATTTAATTAAGCAGACAATGCGCAGGGGCACAGTCGAACCTGTTGCACAGGCAGAGGGTGCTGCAGTCGAGAAGGTGCAAATCTGATGGAACGGCAGACTGCATTTGGTGCATCAATCAGGGTATGGGTCAAATTCCAGACATCGGGTCTTTGTGGTCATTTTCAGTATTTGAAACCGTCCCATGTTTCTTGGCAATCCAATTTTGATCCATACCCACACTGATCATTACCAGCTAGGAAGCACATCCACTACTTGCCATTAGACTCCAGGTCATGGCTTTGCCACCAGTACCGCAGTCGCTGGCGGCCCAGGATCTGCGACTAAGGGGTACCATCTAACTAATGGTTATATATATATATATCCCAGTGAAATGGATGAAATGGCACAGCCATCTAACGTGATGTGAGATTCCAGTATGCACTTCAGTGGAAGAGCTTTTCAACATTTTTCAACTGTCTCGCCTTTCTATGCCTTTCTATAATAATATATATATATATATATTATATTAATTTATGATAGCTTGGCTGAAAAACATTTTGAGATATTCTGAGAATTGACATGGATTGACGCATCTTTTCTGCCGGTGAATTGCTGCAGACGAGCCACTCGCGAGGTCCTCCAGTGGAAGTTGCTATGTCTACTGCACTAGCAGAAATGTCTGGCCCTGAGGTCGAGCATAAGGGGTGGTTGAAAGACTTCAATGCTCAAAATCATGGTGGATCCCAACAAACAAGCAAAGTAAAGTTGATCAAGCATTTGTTTATTTTAGTAGCGAAAACCCAGGTTTAGGATGGTTGAGGAAGGTCCTGAAGTAGAAGAAATACAGAATGATCGTTTCCGACAGATCCGCTCCCTAGGTGCATGTACAGCGTCGAGATCAGGCTGGACTGTGCAGCTTTCATGATGCCAGGGCATGGAAGATCACTGCAGTCTTCCAGCTTAGCTGGAAAATGCTGGAAAACATGATTCACAACTATGCTTTCACTTTGATTTTACAGTGATTTCACTGGTTGGTTTGTGCTCAGAGACTTTCACAGGTTGCTAGCAACAAAGATTTGCATAGCTGAGACCGCTCGGGCCCTCATGCGGCCATCTCGATCCGATGGAGCGCTGCGTCGGCCCATCCGTCAGATCCTGGAGCCCGTGGCCAAGCGCATCGCAACACCAACGATGGCAACGCCGCTGGCCCCCGCTCGGCCCAGTGAAGCCCTGGAGACAAGTCAGATCAGCCAGATCAGTCAGATCAGCCAGATCAGCCAGGCATCAGTTTCAGTGGTTGCAGGTACTTCCATCGATCAGATGCAGAGGCAGCTGCAAAAAGCTGAAGCCATGTTGAACTGCTGCGTGCAAAGTGTTGAGGCTGCTTGGGATTTGTCGGCTCAACGACTTACGGAATTTGATCAGAAACTGTCAGCACTGGATGTGCGACTGGTGGAGCTTAGCCAGAAACAAGTGGATGATGAAGAGACAGAGGCCCGCCGGCAAACAGCTCGCTTGGTCACTTTGGAGAATCGTTTGGACGAACTGGTGAAACGCTTGGAGAATCCTCAGCCTGAACCTCAGCTGAACCTGGAGAGTCTCGACTTTCTGAACCATCGCGTGGCCAGCCTCTCTGAGCGCCTGGCTGCAGAGGCTCGGGTCCGGGAGGCACAGTTCAGGCGCTTGGAATCTCTGCTGAGCCAAAGTCAATGCACTCAGAGCACCGTTGAATCGGAACCCTTGGCACCCCATCGCACCCTTGGCACCACAGTGACCAGCGGCGCCACCCTGACGCGAGACTCCTCCATGCCGACTTTGCCGGGCGCTCGGAGCTCCTTCTTGGAGGTGGTGACCGACGATGGGCGTTGGAGTGGCGAGTCAGACCGGAGATACCATGATCCATCCAGAGTGCCACACTTGCATCATTCCAGTGGTCTAAGGGATGCAACCTAGGTGCCGATGGAAGAAATATCAAGAATTATCATCATACAGATAAGAGGTTTGTTACTTGAAATTGCAGGGCCATTTGCGATTGGTTTTGGTTTGAGGATTTGTTTTGGTCTTGAAAAGAATAGCGGCAAAGACGATAATGCGATTTAGGAGCAGAGACATGCAAAGACAAATAAAGATAATATTTTAATATATTTTATTGAAATGTGACGTTGTTCTCAAAGGGGATGGATTCCTAATTCCTTGTGGCACCTCTCCGTCATTGCCCATGTTGCTCAGTGGTTGAGGCTCCCACAATATTCCACCAAGTATGGGAGTGTCACTGAGGCCTTCACACCTACCAAGACGTCACACTACCGGCCTTTCACCCTGCGGGTGGAGCCACCTGGTCGTTTGGAGAGCCCATCTCCCATCCTGCCGCAGTACCGCCGGGCGGCCTCGGCTTCACCCAGGGTGGCCAGGCGCTTGGATGCCTCCATTGATCCTCCGGGCAGGGGCAACGGCTTGGTGTCCCATGTGTCGTTGTTACCACGTCACGTCAAGGCACAGGCACAGGAGAATCCATCGGCCAAGGCTTGTCAGGTGGAGTATTTGATTGCCAAACCGGAACCGGTTGGGCCGGTGTTGGTTCAGACCTTCGCCTTGGAAACCCAGCGCCGGCCCACCATTTCATAGTTCCAATATATTCCAACGGCTGTAGGACAAGGGCCGATGCTGCGCCAATGTAATGATACAAAGAAACTCCCAAAGAATGGAGTTTCCTTCCAACATCTTGGCGGAGGCATCCACATCTACAAGCAACAGCTACAGTATTGTACTGAGTAAGAGATGCCTCTGCCAAGCTTGTTTCAACCGATGGCAGATGCAGAAAGAAATGAGATCACCACAGAGACAAGTTTCAGGCAACCACAATCTGCAATGTAGCCCACCTACTGATATGTGTGATATACCAATTCATATACTGTAAAACAATGTAAAACATATATGTACACGCACACATCGTTACATACAAATACGTGTGTACCGTACGCATGTCACAATACATGTTTATAATCATATATACATACGATACATGGATCGTTTTCCATGGTTTGATTTCCTTGCGCCAGGAAGAGGTGTCCCTCCGCTTCATGGCCCCGCAGTCACCCGCAGTGCATGGGACTCCCAGCAAGAGGAGTGTGGATATACTGGGGGTATATTACCACAATATTCCAATAATGAGTGGGCCTATATCAACCACAATGAAAATATGGGATATTAACCACAATGATTATATATACTATGATGTTACCTTAAGAATCTTGTATCACTACTGTAGCACACGAATATGGGATATATGGGATATATTGAATTATATTTCAACCATATTACTAGCATCATGTTACTATAATATAATCATGGGTTTAAATGGGTTTAAGGCTTAAGGGCTTTTAATATATTTTGATAGAATGCCATTGCAACCATGCGATGTGTGGTCCTCTGCTTGCGGGCTCTTCCATCCTTCAGGATCTTCAGGCTATTGTGCCTTTGGTACTTAGCAACCGAACGCCAGGTTGGTCTTCTAGATGCAATCATTGCATTGCATCGTCGTTTAAACGTATATAAGCAATACACGAATCTCTGTTGCTTTCCTCATTCTCCAGTTTCAAAGAGTTCATGTTGGTCTCATTTTTGCCCTCTGATGTACTCTGCCATGTGATTTGTGATGTCGACAACCAGCATCAAGGTGCAGCCCTTCTGCATTGCCCAGGCTTCAATTCTTTGTGGTCTTCTACGGGGATGCACACTTCAGCAATCTGGTTCCTGAGCTGAAATCGAGGGCTGTCGCAGCTGCCTAGATGCCAGTGTTTGTCTGGGAGAAACAGGAAGGACTGTGAGAGTATGTGAAAGTTAATCAGATTCATCAAACAGTCAATTCCATTTCCAGCAATTCCATTGGCAAAAATCCAAAAGTCCTCAGCCTCAGCAAGCTTCAAGACTGTGGGCTCTGCAGACTTTGGTCATTTGACCATTTACCATCCCATTTCTTGGATATCCATTGACAATGGGGGATGCTAAGCAATATGCCCACCAGAGAAGATATATCAGTCCATTTTGACACATATTCATATTTATGTAATATACGTACATATATATATATAATGTATATATATATATATATGTATATATATATATAATATTATATAGAATAATATAGACATAGCCATGCCTATTACTGGTCAGTCCTTCTGTTTTGCTATTCCACCTGGCCCTGAGGTTGCCGTGCAACTGGTTGAAGTCCAGGGGCTGCGTACGGAGAAGATCCGCATCGTAGACCTTCCCAGAGAAAACATTAGAATCCAAGGGACATCAAGGGACTATAAATGACTGTAATATGTCCTTCATAAATCTCATCTTTCCCATATTCTATGTATAGATCGTATAGTTGGATGAAGGAAATAAACATAGTAATTTGTCATAACTATGGAAAAGCACCACTATTGTAAGAAGCAATCGATCTAAACGGGCCATTTTCTATAGCTATGTTTTGGAGGGTATCTTAAAGCCAACCAGTTCATCGGGAGATAAATGGGAAATGGAGATATTGATGGGAAGGGAATATATTGGTGCAGCCAGCTGCATGATGTTTTGGTTTGTTTAAAAATAGGGTAATCACTCAACTCCACTGGTTGATCATCAATTTCCCCATTGGAAAGGCTATTTTTTTAGGGGGACCACAGTGATTATACCCCATTTTTCTTTTAGAAAGCCATTTAAATTTGATTTGTACTGGAAAAGTGGCGTATCCTGATTATCCTGTCGATTTTCCGTCCCAAGGAGTACGTCCCGACTTGCAACATTCTCAGGTCGTTGGGCAAGGCATTGAACGATCAATTTGTTTGGCCCCGGCAGAGGCACCGGAAACCGTTTAGGAACACATGGGGAGAGGACCGTCCCCGGACGGATCCAGAAATCAGATCTAGAGATATCTAGAGAGTGTTTGAGCAAGAGAAATAAGTTGAAATAAGAGAATTAGATGACCGGATTGCACATGCGCCTAACCAGGGCGTATTTGCAAGATTTTGCAAGCAGGTGCTTGATGCGGGCACAGTGCGCTTGCACTCATCAAATCCTGAGGCTGGAGTGATTTGAGTCATGAGTCAAGTGCAGAATGTGCAACCGTTTTGCACTTCTGAGGGTTTTCTTCTTTAATCGGAAATCTCAGGTGTGAAGAGAGGCAAACTGCAATTTGCTCCGAACATTTCAACAATGCAGGGAAATTACGTACTAGTTCGGTTGGCTGAAGAGGGTTTCAGACAGTTTAGGTAGAGCTCGCTCCCCACTTGTCTGCATGAACCTCGCAGGCAGTTCAAGTGCAGCCAACAGCAGAGGCACAGGGGTCGCAAAAGGGCATGGCCACGACATTTTCCAAGAGTTCCTGTCGCATGTTCAATTTGAAGCTCTCAATCTAGAAGACTAGACGGTGCGATACACTACCATACCAATCATTGCCATACATGACCACACATGACTATATAAGGCATTACGATACATTACCATTCATTACCTACCATTACCTATACAAAGCTTATAACCCACGGATCATTTAAACAACATGTTTGTAGGTGGTTTGGAACTCCTGGATCATTGCAGAATGATGCCAGTTGGGTGGATCGACCTTCCACCATGTTCCACGATCTTCCACGGTTTCCAGGTCGATCCTCGCTACGGTGTCAAGTTCAACATCTTGATCACTTCCATGCAGGCTGGAGCAGTGGAAAAGTGAAAGGCACACTAAGGCGACCTGGCAGGAAGAAAGGTACCAATGGGGAACCCGAACCTTCGGAAACAGATGAAACAGTGCTCAACAACATGGGGCAGAGTCGCATGCGACTTAGGCATGCGTCCGTCCAACCCTTAAGAATCAGACGCCAATCTCAAGAAATGACAGGACTCTCACTACATATTGGCGCGTGGACCTTCCAGAATTTTAGATGGCATAGCAGCATAGCATGCGATAGGTTGGCACCAAGAGCTGTCGATTACATGCCGTGGATCCTGCAGTACGCCGGCTAGTGGCCGTGGGACAGCCCAGACTGACGACGTGGGCAGTTGGAGTTCTTTTTGTCGATTTTGAATGATTTATGGGTTTTACTTGACTTGAATTATCGGTCTAGTTCCAGTTGGCTATGATATGGTCGAACCGGTGACGCTTCCTTGACATTCTCTACGTTTTTGTCAAATGTCAGTTGGACACTGATCATCACAAGAACTATGAGACTGTAAATGTGACTATAGACTATAAAATGTTTTTGACAGGGATTGATCTGGAAGACACTGTGTTTCGGCCATGACTTGCGACGTGCACTTGAAGCAAGACCATTATTCAATGCTTACATCATCTTACATCATCATCTTACATCATCGACATTATTCAAGTACCATTATTCAATGGGTACTGTCTTGGACAGCTCGGATGGTGGTAGCCGCCACTCGAGGCCATGCTGATTGTCATCGCAGCCGATCCACCAGAGATCAAGGCGTGGGGCACCAGCCGAACATAGCCGAACCAAGTGTATCAAGTGTCCAGCGGGTTTCCTGTCGTAAAACTAGGCAAATTATTGCATGATTTGCATGAGGCCGTTTCGAGCAAGTATAAGCATGGATGTACAGAGGACGGACAACCAGGCTGTTTTTTTGAGAGTCAAGAAGTGATAGTTAAACCATGTTAAATCTGCAATTTCACTCACCCAATAGTATCATTAATGAAGCCCAAGACTCCTCATTGGAATCATAGCCAGATGGTCCACAACATCTCTTTACCGGCTCGGACCTCGGACCTGAGAGATTTTCCCAGATTTCAAAAGCACGTGACCAGGGACACGTTGAAGAAAGGAAAGTCTATTTGGAGGCAGTCATTGATTTCTCATGAACATGCCAGAGAGAGAGAGAGCATAGATTCCAACATCTTCCCCCGGTGTTTCCCTAAATTCCCTAGTGATTTCATGACACCGTTGCCTTTGTTACAAGGTGCTGACGGCAGTTCGAAAGCGACTCCTCTACAAAAACGAGGCTGGATCACTTGGAGCCTCTTCCAAGCATTTGGAATATTTGGATATATTTCTCCACCCCCTCAACTAACACTTTTCATGTTGTGGGGACGGAAAATCATGGGCCCGCTGTGAGGCAAGCAAATTCGATTGGTTTGCAATGGTTTGCATTTGGGTTGATTGGAAGGAAGGCATTAGGTGCAAACAAATAAATCAAGTGAACAATTCTAACATTTCTTTCGTGGTCATCACCTTTGCTTCTTCAGAATCACTGTAAGCGCTGGAACAATCACCAAAGCCCCAGCTGTCACTTGCGGCTAGAATAGGCTAGAATTCGACATTTTGCTTTGCAAGCTCAGTGGTTTGGAAGCAACTAGAATATGACACGTCGGATGCCCACTGCCTTGTCACAAAGAGTATTGGACGTTTGGCGCGATTGTTGTTTAGCATTCATCAGTATCCATTAGTATCCACTGATATCTATTGGTATCCATCAACATTTGGACATTCTCGTGAAATCATTAGGCAGTGAGACCTCTGAAGTGACCTGGGTGGGGAAGGTGTTGAGTCGGGTGCAGTGAAATTTTGACAACAGCTACCAGGACCTAACGTCGCGTAATCATTGCCTTGGATTTGGTCGGCTGGGCGCATCATTTTTGGAAGCACAAGTGAATTTGGTCTATTAATCACTATTAATCAGGTATAGATTTTGTGGCATGATGCCAACCAATACAGCTCCAGGTACACGGTCAGGTGCTCCGAGCCCGCATTGGTGTCGGTGCAGTCTGGCATCCTGGAAGGTATTGGCCCAATATGAAAGCATTTGTTGACAACATCATAATAATACATGATTATATATGAACATGTATGATAGCACATGATACACATACATAAATACATATATACATACATTACATTACATTACATTACATCACATCACACTACATTACACTACATTACACTACATTACATTAATACATACATACATACATACATACATACATACATACATACATACATACATACATACATACATACATACATACATACATACATACATACATACATACATACATACTCTCAATTGATTGGTAACGGTCCCACCGTGAATTCCTTGGTGTCCTCACCTTGTTGTAATGGCGACCACGCCAAT
>Ga0126342_10006032_pt1 | contig 21362 bp, 34 predicted proteins | sample Cyp1metagenome_FD_92528 | JGI IMG/M metagenome (GOLD analysis project Ga0126342, IMG submission 92528) | Coral microbial communities from Lord Howe Island, Old Settlement Bay, Australia - Cyphastrea 1 metagenome | ecosystem: Host-associated > Invertebrates > Cnidaria > Coral ... | reverse complement strand
TCTGGCACTAACAAAGACACTTGCCTTGATCTGTGATATCAGAAAGGGACGCCTTTCTGACGTACCTGCCAATCGAAATTTTATTTCTGCAATGGCCAGGGGCTAAGCCAAGTACCCCACCATGAATTTTCCATGTTTACACGGTCGCCGCAATCTGAACAACATTTTGGGGTCTATCATACATGATCGCCGATTCATCGCCGATATATTGGTCGTAGATTAATTTGTTTCTCATCCAATCTGCACGTTACAGGATTCAGTTCCTGCCGGATCACTACAATGATCCATTCTTATCTAGTGTGTGTGTGTATGACTGAGATCCTATTTGATTATTAATTGGAGTTTTTGGAGTTTGGAGGGCCCACTTGTGATCCAACAGGGCCCCCCGAGTCCCACCTCAATGGCTTCACCAGAGGTGCGCAGCACGCACTTGCAGCGCCCGGTGTCCCCATCCACGGTGACCACGCGGACCACCTGAGCCCGGTGCCCCAAGGGCCCAAGGGTGTTTGAGGACAAGCTGGAAAAATCAACATACAATCCAGGAAAATGATGGAAAATGTATGGTGTTTGAAGATCATTGACATTTGAACATTTTGAAAGCACCAAAATTTTCGACCTGGAGTCATGTTTTCAAATCTCGTCCGGCCTGACCCTCATGCTCCGGCAAGTCTTTCACGGCCGCCTGCAGCGGGACCAGCCCTCCAGACTTGGGTCTCTTTATCTTGAACATCCATGTGCCACCAAGTGCCACCAGAAAACCCCTCCAAACCGGCCCTTGAAAACGGTAAGTGTCCGGTCCTGCACCCCACGACGTAGCCAGTTGGCGTCCACTGAGATGGGTTCATTTTTCCTTAGCATCTGAAAAGATTGTCTCTTTTCCAGCTGGCAATGGGAAACCTGTCTCTTGAGATATCTCATGTTACAGAAATTACATAGTTCAACCATTTAAAGTTAAATTGGGTTTTCCATGGCTATGTCCGTTTACTCCAATCTTCATGCATGAAACATCTAGATAGAACAATTCTCGAAGGGCTGCTTAAAACAATCAAATTCCAAGTTGCGTTGCTTAAATCCATCTTTTTCCAAAGTTTTTCCATAGTTTTACAATAGCTTCTGAATGGTTTCCATGTCTTTTGGCCCATCGGCCCATCATTTAATCCCAGTTTCTCAGGCGTTTCCGCCAGATTCTCAGCTTTGAATTTCATCTCCTCACCTTGGTTTTGCGAGGTCGTCATACCTTTTGAAAATCGGGGTGGGCAAGGCAACTAGAGATAAGAACATTATATATATATACACATGTTATATATATAGAGATAATAAAACGATATAAGATTATATAAGTATACCATATAACATGATGATGGTGATGATGACTGTCCCTTTCAAAATGCTGCTGGTTCCCAAAGCTATGTGCCCCCCGTTGCCAGGTCGCCCGGCCAAAGGGTGCGACTTTGCATCGCCAGCGACCGCTGCTCACCTCACGAACCTGACCAGGAATGAGTACAGTAATCACCAATGATGGCTATAATTAACATTAATTTACTAATGGGATTATATCAATTTATATCATGGACATATATATATATATAATCCCTCCCCCCTATTACTAAACGTCACCCAAATACTAAAAACAGGGGTCCATCTCCAATTTCGGATAATTTCAGATTGGCCAATTTGACTTTTAATTGATCCCCTTTAGAAACCAATTAAAAAATAAAGCTACGATTTGTGGGTTTTGCCACCCTAATACTAAAAACGCGTTTAACCCCGGGGTGTTTATTATTAGGGTCCGTCCAAAAAAAATATTTTTTATATTAGGGCTTTTAAAATATTATTAGGGCCCGCTTCGAAATCCAATTTTTGGCAATATTTTAATTACATTTTTTAAATACGGAAATTTAATTGATTTTGAAATCGTAAAAAATAGTTTTTATTATTAAGGTTTCAAATTTATTGATAGGGTTCCCGAATAATATATGCCACCCTAATAATACCCGTTAATTGGGGGGTTTAGTATTAGGAGGACAGGATTATATAATGGGGATAAACTCAGAATCTGGTGGTTCTACAACAACTAGTCAATCACTCAATCACCATTGTTTTTCTGGATAACCAATCAACAACAAGCGAGAAAAATATCAGGGCTGGTGGTTTAACCCATCATCCCAGGTTGGGTTGAACCCCGACAAATCCCGCCTGAATGGTCACCTGGCTGGGAAGCTGGTTGCCATAAAACTTCCCAACCATGAAAGGAGCGGGGATATTCTAAATCATCCAGTCCTAGCGGTGTTCACAATAAGCCCCCAGAAATTGGAGATGGTTGGTTTATTTTCGAATTTACCTCAATTACATCCAAAGAGAGTGCGAGAGAACAGCGTGCGAAAGAACAAACTTCTGGTTACGGCAGGTGTGGGCACCGATCAAATTCGAACACGTTTTGTAAGCAACCAACCCATCCGGGATACATGAACCAAATAAGGTAATCTTCCAAAACAGAACTTAAACATCTTAAAATCGAGGGGAACAACAGAGTTTGGTTTTTGTAATAGTGGGGGGACCTGATTTTTATCTATCAGTATATCCATGCTTTCCCCCACCAAGAGTTCCAAAAGAAAATGTATGTACTCAAATTTCTCCCGCATGTTTGGATGCTCAAATATGCTAGTATCCCATCTGGTTGGTGGTTTCATCCCATCCGAAAACCTATTTTCCAATGGGATATTCTCATCCCAGGTATGGACAGTATGGAAAGAAACCAAGTCGGCGTGAAACCGCCAAGCAGATTTCTTGGTTCACAGCTTTCCCCGGCATAGCTGGCAAAGGTCCCGTTTTTTGGTGGCAATTCCCCCAATGGTGAATTGAACTCGCTTGAGTTGAGCCATGGAATACTTTCAATGGTTGGTCCGTTGGTCTCCCATGCCGAGGAAAAACTGCACCTCTTGGCCGTTCAGCTCCGGCCTTGGAAATGCGGGAACAAAATGGGGTTATAATTCCTCTTGGATTTGGTGCATTTTTTTGGGATGATTTCAAACAGTGTTTGATGCTGCGTATGTCGTCTCAAGTCTATACGCCTTGGCAATTTCATGCAATTTCACGATGGAAAATGATCCATGTAGTTCGATGATTTACCTGTTAGACATGATGGTTTTCCAGGGCAAACTTGGTCATACCCGAGGGTATTAACCAATTTTCCATTCATATCCCATGAGCCCTTCTCTTTTCGCATGCCATTATTTCCCATTATGCAGCCATTTAGTCGGATGGTTTTCCCATTAAAACGATCCGGATGTTCCATTAACCGGAAGGTAACCAAAATTCCGTTCATATCCCATATTCCATTTATATATATATATATATAAATCGCATTATATCACATTATATCACCATGATATACCCATCATATCACCATTAATACCCAATATATATATCCCAATATCTCGAAGCCAAGCTGAAGCCCGCCTGGACTTCAAACCTTCCAGCACTGCACGGCCACCAGGCCGCACCCAGGGCCGCAGAGGCTCGGCCATTGCGAGCGTTTTCGCCGTTTCCGCTTGGCAGGGCCGCAGATTTTGGGGAGTTTTGACCGACATTTGTGGGTGAGATCAATGGGGATATACCGTGCGTAGAATGGAAATATGCATATTTTATCATATTATCTGATATTATCTGACTGTGTGCTGGGATTATGGGGGGATTTCATGGATTCTGAACCTTGGTATAGCCTGATGTTCAGACCAAAAGCTGGAAAATCAACAGTCATTCCCCCCAAAGATGCTCTTGACGGGATTGACCCCTTAATTAATTTGAGTCACATGCTTCAACTGCGGTGCCAGGATACCCAGGGCTCATAGGACCCCAAATTGTGATGATGGTGGTGGCTGGCAATGTGAGTGGGGGGATAACGGAACATAACTGGATGTGCCCTTTCGTAGAACTGCTAGCCTAAGGACCACATATTTGACAATGACTTCCGATTGCAATCCCTGGGTTATAAAGCCGACGAAACATGGAGGTTCTTCGATGTATGACTGTATCCAACACGTTTAACTGTTAATTGATTGCGAATGAAGTTACAGCATAGCTCGCAGAACTGGAGGTTGACTGCTCATTTTGTGGCAGTGGGAATGTGCTCTGCCTTTGTGCACGCAATTGTGGAATCCTGGTGGCTTTCGCGGCTGCAATGCAGTGCTTTTTGTTATGGGCAAAATCCTGCAGAGGTTCAGGAAGAATTGGACCCCTGATCTATTGGAATTCAGCTTGGGGGCAGCCTAGAAAGGTCCTAGCAGCTGCTATGAACTATGAACATCAGCTGGATCCTCTGAGCCACTGTGGTCAACACGCTTGGGCCCACACAGCTGCATTTTGTTGCCAAACGGGAGCGGGAGAACTGTGAAGCGCAAATCACCACTTTGGATGCCAAACCTTACACTTACACGGCACATAGGTGTTTGCAATGTATGTTATGTGCAACGGGGTAAACACAGTGGATCGTCCCTGGCTACAGGGAAGTGCAACAGACCAACCCGATGGTCATGCTTCGCAGGAAGCAGCGCAAGTTGTTTTGGCCCAAATGCCCACCCTATCATTGCAGGGGGAATGATCGAGTTTGAAAAAAGTACAAAAAAGTCATGACATGTCAGTAATGCTTGCATCCTATACGTATACTGAGCTTTTTGTAAACTTTACAGGTCAAAACGCTAAGTGAAGGGATGATACGGTCCATCATCTTCTATCCATGGCCATCCGCTCTTGTCGGCCATGTCTTTCACCGCTGCTACGAAATATTCTTGATCTTCTCGGAGTTTTCGTTCGAGGGCCTTCTTGTGCATCTTTCGGCCGGCTGTGAAGGTCTCGTCACGCACCAGCTTCCAAAATTGTCTCTGGGAGAGAAACTGGAGAAGGGCTTTGCGGTCATTGTATTTGGTGAGCGTGTTGGCCAGTTGCGCAAGCCCACAAACCCAACGGAACTGTGTTCCTGATTCCTGCCGTGTGAGCTTGAACCACTGCCAGCGTGAGCTCATATCCAGCACGGGAATCTCGAAGTCCGTGGAGACTCGAAAGGTTCCTTGCTGAGGCTTCATAGATGCCTCGCGAATCCATGACCACTGCCCCAGGCACAGATGCTATGCGTTGGTGCAGATCCTTCCTTCCCAGCTTGTGACCGCATAGTTCGTAGAGAAGCCCGCGAATCTGAAAGTTCATATATCTTCAGCTATGGTAAAGCTTCGAACTTCAGCACCATTTGAACTCAAGGTCTGACGTGGTGTGCGGCCAGATTTCCACTGGATCACCGCCACTTGCGTGTCGTGCCCTTGAAGACTTCCTTTCGTCGCAAGTCCACGCCAATTCTACTTCCTTTATCACTTCTGTTGTGGTTGCTCGCATCAGCCCAACTGATCACCGCCAGCTCTTGCAGAAACTCCAGGCCAATGAGGAAAACTGAGTTTCTGCTGAGCATTGCGTCTCATGTTCATGTCTCGAGTGAGCTCGTTGACCTTGATCAGGGCCACTTTGCCTTTGTTGATTTCGCCCAGAAAAAGCAAGGCGTCTGCCAAATACTGAAGGGCAGATTGAGTCGCCCTCCAGGAAGCAATATTCAGGGTGTAGCCAGTGTAGTCTTTCTGGTCCATGGTGATCTCCATTGTCCAGGACAATTTTCCAAACGCCAGCAAATGCGCCAGCAAATTCGAAGCCATCGCTCGCTGAAGACCATTTTCCCAACCGGAATTTGGCTCGAAGTGCGCTTTCAGCTTCCTCAAAAACTTTTGAACCAGGCCGTCCAGCAATGAGAAAATCAATAGCATGCCATGTAGGCCTGCAACTCCAGCAATCCGTTCAACTCCATCGACCGCATCGGTCAAAACAAACAAGCATTTGTCGCCCAGCAGGGGCTTCCATCCAACTTGCTTCATCGCTGAGACCACTGTTTCCCACCATTTCCGCGGGAATGCGCCAATCCATAGAAAGCTCACAGCACATGTAGAGCTCGAGGATCTAGTGGGTTTCCTCCGAAGTAGGAAGCCAATTCAGGCGGCGCACAAACATAGAGCTCCTCCGATTCCAAACTCTCATCGGTTGGAAGATTGCTCCCTACTTTGCCAAGGGTAGGAGGTAGTTTCCACCTCACACAAATCGCGCGCTTGAAAACCAAGAATAACTAAGCGCGCTTTTGCCGCGCTTCCATCGCCCTTCCATGTGAGCACCCAGCGCATGTTCATCACGCGGGACTTGTCCAGTTTGAGTGACTCATCCTTTGTAATGTTCCGCAGGGCTCTGGAAGTTGCAACTTGACTCAGCTCCCTGGCCATGGCGATGTCGAAGAGCTTCTGGTCGAGCGTCAGCTCTTTCCACTGCACCCCTTTGCTCTTGTCAGCCATCTTGCGAGACAGCCAAATCTTGGCTTTCCGATTGACGCAATTCTTTGCCAGCCATTCGTAGGCATCAGCTTCAACAGGAAGTTCCAAGGCAAAGAAAGTTTCGTGAGGGGCAGGTTCAGGAGGATCAGCAGGTGCAACATGAAGAGAATCTGGCATCAATCCCATCATCATCATCATCATCTTCAGCATCATCCCCAGATTCGGCTTCTTCTGTCGCGAACTTCTTGCTCTGATATGGGTCATAGAAAAAACTTCCCATCAGGTCCTTGATGCACTCCTTGATGTCTGCCAAGTAGTTCGCATCCAGGAATGGCACACCCGTTGCTGCCAGCATTTCCTTTCAAACAAACTGGTAAACCATTAACGGCATCACTGCCATTTCGCAGCAGAGAGAGCTTCATTCAAGCTGCTTTGAGGAATCTCTTTTCGAGGAACTTCTCCTTCGGCAGGTTCAGAAGCTTCAGCTTGTCCCGAAGGTTGATCTTGTTCAGCTTGAAATGGATCTTGAGGAGGTAGTTCTGGTTCCTCTTGGTCGCCAGAAGTTTTTCCTTCTCATCTTGTTCCTCTTGCAGCTCTTTCAAGTTCTTCGCAGGAGGCCTTTTGAGGCCAGTTTTCGGAACGCTTCTTCTCACCTTCAAAGGTCACGGACCCATCTTCATGTCGAACTGTGTCTGACCAGTCCATCGGTCTTGCGGGGCCTTTTGGACTCATGTCATCACGGATCCGGACTTCCACCGTGGAGAGGTCGCACCACTGTCGTGCGCTTGCCAGTGAGCTCATCCATGGAAACCGGACAGGTTTGAACTCGAAGGGGAGAAAATAGAGCAAGTCTTGGGAAGATGGTGAATGCGCACCAAGGTCTTGGAGTCCTTGTCCTCGCGAAGCTCCCAAGTGTCAGCACGATGAGCTTCAGGCCGAGGTTGAACTTGAAATTCTGTGGGGCTCAGGTCTTGTTGAAGTTGTTGTTCACTTGGCACGCTACCAGGCATATCATAATAGTAACGTCCCTTGAACGCTCTCATCAGGGTCTCAGTTGTGATCGGCGTCTTGTGGACTGCTGTGCCTTCTAAAAGAAGCTGTCAGCTCCTCTCTTCTTGTCACAGGGCGGATTTGGTTTGCCTTTGCTCTCACCAGAGCGCTTCCAGTTGCCAGCCAAATCGTACTGCCTTCCAAAATCGTACTGCCTTCAACCAGTACAACACGAAGAGGTCCAATCCAAGAACCACCAGTGCGCCCAGGTTTCATTCATCTTCTGGCGCCAAAGCATCACAAGTTGACCCGTTGCCACCTTCACTGGCGGCCGTGTCGCGGCATTGGCCAGCTTGCTAAAACGGTCTCGGGCTCTTTCCCACTCAAAGGCCAGTCTTGCCTTTTCACGGATCTTGAGAAGACCACCAAAAGCTTTGCCAGCTCTGAATGGCACCTGATCGCCATCCAGCCACTGCTCCAATCGGCCATTCCCATCCAAAATCACCTGCAGCTACCACAGACGAGGATGGTCTTGAAGCTGCTTCGCAAGTGCTGTTGTGCCCTTCTTGCTATCCAGGTCGTACCCGGTGCGGTGATTGATCCGCAAACATTGAAGCCCACCATTTTCAAACGCCAAGGTCGAGGTAGGAGAGCAGGCAATCTCCACCAGGTCATACTTGGTCTCCGTAGCAGCAAAGATCTCGTTCACTGGGCCCAGAACCATTGCAGAAAGTGTTGCGGCTTTTGCCAATTTCTTTGCCAAAGGTGGCAAAATCTCTCGAGTGAAACGGTTCTTCATGGACAAAATGTCCTCTTTCGTAGTGCCTTTGCTTGGCGTAGTGGACGCATGTGGCTGGACTGTTGAATTTGTTGGAATCATTGGTGGTTGTTGCTTCCATGTGGCTGTCAACCTCCAGCCGCCGGTTGCCATTCGACGCATCAGAGGATCGCATCTTTTCTCGCAAGGCCTTCAAGGAAAACATAGGCCAGCTATAGCCTTCCACGCCGGGGTCTCCTCATCGCTGTGGATCTCCATTACATCGTGCAGAGGGTCCGGCACCTCCATCACCGGCAGATCTGGGGCAGGAGCAGCCTTTGCTTTGGCCTTGGCCAGTGGGTTCACTGTTGGAACAGCTGCATTCGAAGGAGCACAGCTTGGTGTGGGTGACACGCACCTTGTTGCCCTTGTTGATCTTGTCGGAGTCGCCGGTGAAGGTATTGGCGTTGTAGGTGCCCTTGTGCTCTGAGACCTCCTTGGATAGCCCGTTGTAGTTGCAGCTTCTCCCAGAAGATCTCGGCCACATGGTTGGTCGGCTCTGATCTCCACTTGAAGGCTTCACGGCTCACCACAAGGCTTCGGCCTTTGATCTCCATCACCTTGCCCATGAAGATCTTCTCGTTCATTTCCACCTTTTTTTTTTTCTGCTGCAGCTCGTCTTGCACCATCACCACGGGGCCGGTCCAACTGACCGGGCTTGGCCCTCCACCGTATAGTTCAGGCGCAGGCCGCATCGCTTGCAACTTGTCCACCGGGCATACTGGTTGGACTTCTCCCTGCCACTCACGCGCGCGCCGCAGCATGGCGATCCTTCTTGACGGGGACCGACCGTGTCGCAGCAACTTTGGACTGGGCCATTGATCTATTTCTTGAGCTTTTCAAGCCTTTGAGCCATGGGCTTCAGAATCGCATCGGCTCCATGATGAACTGCAAAATCATGTTGGTGTGCAGGTTCATGGGATGGCTGTGCATGTGGATGTGCAGCTTTGTGAGATAGATGGACAGCGTGAGCATGTTGATGCGCACAGAGCACCAAGGAACTCGACAGGCAGTCAGTGAAGCAGCACGGGCATGGGAGATTGAAATCACCTCCAAAGACTCGCTGTCAGTCCTTTCCAAGTCCTTCAGCTCGCCGGTCATGGCACCATCACCACAACGAAAAGGTCCAAAAACCGCTTCAACTTCGTCCTGGCCACGGCGAAGGTATACCATCTGCAAGCGTCACAAGGGCGTCGAAACGCGCGGGATCTCCATCCCAGCATGGCACCACGCTCTCATCCGCCGGCATCGCGCCCACCGTAGTAGAGCAACTTCAGGATGCAGCTCGAAGGCCAGTTCAAGTGGTAGAGCAAGTCCAGGATAAAGTCCAAGGTCCAGGAAGTAGAGCGGGATGTAGGCCAAGCCGCAAAGCGTGTAGAGCTCGAAGACCATTTCCACCACAGCAGCTGCACAGCGCGTAGAGGAAGAAGTCCAAAGCTCAGCAGCAGCGCAGCAAGCTCAGACCAACGGCACCTCCCTGGTACCAGGAGCTCCGCTTACCATGCAAGGGGGTAAACACAGTGGATCGTCCCTGGCTACAGGGAAATGCAACAGACCAACCCGATGGTCACGCTTCGCAGGAAGCAGCGCAAGTTGTTTTGCCCAAATGCCCACCCTATCATCAGTGGGTGAATGATCAAGTGTGAAACAGGTCATGACATGTCAGTCATGCCTGCATTATGGATTCTTCCAAAGATGCATTGCAAAACTAGAATTCATTACTTTGTTTTCTCAATTAGAGCTCAAAGATACCAATCGTATAAAATAACTATAACATTAAAAAAAGAAAAAACGACATTCTCATTCTTCCCAGCCTCGCGCTGCCACATCAGTAGCTACCAGAACTGCAGACCCAACGGCTCCACCTGTGAGGATCAATTGGACCAGGGATGGCTTGATCCCAAAGATGCATAACGATGCGCTCCATTTTGGACCAATCATTTCTGTGAAAAGTTCCCTCGGGGATTTAGCCATTTAGCATGTTAGATTTCAGCACACCACCTATCTTGGCTTTGCTGACCTGAGGTCCACTAAAAAGAAGCGAGCCCTATAATATAAAATTATAAAATTAGGATACAGCAAATTAGCTATATAATCTTCAGCATTCTTCAGCAAATCCAAGCTGCTGTACAGTTGTACACCGGTCTCTTGTTTTGAAGAAACTGGTGATGGCCCATGGCTTACTCTTCTACAATACCCTCAAGTTCCTGATCACGGGGACGCTGAACTCGACTTGAATCAAATTGTGTCAAATGCATCCAAAAATGGCTTGGTCTTCCTGGTGTGATACATTGGTCGGCCAAACGCAAGGAGGTTGACCTAGCACAGACATAGCTTCTGGATTCGCCAGGTATGCGAAAGAGGGTGGGACGTCGGAAGTAGCAGCGTTGCTGCTGATCCTCCGGGGGAAGGTTGGTCACAATTTCGAACATCCTCTCAATCCGGTCCCAGTCGCTGGCCCGAATGAATTTTCTCAAGGTGGGCATCCCGGACTCGATATTGGACACCTCTGACTGGCGCTGAAATGATAAGTGCACCTCACAGATATCCAGGAAACCCGTGGCATCACTGACCAGCAAAGCAATTTCCAACAGATCATCATAGGCCACCACCACCTCTGACACACTACCACTGCTCCTCGCGGACGAAGGTTTTGGAACGGCAGGAACAGAAACTGGTTGAGCTTCAGGCGCAGCTTCTGGAAGGCTTTGTTCCGGGTCCTCCTTCATGGCTAACCTGGCTGGTTGTTTTATGTACCCCTTGGAAAATATGCTTGTCACAGCTTGTCATTGAGGATCATCATCCCATTTCTATCCATTTCTATGGCTCAAGAGTGTCAACATAACAAATGTATTGTACAAAAAATGAATGTTTGATATATTTTGAAATCACCAGCCAGTAACAAGCAGTAGTCACTAGAAGCTCCGATAAAAGAACCATCTCCACCGCGAGGGAGTGTGGTACAAAAAAGGTCCATCGAAACGGCACCTCGTGCCCCTTGCAGTGACACTCGCAAGCCTCGGGGCAGGCCTTCCACAGCTTCCTCCTGTGTTTCTTGAACCAGAAATTCTTGGAACTTCTCACGGCTCTCAGTGTCAAGGAAGAGATCTAGGAAATTGCTCCTGTTCAAGTTCTTGCTGCATTTCAAAACACGTTGCAAGCAGGTGGCATCATCCACAATGGTCATGGTGCGACGGTCCAAAACGACATCACCATCACAGACTCCCCGCAGGACTTGACGGAAGCCCAGCATCAACGCGGATGCATCACCAGAATCCAGTTTGGCTGCCATGCTGGACCGGATTTGGTGCACGCAAAGGAATATGACTGCACCAAAAAACACGCTGGTAGCAATGGATGCAAAGACGACAAAGGGTGTGATATTGCCCACGCCGATTAAATTCCATCGACACCAAGTCAGCACTGCTGATTGACACGTGTAGAAAAGCAAGATCGCCTTCAAGTCAATCAGAACCACACTGCTGCAGATAAGACTGATGGTAGCCATTTTCTCAGCCAAATCAAAGACCACTAAGTCCCTTTCAAATGCAACTGCTGCAGCCAATATGGAATGAGTGAAAATGACAAGCCCTTGGAATTTGCGAAACTGGTCTTCTGTGTGCACTATGTCATAACAAAAGAGATGCAGGCAATAGGCCAGTACAGTTGCCAAAAGCTGGCAAACGGCAGCGAGACTGGGTTCGTGACACAACATCCAGATCTCGGCCAAGGTACAGAAGAAGGTAAATTGAAGGGACACTGCATGGGCATGCTTTAAATTTTGCACCCGAGCTTGCATCAATTCCACCTGGAATCGTTGCTCACGGCGATCTACCTCAAGCTTTTGGGGCCCGGAATTTGGGGAGCCTTGGCATGCCCATTGCCAAAGGCCAGCCTGCAGGTGCCACTTTGTTCCCTGCACGTGCCCAAAGGCAAGGAGTACAAAGCCAATCACCCAAAGTATCAAACTAGGATCGCCCGAGTCGCCGGGATTCGACATGGCCCTCAGATGATTGCGTAACAGGTGAAGCAGCCAAAACACCTATGGCAGCCATGATCAGCAGTTCCCCAAACAAACTCGGAGGATAGACTCCGGATTACATGGTGTCCGCTGTATTTCTGATCGAATGCTCTGGGGCAGTCTGTCATAGTCTGTCAGTAGAAACCAGTGGCAATACTGCAGCCTTTGCAACCGATGCCAAGCATGGAAGCACTGAAAATATCCCAAAATATGAATGGAAATTCATGTGTGAGAAATCCGGGAGGCAAAGTCTGGCACTTTTTCCCTCTTTTTTCCATCGCCTTTCTGTTTTTCAAATCTCTTTTGGATGGCTGCGCCTTCCCCAAATCAGGTGGCGCCAGCCATACATGCCATGCCTGGGAAGCCTATGGCCCTGCAAATGCAAATGAAGGACCGCATCAGGCGGTGCTGATTGTTCTTTGAAATCATCTTCGCCTGAACAATAACTGGTCAGAAAAGCGGCATTTGAATATATATATATATTATGTTAAAATTCATGTACAGACATGACAGCACATGGCCTACATTGGCTCAACATCAGGCCTTGGGCCCGAGTTTCCCTTGAGCCAACGTGTAGTTGGCAACAGTACAGACAACAAAGACTGCACAGCAAAAACTGCTGTAACTGCTCTGAGACAACAGGTGCTTGAAACATCTCGCATCTGTACAATAGACCAACAAATATCTATCTATCTACGTATCTGTCTGTCTGTCTTTCTGCCTGCCTGTCTATCTATCTATCTGTCTGTCTGTCTACCTACCTATCTGTCTACCTATCTACCTACCTACCTATCTATCTGTCTATCTATCTAATCTAATCTAATCTAATCTAATGTAACCTATCTATCTATCTATCTACCTACCTATCTATCTATCTATCTACCTATCCGCCTATCTACCTATCTACCTATCCACCTACCTACCTATCTACCTACCCATCTACCTATCTACCTATCTATTTACCTAGCTATCTATCTGTCTATCTATCTATATATCTTTCTTTCGTTCGTTCTTTCTTTCTTTCTTTTTTTTTCTTTCTTTCTTTCTTTCTTTCTTATTTGTCTGACTATCTTATTTATCTCCCTATCTTACCTTATCTTACCTTACCTTACCTTGCCTTATCTTACCAATCTATAAATCTATCTATCTATCTATCGATCGATCTATCTATCTATCTCCCTGTCTGTCTGTCTATCTATCTATCTATCGATCTATCTATCTATCTATCTCCCTGTCTGTCTGTCTGTCTATCTATCTATCTACCTGTCTATCTATCTATCTATCTACCTATCTATCTATCTATCCATCCATCCATCCATCTATCTATCTAATCTATCTAATCGCTCTAATCTATCCAATCTATCCAATCTATCCAGTCTATCTATCTCTCTATCTCTCTAATCTCTCTAATCTATCTGATCTCTCTAACCCATCCAATCTATCCAATCTATCCAGTCTATCTAATCCATCTATCCTATCCTATCCTTTCCTATCCTATCTTTCCCATCTACCTATCTATCTAATCAATCTAATCTATCTATATAATCTATCTAATCTATCTAACCTACCTAATCTATCTAATCTACCTAATCTATCTAATCTATCTAATCTATCTGATCTATCTCATCTATCTCATCTATCTCATCTTTCTAATCTATCTAATCTATCTAACCTATCTAACCTATCTGTATATCTATATCTACCTATCTATCTGTTTGTCTGTCTATCTGTCTGCCTGTCTATCTATCTATCTGTCCGTCCATCTGTCTGTCTATCTAAGTGTCTATCTATCTATCTATCTGTCTGTCTGTCTGTCTGTCTGTCTGTCTGTCACATGCCTGTCTATCTATCTGTCTTTCTACCTATCTGTCTGTCTATCCATCTTTCTTCCTATCTATCTATCTATCTATCTACCTGTCTGTCTGTCTATCCGTCTGTCTATCTATCTATCTATCTACCTGTCTGTCTATCTATCTGTCTGCTTATCTATCTATCTATCTGTCTGTCTGTCTGCCTGTCTGTCTATCTATCTGTGTATCTGTGTATCTGTGTACGACGTGTGTGTGTGTGTGCGTTTGAATGTTTGAACATCAAAGGTTGCCATGTCTGTTTCCCAGGGCAATCGCTGGATGCAGGCCCCTTTTGGCATGTCACATCTCCGACACGCAGTCAGGCAACCTATAGCTGGTGGGGGGGCTGGAGCTTTATCTGGGCTACGTGGTTTACACCTACCAGTTGGGTTTCCGAGTTAGAGTCCGGCGGTTTCAAATGGATCCCAAGGATATCCGCTCAGAGGGCAATCATGGAAAATATCGTGACAAAGAAAAGTATGAGTAGGGCAAACCATCAACACGGATTTGGGATGATTTGGGCATCGTCTAGGCTTCATGCAAACCCCCCTATACTGCAGATTCTACGTCATGCAAAGGACTCTCAATTTTGATAAGGATATGGACTGCACACATCCACCACCATCTTTAGAGCTGGGAAATGCTGTGAAAAAATTACCTGATTGCCTGTTTGGACATGAAAATCAGGCAGGATGCTGCGGCTTCCGGACTCGGGTCAGTCTGGGTGATAGTGGCATCAAAGGCTATATCATACCATATCGTGATGCTACCCTTCACCCACCTGACAAATGCCACTTCCGCCATCATCTCCCAGCACATCTTCCAAAAAAAACGAACAGTTGAAAGTTGAAAGCACCAATCATGCGGATTTAACAACCCTTGAGGTAACCCCTTGCTGGTTCGTTCGCCCTAAGAATCGCCAAGAGGCAGCTCCTTGGCTCGCCCGCTGACACTGCCTGGGGGTTGGTGTTTTTGGCCACAGCGGAAACATGCGGAAACGCCGGGAAGACATGATTTCCCCAATTTTTTCCCAGGTTTCCTGATGTTTCCTGCAAACGTTGTTTTGGAATCTTTTAGATCGATCCAATGATGGAAATGACAAGGATATCTTTGGCAATAGAAATGGATGCGCCAACAATGTGGGTCGTTTGTCTGGCCATGGGTTGGGCCAAGCCTCTTGAGTCATTTTCTCTCACCTTTTTTTTGGGGGGATGGTCTAATACCGTTTGGTTATTTAGCATAGCTATGAGCAATTGCCCATTTGTAGATCATTTATGGCGATTTGCCTGTTTATCTACGAAAACTGTGACTTTCATAGCTGCGCTGAATAACCAACCGATAAAAAACACATGTGAAACCCTTAGCAGCAATGACCGGCAGGCTGACTTGCAGTTGAGCAGGATCCAGGGCGCTTGGTCTTTGAGTTTACTCTGCATAGTGGGGACCCTGGGCACTCAAGAACCAACAGTCCACGCACTTCTTTGCAAGTGGCTTCTGGTAAGAATCTCTCTGTGCTTGGCAAGCTTCAAGTTCTTCCTGCGGAAGATTGGGAGGAGAAGGAGAATCAATATTATTAGTGGAAGTATTGCTAGTGGCATTATGATTGTGAGCTACATAGATGGTTGCCGTTATTTTCTTGATGGCGGTGATGATGATGATGATGATGGTGATGATGATTGTGGTGAAAGTCATGACAGTGATGAGAATGATGATAATGATTATGCTGGTGGTGGTGCTGGTGCTGACGGTGGTGCTGACACTGGTGAAAATTGAGCTATGCTTTTTCATGAGTTCTGACTAGGGTAAGCAACATTTTATATATGTGATAGTAATGGTAGGGTGGCGATGTGGGTAGCTGTGGAACTTTTGCTGATGAGCACCCTTGTAGCAAAATACTAAAACCAAGGTCTTATATATATATATGTATACAGGCTCCATGCTATATGCACCCTAAATATATATATATATATATATATATATACACTCTATTACTCTATATGTACTCTAAAAACGTTTAAATATATGCATATGTGCGATATATATATATATATATGCATATACACACACTATACTTATATACATACATTACATAATATACTATATTTAGCGTATATCATATACGACAAATATATACTACAATATGTACTACAATTTATGTAGTAACTCACAAGAAACTACAAATCTATACATCGATAAAAAAATATACACCACAAGTATTACTACAGTTATACGCGTACAAATACATACAGTGTTGTCCTTTTACCTTAAATAGAAACTATATTTTAATACTAGACTATTGCTAGATCAAAATGCCAAGCTATTTAGTTCTAGACTATATCTATAATATGCCACATAAATACACACTACACATATGTATATACACGCTTAATATATACACGAGTACACACACACACACATATATATATATATATGTACGTATGTATATATATATATATGTATGTATTTACATATATATAAATACATATGTATGTATATATGTATATATATACATATATATATAGATATGTATGTATTACATATATATATATATATGTGTATATATACATGTATACACTATCTGCAAATAATTGTAAATATATATAATTATATATAGACCGCATTGTATTCTATACGCATCATATTTTTGAGAGTGTGTAGTGTGTATAACTTGGTTTTCGAGCACTCAAGGGCCTGTGCATGGATTGACATGTATGGGCCTGGACAGGGTCTATCTAAGTTCACTCCGGTCTTCTCCTGTCTGCTTTGCCCACATTGTCGTTGGCCCTTCTGTACACATCTACAGCAGGCAGTCTTTGCACTTTCGAACTCTTCAGGCCCTCTTTGAGCCGCTTTTCGTAGCCGGCCAGCTCTTGCGGATCCACAGCCTTGTTCCGCTGAGCTGCAGCTTTCTCGGCCTGGCGTTCGGCGACCAGGTCCTCATACTTCTTCTTCCATTCATTCTTCTCAGTCTCCAGCTTGCGGCTACCAAGCTGCGTCTGCCATTTTCATGTCCTTGAAGTCCGCGATGGCCTTGTCCTTAAGTCCTTGTCAGCACGTTTGATCTGGCCCTCGACCTCGTGCTTCAGGCGGTCAGCCTCGTTGTAGAGGTCGGTCACCTCCTGGAACTTCTGCGCCTCCTCGGCCTTCTGGTCGAACCTGTCATGCCACATTCTGCCATCATGGCGGAACACGTCCCGATTGGTGGTCATGTTCTTGGGCATTTCCTTCTCCTCGTCAATCTGGCTCTTGTAGTACTCAGCATCGTTAATTGTAGGCCCTCCAGACATCGTCATCCTTGGCCTGGATCTTCTCCTTGGAGAGCTTGACATAGTCTTCGCGCATTTTCTTTGCACGCTCGTAGAAAAGTCTTGCCGTCCTGGGAGACATTGGCAGGCCTCCGATCTCATCCACATCCATGTCTTCCACCGGCTCTGCCATTTCGTCCTCTTCTTCTCCATCTCGATGTCGCTTTGTTGCAGGTGTTCGAATCAGCTCCACCTTGGGCACGATCAGATGTCCTGTTGGCAGCTTTCTGAAGAATCCCGAGATGAACTTCTCCACGATGATTGCCAGGACCGCAGTCAGGAAGAGCGTGATGTAGAGTGCAAGATGTCCACCGTGATCTCCATCATCCGCATTGTTGCCACCGAGAGGTTGTGCGGTGGCTGCAGTTGTCATAGCAACCATAGTTGAAGCTACCATCAGCTTCTGGAAAGTTGCTCCTGTGATCAAACCCAGCAGGATAGATGCCGCAGTCGTAGTGACCTTGTTCGGCTTCAGCTCTGCCACCTTCATGACCTCCTCGTCCGTGAGTAAGAGGTCTGACTCCTCTTCAATTGGCAGCGTTGGCAAAGTCCTGGTTTTGACTGGGTGATCCGGTGCGTTGTGGAAGTCCACCTTGCCACAAGTCAGCAGCCGTAAAGGAGCTGTGGAGAGGCGAGAGCGTCTTAGAGCGTTGCGGCCGTGGGGACGACAGTCAAGAGCCGCAAACGACCAACCAGTCGGCACTCTCGGATTCCCAAAACATACAGCCTTTGGACCTTGTCTTGTGGAAGAGTTTTCTGACCTGTAATCAACTGCCACCAACCGTTGCAGTCCATGTAGAAATCACCAGACAGACTGGCGTTTCCATTTTCCTCCAAAGCAACCAGCTGTTTGAGATCTGGTGCAGGTACATGATGCATCAGCTCACTGAGTCTTGTGGTAATGAGAGTTGTGGATTCTATCCCATTGACCATTGAAAGAGTCTCTGCGTGGCTGGTGCTGTAGCTCACCCTTTCGCCTTGGAACCCTGTGCGTAGAGCACATGCAAATTTAAACCCACTGTGTCTAGTGACGGTTTCATCGGTGAAGGCCTCCTCATGCTCGGCGGTTCGATGTCACCAGCCATATCGTCAGCCGTCATCACCAGAACTCCTTCTTGAGCATAGTGGCGTCCCTTCGACGACGATGATGCGTCGTGCACGCAGACAGTCCGTTGGTTCTCGGTCTCGAAGTACCTGCAGTGAAGTCCAGCATCAGCAAACTGCTTCACCTTCTCAATCACCAGATTGGCTGTTTTGAGATCCCTGATCTCTGCCATAGTGACTCGTGCTTGAAGCAAAGAAACGTCAGAGATGACGTCCAGCCTTGTTGCGGTGATCCACGGCAAAGCACCCAATGCAGATCTGAACTCAGTGATCTCCCCTGCAGAGAGCTTGGAGTCATCAGCTCTCGTCGGAATCTTCACCGGCTTGACTTCATGGCAAAGTCCTTCTGTGTGATTGCGAAGCCATCCTCAGTCTGGCTGTAGGTGCATCCACAGTGGTCAAAGGGAAGCTTCTGTCTCGTGACCTTCTGGAACCGGTCCACAAACTTCTGGTAGTGCTGGTCCGGCCACTTCTGCTAACCCATCATCACCGCCAAATCGTCCACGTGCGTGGTGATCATGGCGTCCAGGTTAACCAGGTTGTCGATCTTGTCCTGGTTGGTAGTCTTGAAGGCGAAGCTGTTCTCATCCAACTTGGATCGACTGGCTCCCAGGTCATCCATCAGAAACGAACGCAGTGATAGTTGCCAAGCCAGTGGTGCGTCATTGAATCCATACATGGGTTTCAGCGCTAGCAGCCCATGTTCATGTAGTGAATGTTCTGGGACTCTAAATTCGGCACTGATTGCTTGAAGATGACGCCACACATCCAGGGGTGGAAATATCACCACTTCCCGGGTCGGAAATGCTAGACCCAATTCCCAAGGCTTTCTGAACGGCCTTGAAATCGAAGCCCTTCAAGAAAGCCCCAGCTATGTCCCAGGACTCGATGGTTTTCAGCCGAAACCAGAAAGAAGTCGCTGAGAAAGATGTGTGGCTGTTGTGCTCCTTGTGGCCAGCTGCGACTTTGCTGGTCAAGGCAGCCTCTGGCGCACAGCCTGCTCTTCATCTTGAACTGCCCTGATGGCAGCCTCTTCCATTTCCAACCCACTTGGCGTCGATCTTGACCATGTCGCGAAAACGATGATGTCGAAGTAGTGTGATGGAATCCCTTGTCGAAGGTCCAGGGTCTTCATCCCAGTGTACCAGTGGCTGTTGCCTCTGCCCGTCTTGCCATAGCTCTTGCCGGAGCCCTTGTTGAGGAACTTTAGGCTCCACGGCCTTTTCCTGCTCCTCCTTTCTTTCCAGCTCCTTTTGCCATTGGACATGTCTCTGGCAAAATGCCCTTGCTTCCACAGTTGACGCATCCATCGTTTCCTCCTTTTCCTTTGCTCTTGCCTTTGTAGTACTCCTCGTACTTGACCTTGTTGTTGGCAGCCTCGGTGTTCTCGGGCTCCACATTGGCGGATGTTGTGGTGTTGTGTCCATCGGACTGCCACGTAGCATCATCCTCATGCCACTCACAGCCATAGCCGTCCTCATACTCGAAGACCCATTCACCAGGTCCATCTTCATACCACCAGTCGTACTCCTCGAGGTCATATATAGTCAGCAGCCGACTCGTAGTACTGGTCGTACTCCTCCGCATCATACCACCACTCATCTTCATCCTTGTTGGGGGTGATGCGAAGGGCTGGAGCTCTGGCATCTTCGAACCTCCAGAAGTCGCCATTCACATGAAGCTGGATTTCGTCGATGGTGCGAGGCGGCAATCCAGATCCCTTGGGCCACAGGTAGTACTTGGTCACGTCGTTAAGCTGCAGCCCTGCACGTTCATGAGCTTCTTCATACCGGCTGTCGAACTCCACTGAGCACTCTGACAGGCTCAGCTTGCTTCCATGCCTTGACAAGAAAGGAGCTTTCCAGTGCAGCCGTCGCCAAGTCCTGGTCCATCTGGCCGAATGCCTGGCGTAGTGCATTCACCAGGAACTGCACGGCCAAACGGGATCGCTTGTTGGATAACCTCATTGGTGTTTTGGGTCTCGCACTCGTCCACCGGCAGCCTGACCAGCGCGGCATCGCCTTGGTCCACATTGCCATCTGGCCTTGAAACTCTGAAGGTCATGGCAGTGCGATGCGCCCCATACAACCTTCCAGCTATGACCGGGCCCACATGTTACCCCAGCCTCAGCTTCTCCAGATAGCTCCTCAAGGTGTAATCACCGGGAAGCCATCCAGGCGGCACATTTCGCCTGTATTCCGTCAACGGAATCGTCCCGGATGGGGCAGGTGGTGCAGCCATCCTGGCCGTAGGTTTGGTCCTCAGACAGTAAATGCCGCCTGGCTCGTCCAGGTGGTTCTTGTCCAGGTAGTTCAGGAGGTAGGAGCAAGGCGACAGCAGCAGCGAGAGAACCACACACAAAACCTCCAAGAAGTAGGATGTAGCGCACCAGCAGCCACAAGCAATGATTTCAGCTCCAGGATCACCCCAAGCGCCAGCAGCAGCCCAGCCACCCAACCGAAGGGGCAGTAGCCCAACCAGCAGCAACGCCTATGGCTCGGCCGGTGGCAGCAAGCTCGAAGCAGAGCTCCGCTACCAAACTTGGTTTTCGACCACTCCAGGGCCCCCTGCGGACAGTCATGTTTCGGTGCCCGTGCAAGGGCTGGTATGCATGGGTCTGGACAGGGTCTATGTAAGTTCACTGTATATATATATACATACATAATTATATATAATCCTTCTACGAGTTTACCGGGTCAGGTTGGCTCACCTGATTTTCTAGGGAAAACATAGGTGAAAACAGATACTTGGGCCCTAGAAAAACACAGCTGGAAAAAACATAAATACCACCTCACCAGAAAATCAGCACACACACAAAACGGCATTTTAGACCCTGAAATGCCAAAAATTTGGTAGAAAATTGAAACCTGATCCTTGGGCTCCGGCGAAAAATGCGGAGCTTGATGTCATAATTATTTA
>Ga0126342_10006031_pt1 | contig 21363 bp, 12 predicted proteins | sample Cyp1metagenome_FD_92528 | JGI IMG/M metagenome (GOLD analysis project Ga0126342, IMG submission 92528) | Coral microbial communities from Lord Howe Island, Old Settlement Bay, Australia - Cyphastrea 1 metagenome | ecosystem: Host-associated > Invertebrates > Cnidaria > Coral ... | reverse complement strand
CTTCTTATTCTTTTGTTATGTATTGTTACATTATGTATTGTTATGTGATCTACCACCCTTCATCAAGGTCAACTGCATAGCTTCTTATTCTTTTGTTATGTATTGTTACATTATGTATTGTTACATTATGTATTGTTATGTGATCTACCACCCTTCATCAAGATCAACTGCATAGCTTCTTATTCTTTTGTTATGTATTGTTAGATGACTTACCACCCTTCATCATTTCAAGTCTCAGAATTCTATTTGTCCGTAACTCGGAAGTATTGCTTCCCAACTTCCTTTGATTATTTTACACTAGTTTAATCTATATAGTTTATATTTATCACATTACATTATATATATATATATATTATAATTTAACATTTTGCAATATATGAATTATTATTTTTCAATTAGACAGTATATTTTATCAGCTGAATCTATGTGAATTGTCGCGGGGAAAAATAAAAGTCTTATACTACTGTAGATGATTAAGTCAAATTTTAGATACTAGTATTATTTATACTATATTATAATTTTCTGTGCTACATTAAAAATGTATTATACTATTTTAGGTTATTTTGTATATATATATATATATATTATATAAGTATATATATATATCATATGATATTGTTTTATTACATTTCTTTAAGTACATATTTTACTATACATTGTATTGTGTTTTTTTGATTTATATTGTATTAATTATTTTGTTTAGGATTGTATTGTATTTTTGTACATTGCATTATTTTTTCATACGCATGTATATTATGCACTTGATCTCTCCAATGTGCCCATGCTGGCTCCTAAGGCGCGCTACGCACCCAAGCAGCAGAAATTGGCTATATCGCATCTGAAGGCTGCTTGGATGTTTCCACTACACTGCTTGCTGATAGGCGCTGTTTTTCCCACATGTTAGATTATGTTGGATATAACATGCTATAACTTCAGTGGCCCAAATAACATTCCTCCCGCCAAGGTCGATGAAAAACATATGAATCGCGGGTTGGGCAAGCTGCTACTGGCAGCTGCGGAAGAGCATAGCCATAGATGCTTGGCTGCGGCAACCCGTGTGGCTGATCTATTTCCCACACAGTGTTGGGCCAGGGCCACATGAAGTCATGATGCGCTTTTTTTTTTGGATCCAGTCCCCTCCACAAAAGGAGCACGTTGCAGGGACAATCACTGAAGTTTGTAAATTTTAAGGAGCTACAGATACCCTTACTGTATAGATTTGAAGATATGATAGAGGGATAATACGTGTTTCACGTTTCACGCTGTAATTTCGAGACACTACCAGTGGCTATAACATGCTGCAACCCACTGTGCATCCTCTCTTCACTTTCATGCATTGACAGCGCGAGACCACCATGCTTTTGTCCTGAGGAATCGGCTGGAAATGCACCAACATATACCTCAGCGTATTGAAAGCTAATGCAACTCGGCTGATGCGACAAGGGTACTGGAAGTTTACCATTGGGGCGTGTGTTGAACGGTTTTTCAGCTGAACTTTGGGACGGAAACTATGTTACAATTCGTCATGGTCCTAACACATTTCCCGGCTCTACCTCGGCAATAAGATAGATTTGGTTTCCTATCTTTGTCGTCCTTTATATTTCCCTTTTTCTCCTTCTATTTTTTAGGCTTGAGAACCCCAACAATTTACCCAACAGGGTGGCCATATCACCACCAAGAACCGAGGAGCGAGCGCGGAGGTGCTATGCCAAAGCTGGATTCAAACTCGAATCAAGCAGAAGCGCCTCATGGGGAAAGAAAGAACATATTGCATCAGACTGGCAGCGATGGAAGAAGGTGCCAACTTGGTCAGTGTGGGTCCCCAAAAAGACAAGTTAACCAACATTGGAAATAGTAGTTATTCGATGTTATTCGGATTTTTTTTTGGGCATCCACGTGACTTTCGTTTTTTTGTTTGAACATGTGGAAATTGTCATTTTTTCTGGCTGACAGTGAGAAAACTGGTGAACCTACGCCACTGACTGTGCTAGTTTTGTGCTATTGTGATCTATTGTGCATATTTGATACTGTTTTGTTTTGACCTGCAATGTTTTCTTTGATGCCCAACAGACTCAAACTTTTTGTCTGTAAAACGCATTGCAATAGCTTGAACCCAGCAGCTCTTCAGGATATGGGATAGAATTTGGCCCTTGCCAAGGTGCACAAGCATGCATACAACAAGAAGGACAAGAAGGCTCCAGTCGCACAGTAGATGCCCTTCCGATGGTCGTTACCGAGTTGCTTTCTACGTTGGCAAGCGAAAACAACTTTAACAAGGATATGCCTGCGGAAACTGCAGGTGTCACCGGGCATCAGTAGCCAAAGACGCTGCTTGAGCCGGACACAGCACATGTAAAAACGAGTCCTGATGTGGAGTTAGGGAAACTTATTATCTAGTCAGTATTGTTGAAATTTGTTGACTTGGGATCATCCTTGATACGAAACCTTTCAACAAATTAAGGGCCACCCTCTATTTGGAAAAACATGTCAAACTGTCAAATGAAGAAGCGAAACAATCTGCTTCATGGATAATCGATTTGGACGCGCACGGCGAATTTGCCATGCCCAGGGCTTCCACCGCAAAGAAATTGAAACTTGAAACTTGAAACATATGTATATATAATATAGTTATAAATTATATATTATATACATTTTGATCATATATATATACATATGCATTATATATATATATGCATATCTATTTCAGATTATTGATCTATTCTATCAGTTGTTTTTTCTTGATTTATCGCTTGGTCGAGCTACGTAAGGTTTGATCCAACACTGACTACGCAACATTTTCCAAGGAGTTGAACCCCCAAGCCGGCTTTGTATTTTTGGTGGGATGGTTCGAACAGAAATATCAATAAATATGTTGAATCACAATGATTGATGAATCAGAATAGATTGTACGACAACTTTAGTTTTCTGTCGCAGGAGCCAAAGCTACCCTTCGAGAAGATGTTGGAAGTGGATGAAAACCAACTCGTCAACGCCAAGGCGTTAGACCGTTAGACCTTCACTTCGGAAGACTTGTGATGTGTCAAGGAGCTGGGCATTGCCGCAACAGGTGGCACCCTCCGATAATCAATTGCACGCCTGTTAGAGGTTCCATTGCCAGGTTTGATTGTCAGAGTTGCCAGAGTGGTATGAAACCATATATTTTTTTTGGTGGTGGTGATAGAAATCTAAGTGCCTATTTTGTTGCTGACCGGCGTCCCAGTTCTTGAATAGTTTTTCCTTCATTCTGGCTGTTTTTTCTCCATGGTTTTCCAATATTTTGCAGGTCAACACCCCATCACCCAGCCGCTCGCATACGCGCAGCCATGGCCAGGAAGCTGAGCTGATGAAGCCCTTCAAGGTGAAATTTCTGGAGGTCGGCCCTGCCTTTTTTCGGGAAAAAACACATTCTTGGGGTGGGAAATCATAGCCCTTTAGATATTTTTTCAAAGAGAACAAGTCCTTGTTATGTTCGATGATGTTTCTCTATTGATGTTTGGGCTGAAATCACTTGTGTTCAATTTTCCATGCCACTGGTCGGGTGTTGCATTGAAGAAACGTGCGGCTTTGAGCTCCTACTTGTAAGGTCATAGCGACCTCACGTCGCTTTGCGCGGAGTCACTAGAATGATGGCAATGGGAGTGGGGGAACTACCCACAAATAGCCAAACTTTTCAGCTTGGTGACTTGCTCTATACATTGTTTCTACATATTTTGTGTAATTTTGTGTAAATATAGCCATTTTAGCAAAAACTCACAGTTTGACGGTACAAAGTACAAAGATTGAATGTGTTTTAGCTGCCTCTACAAAAACATGGCAACCGGGCAACAATAGCAATGATGTTTGCGTCTGACGTGACAGGATGGTGCAGACAGGACCATGGATAGCAAGGTGCAGATAGCCAAGGTGTGGGCAGGGAGTGGGAACCGGTATGGTCAAATGATGAGCATTTGCATACCGACCGGTCTGCTGGTTCGTTGTATGCGCAGTGGTTTGATGCTCTAGGGATCAACTTTCTGTGAAATTTTGATCACAAGAACTGAAAGTTTAGTTTAGTGATCATTTGTTCCTACAACCCCTGTCAGCAAGCAGGTTTCAGCGTTTTGGTCACTTGTCTTGATTTTGGACAAGCCTTCAGCTTGTTTCATGAAATTCCACCAGTCAGGCTGGTTTCGGACATAAAAAAACGCTTATCAGTCACCTCTGCGTTCTGCGATTGCACATCAAACCCTCAGATCTTCGGAATTTCAGATTCCCCATATATTTTTTCCTGTAAAGTGCACATGATTGGTTAAACCATTGGTTATCCAAGGGTTAAACCATTGGTTATTCATCTTCAATGGTCAACTATCATGGGTTGATCAAGCATGGATGTTGGGGGGTCCATCAGGCTGTCGAGGTGACTGGTGTGTCGAGAGCCAAGTGACTAGTGTACCCTTTGGGTTTCAAATTTGTTGAAGCCATATCTTAACAATGTTTTTTAACATCCAACAATTATTACATAGGAGATATATTATGATATAATCATATCTAATGATTAGATCGTATATATATATATATATATCCATACTATGCCATACCCTAAATCTAAACTCCCCTCCCAAAAAATGGAAGTGAAACGCGACCCAGGTCAGGCCAGTCGACCATTGGCGATTTACGCCTAAAGTTAGCCAAGATGGAAGGCATGCCGCTGGAGGACAGGAAGATCTGAGGGAAGATGCAGAGTTGGTTTAGGAAAAAAAGGGGCATGAAACCCACAAAACACGGCAGATTTGCTTATTGGAAGTACAACTTCCAAGCCAATTTGTTTGTTTTTGGAGGGTGTACCTCCCAAATATTGGGGTCTGGAAGTCTGGAAGAGGATTTTCTTCACCATGTTTATCTTCTGTTTTCTGTATCGATCATCCAGCAAGTTGCTCGTTGATAATGCTGTGTGTCACCAAAGCAATGGTGGATCTTACATGATCTTACCAACTATCAATGTTTCTTGAATGGTCGGGTTCGTACAGTACTAGAGGGCACGGCTTCTCACTGCCGGGCAGGGTTCAAACTTGGGTACTAAAATCCCTTTTAAAGGTTGAATACTTGCAATGGCCAAAACCATCTGAGACCTGTAGGTCCCTATCCTGCTGCTTGCGTGTCCAGGATATCAACGTCTTCGCGGCTGAGACCAATTTGACAGATGAAGTCCAGCTGCACGAATGTTACATGGACCGAAGATGCCGTGAGCAGCGCAGCATCTGGCCCGCTGTCAAAGATGTTTAACCCTGGTAAAGCTTGGTGACCTTGAACTAAACACTGGTTCTCTGAAAAGGGGGAATTTCCACTTCCATGGCTCCCAATTCAGAAGGTATCTAGAAGAAATGGTCTCAGATCCTCAATGAGATGGTTTATAAAGTTGTTCAGTTGTCGATTTGGGGTACACTCCGATTTGAAATTTACAGGGCTATCACTAAACAGATGAGAAACTCGGTCATATCAATTAAACATCCCAATTGTTGGTCGATTTTCCGCATGGCTTTATCACTCCATTTAGGGAAGGGTAAACATTGACAAATGCCGTGGGTGCATTGGTAACCCACTTCAACCCCGTACTCCGATCAGAACAGAACATGGAATGATTGTGAGATTTGTTGTTGGCATGGATCCTGTGGGATTCATTTGATTATCATTGCTTATCATGTATACACTATAGATATCTATAGATCACTATACTTATGCACCCAACTTCCATCAAACTCCCATGGTCTAAAACCCAAATTCCACTTTTTTCCACCGCAAAATTGCTACCACTTGGGGGCCCGGATGTCTCCAGGACTGGATGGGCTCAGGCCTTGATGATTGGCCCCCAAGACTCACAGTGCGACCCTTTGTTGTCAGAATGGGAACATCATGGGCAGCAGAATGATTGGGAACTATTCCCTAAGGATCCATGTATGGAATATTTACCTACATTGGGATTATTTTAAATTACTTTAGGGGTCAATGTAGGTAAATATTCCATACATGGATCCTCTGGGATTGGACATATCCTTCTTCTTATTTTTATTATTATTAATTAGTATTATTGTTGACCACTTTGATTTTCCGAAACGAAGAAATAAAGTATATCAAGGATTATCAAGGGACTTTTATGGACTTGTACGCCCAAAGGATCTCTTCGAGCAGTTCTTTTTTGGAGGCTCGTTCTTGTATTAGATTTTAGTCATATTATTTGTTGGAGGGGTTGAACTGGAACAATCTATTTATCCACGGGCCCTCTGAACAGAGGCTGTTGACGGTTTTATTTGTACTATGGAGCAACAACCTTTAATCTTTTTGGGTGGCCAGAGGGTGCTACATCTTAGGGACTTATGGATTTGGGTGACACAGTCGGTAACTTATTCGTGGATCCAAGTGGGGAGATGATCCAAGCTATATCACGCTAGTTCGGGATATTTTCAGTATAACTGCTTGGTTATAATCCGCTCGTTCGTGAGTCAGGCAGGCAGTGAGTCGGTTTTGTACAGTATGTATGTATATATATAATATATATATATTATGATACATACGATATATCTACCATGACATAAGAGTTAGCACTCTGAATTTACATTAATACTGGACCACCATTTCCCCCAGTTGTAACTGGGCTATTTCCATCACCAACCTGGGCAATTCCAAGGTGAAGCCTCGTGTGAAGGGCTTCGAGCTGCACGTCAATGTGCCGCCAATGCTCTGCTCTTGGAGACCCTGGGAGGCTCTGGAGATCCCCGTGACCAGATATTGATGGATTCCTATGGATTCCTGGGATTATAGTGGATATGATGGGAATCCTATGGGGTTTGGGATTCGACTATCAGCAATTTGGATTATATAGTTGAGATTATACTGTCATCGGGATTGTAGTTGAACAATAATTGGAGTAGCAATACCATTAGCCCCAATCTCCTTCTTGGAATGTCTAGATGGAGGGGCAAGAGGTGTTCTTCATTGTTCTATTCTAATTTGCGAATGGTGTTTCTTAATTACGAAGACCCTTAAATCACCTAATTGCGAAGAAAAACAGGATGCTTAGCTGCAAAAAAAATGAAACATTAAGAAAATGTATTTAATCAATATCATGTGCAGTGAACTCTTCATATCTTCTTTTATTGGGCTCTTGTTGGATTTTTCGTTCTCCGCATTTACTTTGCCTGCATGTCTCTAGTAGTCCAAGGCCAAGAGCATTGGCGGAAGGTTTGCCAACAAGTATGTAGTTTTGTTGCAAGAAATATGTAAGACCCAGAGAGCCATCCCCAAGCTTGGTGAATCTGAATCTGAGTTTCCAGACCATGGTGGCATTTTTTGGGGACCATGACATTCCCAAAAAATGTCGGATTTGAGGCGCGACACCTCGGAATGGGACAAGGGTCGGTTACAACAATACCAAGAGCAGAACCTGGTAGGGAGACCCTGGGGCGGAGCTGGGGCTGTGGGGCTGGAGGTTGAGCCTGGCACATCTGGTGATATTCATCCCGCTCTGGCTGGTATTATGGGGTTGGTTGACCCATCCGAAGTTGAATTTCCATGGCTTTGGACAGTGGGATCATGCTGCCCTGGCCCCCGCAGAGGTCTTTGATGTGCAGCCCAGCGCAAAAGTGAAGGACTGGCAGACCCTCCAGCTGCATCGGGGGGAGTGTTTTGAGCCTCAGGAGCTGAAGCAGATGTTGGCCCAAAGGTACCTTGGCAGATGGGTTGATCATGGGCATTTAACAGCGGCTTAATAGTACAACGGGAGATGAACTATCAATGTGAATAGGGTCCTAGAGTCCTAGAGTCCTCCTGGCAGATGTTGCTGTCTTGTTGGAAGCCACTTGAGGAATCCCTATCAACCAGCAATGCAAAACAGATAATAACCAGAGCACAACTATAGGGTGTCATTATTCCCATACCAGCTATTCCCAGTTTGTTTGTTCATCCATATGGGGATGGTTCAAAACCTGGTACACCATATTTGGGGGACGAACATCCATAAATCCCAGCTATTTTGATCGCCATATTTTTAAAAGCGCTTTTCCCGATCCTCCAATGATTCTGAGTCCAGATGGGCATCTGCAAGGATTGGCATTCCATCCACCAGGCATCACCTCTCAGCTCATTTGCGACGCCCGGCGCATCACTGGGGTTAAACTGGTCACGAACTGGGCCAAATGATGCTGGATGATGTTGGAAAATGTTGGGAAACAGTAATATGTTTTGTGCCTTTCTCCATACTTGGCCTTTCTTGTTGGTGGCTTTCGGCACAGTCTTGGACCTCAACTGGGCATGTTTATCTTTCAGAATGGGGGGGACTCTTGTAGTGGTTTTCCTGTTGAAATTTGTAATTATTGGATACATAATATATAAGTGTCATTTGAACCTCCTGACTATAATTAATGAGTATTAATGAACTATTCAGTGATTGGGGATGTTTAGGGATTGTTTTGAGGATAATTATATATATACAGTATATAAACCAACTAAACCCATTGGCTTCACAGCCAGACCTCAACTGCTCCTAGGAAGGAGCCTCCATAGTTTCGGCGAGTATGTGGACCTCGATGAGGCCGGAATCCCCAGGAATCCCCAGCAGATGTGACCGGTTGAACTGCCCCAAATGTGCTGCATAAAGCCGAGTATATCATACAGTATATATATACACATATTCTAATTATATATATATTTGTTAATATATATACATATATATATATATATATATATATCGTACATACGTATAGATATACACACATAGTGCATGCATATGTATATGATATAAGAACCTTGAGCCGTCTGATGTTAGGAGTTCCTTTCGAATGTCGCGAGACAGTGTCAGGATGACAGGACTTTGGCTGACTATGAGTTAGACAAATATTGCGTTTGTGGCGCAGCTGCACTGGTGACCCCTGCAGGTCATATGAAAAACCCTACAGTACAATATCCCAAAGTGGCAATTCATGCTGCCCTGTGACTCACAAAATCTGGCTCATTCATTGGAGATTACCCCAAGAAATCGTTCCCTCAACAAAATCCTTGGCCAAGAGTAAATCTACAGTAAGCCACCCTTCAGAACCAGTTTTCGGATGTTTTCAGAGTTTTGATCTCTTTTGCAATAAATTGACTGAAGTCCCTTGATAATCTCAAAGGTGTCTTGCTGCAAGGATTTTGTTTCGAGCATCGGCGACCTGTTTTGACTTTCAGGGTGGACGACTATTGGGTCAGCGCCTTCAACTTTGGATATCTTCAAACATAACCCTTGCAAATTTTGCTTTGGAATTGGTCCATGTATGATATGGGACCATCATCAACCAAAAAAGCACCTTAGAGCCTTAGAGATTTCGTGAAAGGTGGTCTTTGATTTCATTCCATATGCTTGTTTCCCTGCAGGGTAGATGTTTTAATCTCTTTCCCATGGCACCCGCAAATTCGACCACAACCCAAGGCATACATTTCGAAAAGTCCCAGGTCGACAGCAATGGTCCCTTAGCTTTGGAGAAGGGGCTAGGGCCTAGGGGCTGACTAAAAGGGGCTAAGCTGGTTCAAAGAAGTGCTCAATGCCATTCTGAGTCAATGATTCAAATCGGATATGATATCAACATCCATCCGCACATCAATTAACATTCATCAATGATCAATAATGAACATTCATCAATCAACATCAACATGTTATTTTGCAGTGATAGCAACTCAATCTGGGGATGCTCCTGGCCAAAATGCGTATTGAACCCCATGAATTACTGTACATGCCATTTGGGATCACTTGAGTATGTGCAAAATCTCAGGGCCTCAGAGATCCAGAAAAAGCTCCCCCACACGTCCATTCCAGCAGGGCACCAATTGGACACCACAGGGCGTCGTGCATTTTGGCTGAGGTGACTTCATCTTCGATGATGCTTTCTGGGATGAAAATGGATACCACCCACAGCCAACTGGATGCTGGATTCCACAGGCCTCGGGCGGGCACCCTTTCCACCAGCTGGTCCAAGCAATGTTCAAAGGAGAGGAAGTCAGTAAGTCCCTCACCTTGGAGTCTCCCATTTAGAACTCTCCATCCGCAATTTTTGAATCATGGAATCCAGCTACATCCAGATATTTGCAAGTTGTAACATACTGGAGCCCAGTATTAGAACATATTAGAACCCCATTTTGGTTGCTTCAGATATTCAAGAAGTAAACCTCATGACCACCCACCAGCTATCAAGCAGATATCCACCCAAGCCTGCCAGGATTCGATTTCGCGGGGGCACCTGGCTCTGGATTTCTTTCTGAGGTGAATTGAAACTCAAATTCATTCAATATGGGAAGCTCAAATACATAGCTTTAGAATTTTCCTTCATGACCTGTTAAGAAGGCAATGTTAAATCCAGATCCCCACTGATGAGCTCTTTTTTGCTTGGCTCTGCCGTCAGATCGCCGGGCTTGTCAGCTGCGGATCATCTCTTCAATGAAGGTCTGTGAATTGCATAGGGCATAGGGTCCTTCCAAGATCAACAGGATTCAGGATGTATTTGTTGTGGTCTTCCCTAGAATGTCATCTATTTTTAGAAAAACACAATGCCAAGGACACAACTCAGTATTGGAACCCATGGTAACATCAGTAAGTTCCCTCATGTTTGGATTCCACCCATGGTGAATGACATGCCAAGGGACCGGGTGCGCCCCGACGCGAACCCAGTGGATCCCAACCAACCCCTCAGTGACTTGGATCAGAATGGTAGCGAATCTGTTGATACCTTAGATAGTGTATGTATATATATATATATTTATGGGGAATGGGCAACACTGCCGTTAGTTGTTTTTTCTGAGCCTCGAAAACTGCATTGATCGGGGCAGAGCTCGTTCATGTTTGCGTCCATGCCATTTCATCATCCAACCCCCGTCAGTATGCCCATTTGTTTCGAAGATTTGTTGGATTTTGTTGGCATGGTTTGAGACCAACAACCAGAACAACCAGTTGTATTGTTTGATTCATTCCATCATTATCCCATCCCATACCGGTTGACAATGGTGACTACATGTTTACCAACCACCATTTCTGGTTGGCCTATATCCCAGCAATTTTATTTGCCAATCATACCCCCATATTCCACCTATTTTCATGGCTTAAACATGCTTAAACACTGAGGTATCGTCAGCGACCGCCGTGCTGCGGAAAGAGCCTGATGCACCTCTCCTGGCGCGCCAGGTGAGGTTCTGCTCGGCCAATGGGTGGCATAATTTAAAACCCAACCACTGATGGACATTAGATGACATGAGTATATTTGGATGTTGGAGAATCTTGGGGTAGTGACTTAGCCTGGAAGTTGACTTTTTTTCCCATGTGAAGTGGTAGTTTGGGTGTGTTGACAGATATTTTAGTGGCGGGTTCGAGGCATTAATGCTTGTATTTGCTTGTATGGTCATCCTGGTATACCATGCTTTCTTCGGATGTTGGCAAGTGACTCTATCTTTCTTCGACGTATTTGGCTTGTCCCCTTCAATTCAATCTAGATGGGATTAACTTGTAATTATATCATCAGTCTCCGAATCGCTTTTTATCCTTTTCCAATTTTCCAAGAACAACTTCATCCAGACAAGGATCTCCATTGAATCTCCATATGGTTTTTCCATGTCTTTCCTCGACTCTGAGTGGGTCATCATTTTCCCCTGGTTTTCATCCCCCAGCCGCTTGGAACAAAACATCCACAAGATGGGTTTCTACCCGCAAGTGTTGGATACATGGATCCCCAAATGGAAAAGGGCGTCCTGCGGCGTCCTTATTCTTTCCATTTGATTTCGACACATGGCAAGACAGTTAACTCCATATGGCGATACAATGGCTTCTATACATGCTAATTGTGTCACGGAACTGTCTATGACTTATCAAAACATTGTGATTTACCATGAATTACGATGATTTGATTTTCCAAAACTTGCCATGATCTATAATGGTTTCAATGAAATGAACATATGAGAAGTTACTAGAACTCATCTATCAAAGTCTGGCACCTTACCATTGAAATCTGGCTTGACCAGGCCCAGCTCAGCGCAGCGGATCTTCCGGGAGGGTTTTATGGGCAGGTGCCGTGATGGCCTTGCGCCCACCAAGCCACGCCCAGCAAAAAAAAACAGGACCTATGGGTGTGGCGTTGTCTCTTTCAGCATGGCTTGAATGCAAACTTTGGAGGTTTGACTCCTCCTAGGTCCGCTCTCTCTTTTTTCTTGCCGTCTTTGTTCTGTCTTCTTTCGTTTTCACTTTCTTTGTATTTCCGTGTCTTTCTTTTTGTTTTATTTCTATTGTTTTCTTTGTCTGGCTTCCTGGCATTGGCCATTTTGAGGGAATGCTCCGCCGAGATTACAGTTTGAAAAGGGGAGGATCTAAGGTTCCCACCGGGGTCAGCGCCCAACAAGTTAGCAGAACCAACGATGGCAGGTGTAAATAGTATACACGAGGTTTCTGGTGAAGCATCGGCCAACCACGAACATGCGCTGGGCCAACTACGAACTTGAGTCGACAGCCTCGATGGCTGAAACTTTGGAACTTGTGGTAAGAGACTCCCTGCATTACCTACCATTTCCTTAAGCAATCATATGTAGTGTTTCAATGTGTTTTAATGTGGTGCAATGTAATATAGTTCATTGACCCAAGTTTCAACCAGGAAGTTTTGCACAGGCCTCAGAATGATTGTTTCAATGTCGCCGCAGTAGCACTCAAATGGAGACCATTGACAGCTACAAGAACCGGAAACAAGACTGGTGGAATGATCTTCCATCCGGCTGTACAAATAATCAAAACACACCCATAGAAACATGGTATTGATGCATGTGCAAGTTTCATTTATAATGCCTCCAGCCATCACACCCAACATCACCCAACTATCAGGACCACGGGTGGTCAAAGATGACTTGGTCATAAGTCATAGCCAACAAATCTCAGTTTGAGCCACGGCCTGTGGGTCTGCAATAGCCATCCATAGCTGGTGGTTTCACATACTTGTCATTCTTAATCTGTTCATGATCCTAACTGACTTTTCATATTTTTGGGATGAGTAGAAAAACCGCAAAACCACAGTGTGTTCTTTCAACCCGCGCCATGGTGCTGTGTGCATCGCACATGGCCACAGAAAGGAAACCAAAGGCCCCGTGGTTTTGCCATCAGGACTCACCTATGAGGTATATACCATACATATATGAAATAGAATTATATATGCATTTGTTAGTTCTGAAGATGGACATGGGATCTGAAAGTAGATGTGCCAAAGATTGCTGTATTCTAATACAGTGTTGAGGTTTGGCATTTAGGGGTGTCAACCTTAAATGGCGATTGGTTTTGTTGGCCATCGAAGATCAGATGGGTCAATACCCCTTGGACCATCTGCAATTACGGGGATGAACGTCTACAACCAGCAGACATTCTGGTTGTGAAAAGCAGGGGATTCCTTCCCGCCACTGGCCAGAAGGTGCCTAAGTATGCCTAGGTACTGAAGCAAAAATGGAGCTGAAAGTGTTTGAGCCTTCACTTGGATCGTTTTTTTCAACCAAAACAACCAGTTTGGTGGGTCGAGTGCTACCCCCAATTTTGAACCGTGGCGTGGTTCTGTTGCCAATTCGATTGGAGTTACTGTATGGAATCGTATAAATATCAGATTCAATAAACCAAAGAGTGCGTTATGTACACCAGCAACAAGGTTGCCGCTGCTGCTGCCAGGTTTCAGCTTTCTGAAAGGAGCGGTTTGATCTGGAAAGGCCTGGGATGTGCAACCAGTGAGGAGTAAGAATTGCCCGTTGGATCAACACTTTATAAGATTTTATAAGCAGAAAATATGACATACTTCATTTAATGGCTAGCTGCATTCCATATTCGGGGCTTTCCATCACCATTGCCCGGTCGATTTGCGGCGCTGAATTCCATGTGTGTTGCAGATCTGAGGTTTCAAGTGTAAGATGTGTAAGGACAAATTCGATGGGTTTTTAATGGGTCCTGAGGTCCCACACCTCCCAATTTCCAGGTATTCCATGGTATTCCAATGTTCGATCATTTTCTATCTGGGAATTTAACAAAACTGTGGAAAATTGCCCCTTTATAGATGTTTTGCCTATCAAAGCATGGTGTTGTTCAACAGCAACCTGTTAAATTACCAGAGGTTAAGCCCTATTAATTCCTATGATAAGCAACCACAACTATATCATATATCCCATATTATCCCCATATTATTCATTTAAATAACACACATTGTTGGTAGAATTACCATTAAATGAACCAACATAGACGATTTGGGGTCCAGGATGGCGGTGAAGCGAAAGGGCTACGAGCTCTCACCGATTTCGATGCTGCTGGAGGCGCCACGTGCGGGATGGGGATGGGGCATGGATGGGGAAAAATAGAGCGAAGTCCATGGGAATTCCATGGAATTCTTGATGTGTATAATATGTGTATATGTTTGTAGGTGTCTAATTAATGGAAATAAGAAATGGACATCACCAATCTCTAATGGAAATCAAAAGGTAAGTATAAGAAATAGTGATACTTATTTTTGATGGCCAAGGTTTGAAGCTGTCACACTATGCGACCATTTTTACATCCCTCAATATCAATTATGTCGATGTATTTGTCCGGGCATGTCCAAACGAATGTCCTTTTCGGATGAAATGGAACATGTTTTTTTGATTATAGTAAATTTGTATCAATGTATCGATATAGTTCTGTTTCATTCTATTTCTGTCCCTTTCATAAATTGTTGACCCACGGTCTTCCGTGGCCCTTTGTCTTCCGTGGCCCTCGCAACCGCAGGAATTCGATGCCACCCAAAACCGTTTGGCGCGGGAGAATCGCCTCATGGAAAAGAGGTCACCTGTGGCGGAAGCGGCTGAATGGAGGTTGCTGGATGAACATAAAATTGATTGGGACAAGATTGATTCATACAAGGACTATGGGGAAACAGAACTATGGTTAACTATGGTCAGAATTGACCAATCACTGACACATTGTTGTGGAAAGAGGTGGGTAATGAGGCGATCAGAAGCACTTGTGCTTTGTGATCCATCAAGTACTATCGGCAGACCCAATCTGGCAGTAGTCTGAGCCGTTGGGTGGGGGTACAATGCCACGCATAGAGGAACTGGTCAACACGGATGAGTAATATCAGTAATATCACAATGGATTTGTGAAGGGTCTGGCTACGGCTAGCTTGTGTTGATTGTTTGCCTGCAAATCCTGAGCGTTCCCTTTGGCTCTTATACACCGGGTGTCCATCCGCCAGATAGGAAAATAAAGTTTGAGGTCATTGATTTTCTGCATGATGGCCAATTCCAACAGATAAAACTGGTCTTTATATCTCTTTATAGCCTCAGTTGTCGTGCACACCACCCCATATGTATCAGTGGCAAACTAGTGGTATCTCCAGCGACCAAACCTTTTTCTGCTATGTCAAGTACTCATATTACCATATCATTATATACTCACAATTCCAACGCTTAGCCTGATAAGTTTGGATAATTCTAGGTCAATTTCTAATTTTGGACAATTTCTATTTATACCTTCAGCCACCACTTTCCCAGGCTTTCCCAGGCTTTCCCAGGCGCTCGTTGCAGCTGGCCCGCCAGGCTGGCCAAGCAGGCTAAGCGGGAACGCGCCCAGAAGCTCCGAAAGCTGGCGGAACGCGCGTGCGGATGCCCAGGGACTGGAAACAACTTGGAGAAATCTGGGAAATCATGGGATAATAGTGGTCAGTCATTCATAATGGGATAAGAATGATTAGTAATGGTGAATATGGGGGTTTCCATCAATGGAGGTACCCCAAAATGGATGGTTTATAATAACGGAAAATCCGAAAATAAAATGCATGATTTAGGGGTACCCCTACTTTAGGAACCCCCCATATTTAACTTATTGTATTTGACCAGCAATCATAGGAACACAATTATAAGAATTATAAGGATATAAATTGGGTACTCCCAAGGATCTAGGTGTTAGGTCTCATATTTTTATTGTATTTTTTTTGTATAAGGGGGTGAAATCAAGTGTTTTACATTAAATTAAACACCAGTTAACGCGTGGCCATATTGTGCCATATCTCGGTACATTGTAAATCCTCCATTTTGAGGCGAGACCGGAGGTTGGGTCGGGAGATTCCTAGGGACCAGCGAATGGTCCTCATCAGGCCCCAGAAGCCATGGAAAACTCCCAGCTAGATCACCCAACACAAAATTTGACCATTTCCAGAAGACCACCTTTTTACAAATTTTGCCGGTCAACACTTCAGTTCCATTTCACTTTGGCCAACCATCCCTCAACCATCCCCAAGTGAGGTTTGCGGGCGCTGGCTTTACCACGCTCCTTTGTGGATCCAAAATTTTGACCCCTTTTCCATCCCTAGGCAAAAATCTGCAAACATCATCATTTTTCCCCAACGAAACAATCCATTTTGGCCGAACCCCCCAAGATTTTTGGTATCCACAGGAGAAGCGCGCACGAGCTGGCCAAGAGTCCGGAAACCCAAAATGGGTGGTTCGGCCAAGGGTGTAGCCACGTTTAGCCCATGGTTTAGGATGATTTGGCCAATCATAAGTACAGGTACAGTACTTAGTGTATCTTGGTGTACATTAGTGAAGCCTTAGTGTACTTTGACATTGTTGTGCAGCCTTCTTGATTAGGCCCCCCAGCTTGTGGGCTTATTTAGCCCTGTTCTGGGTCTTTGTCCCTGTGGTGAAGTCTACCAGTGATCATCCTGCCATGCTAATCATGGTAAACTCATCTGGCTGAGGTGAGGACAAATGCCCCAGCCCTGGCAGCCGCGTGATTCAGGCGTACATTTTTCTGGGCCATGGCCACCATTTTGGGTGAATCCAAGGTGATCTTGCCATATGGTCGCGTGGGGATGTTTTAAAGGTGATCCTTTAGCAGGTTTGGATGGGCATAGTCTAAGGAGTTCTTGCCAGGTGATGCTGCATGCACAGCCATGGTAGAACTTGTGATCCATACCAGTGGAACGTCACCGTTTTCCATGTCATTTAGCCAGCCCTTTTCGGCTCGGTTACCTGCCGCCTGATCGCCGACGTCTGAACGCACTGCACGTGCGATGCTGCAGACCAGCAAGTACAAGTCGCAGATTCCAACCCCGCCCACTGGAAGCGTGTGGAGTTTCCAGACCGTTCAAACTCTGATACTCGTTGGCGGTTTCAGATTCTTTTCGGGGTTAATTTATCCAGAAACAGGGATCCTAAAGTTGTTCTTTGTGTTCTTTGATCATCACACTTCTAACACATTGCACATCTCTATTTGTGTTGATCAGCAAATTCCAAGTTACTGTTGGCCAAATCCCTGTTTCTAGGGATCCAGTTCAGTGATGTTAAGTCTCTCTTTTTGCTGGTGAACTGACTCGAATCTCCGTTGTGTCTTCGTAAAGCAACAGGATCGGTTTGGCTTTCGCAATTCCACTGGACTACTTCAATGCGGAGCTCTACCTTCGCAAGGCCTTGAACTTCAACAGCGAGGACTGGGGGGCAAGGCCTTGTTTCTCAGTGGCGAACACCTCAGTATACCTCAGTTGTGAAACATTGGCCGAAACCATCAAAAAGATTCGAACAGATGGTAAAGTAACCCAACAAAAATAATTAATAGAAAATACATAGTTTGTCATCATTCGTACACTATAGAATACCCATCATATAGAATATCATACAGGTACAATACCAGTATACTTAGTTTATTCCCATCCCAGCCATTGGTTTTTTCCGCAGAACGGGATGGGCTTAGCCCTGGCCATTGCGGCGCTGGTCTCGCAGCTGGTGATGCTGCCGGGGATGAATGGCCTGATTCGCGCCCGGGAGGAGCAGAAGGTGACGCTCCGGTCATGGGAATTCACCAGTCCAATCCTAATTTAGTATGATTCAGGGATGAAAATAATATGAAAATCCCATAATATTTCCCATACTAAAATCCTGATGATTCCTGAAATATCTTATTTAGTATGATTTAGATTTGATTTAGTATAGTACAGTCATAGATTGATGATTGGGTATCTTGGTTCTGGGGGATGTCGATCCCATCATTTTTGAGGGCCGTGGCGGCCGTGACCGTCGCCGTCACCGGTAGGTGGGACAGCCTATCCATCATCCTGCCCCGGGCGAGCTGGCGAGTGAAGACGATCGTAACTTGTACTCTGAGTAGCTGTGAATCCAAATGGGTTGACAACTGAAATGAACTCCTGGTTATCCCAAGACATCTTTATGATTATTTTCTGGGTTGTCACCCACCAACTATTCAACTTCTATCCAGCACCACCAGAAACCAAAAAAATCATTGTGTATGAGGAAAATGATGATTTAAGTCATAATAACCAGTGGAAACACCATGGTCTTCGCATTTTTTTCCAGCCAAAATTGGGCTTCAACTCCCCGCTTGCTGTGCCGCCGTACTGAGGCATGCTGTTCCTCTACAAGCTCCGGGCCTTTGAAAACGTCGTGGAGTGGCTACCGGTGTTCATCATTCACGCAGTGGCCCTGGTGGCTCTGGGGAAGACCGGCACCTGTGTGCTGCTCTGTGTGCCATATACCATTGGATGCCTGGTATTTTCCAGGGGAAAAGCTGGGAAAATCTGGGAAAATGGATAGAATATGATAGAATCCATGGCAGAAAGGTATCCCGAAATTGTTATTTTTTTTTGGGATAGCCATGATTTGGACCATGAATTTTGGATGCCATGGGTTTGAACGATCCAAGTCTCGGCCATGGACCCAGATGGGTCAGCAGAGGGGTCAACCCTTTCCGACCAAAATGGGAGAGGTTGACCAGAAACAAGTGGGATGAACGTGAATGTAATATATCACAATTAGGATTGAAGGGGATCGCAGGAGCATTAGCGGGAATTTTGGAATTTGCAAAATAGTGTGGATCAATGACACTCCAAACTGGGGGCTTACCTTCTTTTGCTGGACTCCATTACTTGATTTTCAGCCAAGCGCCTCAGAAATCCAAGCTGAAACGCAAACTGGGATGTTCCATGATCGTACGCTTTGAGCTGATTTTGCGTAATTTGTGTACTTTTCACTTTGCATTGAATCTGGATATGTTGGGGTCAGATGACCAACTGGGTCATATGCATGTGGTTCAGCGTTGCCAGGAAAGTTCATGTTCACCTACGGATATGGTTCAGGAGATTCTGACAGGCGTATCCCTGGACTCATTGTGAGCGACTTTTTGGGTTTGTTGGTGATGCGTGGCATTTGCATTATTGCCGTGGTGCAACATTGTATCGCATCCGCCCGGTGAACGAGACATGATGAGACATGGGATTGTGGCGAAGTGTATGTCATTTTGAGAAATGCAGCACTGCTTGGTGGTTGCAGATATATCATGATATATCGCCATTTCCAATTGAATTTGGCAAAATATATAGATCCAACATGATCTAACGGCATAGTCTTGCGATGGAAACCGCCAACCAGCTCATTGGTACCTCTAGACCTTCTGAGCCACGACCTCTTGAGCTTTAAAGCGGCGATGCAAAGTTTCGCCTCTGCACAGGCTGATGCTTGATGGTTGAGCGACATCCTCGTCGATTGTTTTGGTTAAAAGGATTTAAAAGAAGGGTTGGCTCGTTGAGTGCTCACAGATAGAGAGCAACGGCTTGATCGGTTGGGGAGAAACGGCTGCGGTTTTGTGTGGCTGGGATGTATGTTGCATGAATATTATGTTTGCAAATAAATTTACGATATTGGGATCTTTTTCCCAGAAACTTTGATGGCACAGCCTATGATGCAAAGGAAGCGAGCTTAAAACAAAACATCAATGAGGGAATTAATGCAGAATGAATTCATGACCCTCAGAAGGACGGTAGATTGCTGAAGCGTGGATGTACGAATCTTTGGGTATTCCACATTTCATGTCGGGTGGTAGCCTATAGCCCGATGACTGAGATTATCATCCCATCAGAAGTGGCGAATTCAAATACTAACATCAAATAACTATCTTCTTGTGGTTTGCATCGCTTGTGTGTTTGGGTTGTCCCATCCACAACAACCATTGACGCCAGATCGAAACAGCCCCGCTCTTCGAGACCACCATGTCCAACTCCTGTCATGATTCCGCCTGGGCCCAGGGGCAGAGGAACCTAGGGTATGAGGAGAAGCTGCAATACGTCGGAAATGTTGGGTCCAAAATTTTGAGGTCAACATGTCAACATGTCTAATTTATTCTAGTTTAACATGTCAACATGTTTGAGGTCGGAGGTCAGAAGCATTGAGAATCAAGAAGAGAAACCGCAAGCTTTAATTGTTGAGGAATTGGATGGCCAGGAGTTACCCATTACTTGAACCCCCAAGTGGCCATGGGGTATAGTTGGGTATTTGCCATCCAAAGTCATCTAACTATTGAGGTTGATAGTTCGGACCCATGGTAAATCAATGTCAGCCATCCATGGTTTTTGGCAATTTTATGATGTTCTTGCAAACCAAATCCCTGGTAAACCACCCATGTTAGCCAAATTTTATGGTATGGTAAACCATACATTTTTGGAAAAAAGTCATGTCAAACTGTCAAACATGGTCAAACCATGCATTTTGGGCCAAAATCATTGGGAAACCCATGTAAGCCCTCCATTTTTCCATGGTTTTTCCATGAATTTCTGGTGAAGCCCCAATGATTTGCCCAGCGTCCCAGCGTCCCAGCGTCCCAGGTGGCCGACACGGCCAGGGATCCCTCCACCTCCCCTGACTCGGTGAACTTCCGCCTGAGCCAACAGTGGCGTCTCTTGTCATAGTCAGTACTAGTCATTAGTCAATCATTAGTTGATGAATAAATATTAGTCAATTAGTCAATATAGTCAATTTGACATATTAGTCATTAATATTAGTTATTACTATATATTAATAATTCACTAATTTATAGTTGACCAGTTCATTAATATATAGTTGATTAATAGTTCATGATAGTTCATTAATGGTCCATTAATATTTGATATGAATTGATAGTCCAGTAATTCCGTGAATGATCAAATAATCGTTCATTAATACTCCATGAATATTCCATTAATGTTGAGAATATCCATATTTATATCCTTATTGATAGATGACGTCCCCAGCTATACACCTCCATAGTCATAATGGCATTGACAATCATACTGGAATACATATAGGTATACAATCCATACAGCGACGGGATTGAGAATGATAGCGAGTTAATAGTAATATAAATGGGCTAACGCCCTGGTGCCGCCGACCCCCATTTGGAGGGCCATGGTTATCCGATGTTATCCGATGTTATCCGATGTTATCCGATGTTATCCGATGTTATCCTGCACACAAGTGCCCACTGTGTGGGACGGTTGTGTGGTCAGCACGTGCTACCGGACGAATCCACGTCAAGCATAGCGCACCATCTGGACGGCCCTG
>Ga0126342_10006030_pt1:2500-21363 | contig 21363 bp, 19 predicted proteins | sample Cyp1metagenome_FD_92528 | JGI IMG/M metagenome (GOLD analysis project Ga0126342, IMG submission 92528) | Coral microbial communities from Lord Howe Island, Old Settlement Bay, Australia - Cyphastrea 1 metagenome | ecosystem: Host-associated > Invertebrates > Cnidaria > Coral ... | reverse complement strand
GGTGACAAAGTGTGTGTGGACAAGTGTGTGGTGACAAAGTGTGGAGGAGGGCGGAGGAGGAGAAGGCGGAGGAGCCCGGGATACAGAATCAAAAACAAGAACCCCACACAAAGATGTGGGGAATAACAGTTTAACCAAGCTTAACCTTATTTAACCTTATTATTGGACTAGAATTACCCCTAATTATGGTAGCTCCTAATTGTTTATCACCAATCGGAAGCAATTATCCGCCCCTGTCCGGCTTATTAGCTATAATTATCAACAGTTACTCCATTATACCCATGAACTATCATTATCACCACAATAACCCACACTAAGTTGAATTTCAGGCGTTTCATAGTTATCACCGGGCGTTTCGCCAGCCATTCATCACCGGTGAACAGTTACCCCACAGGGTTTGTTGAGAGATTAAGATTATCATTCATATCTGGTTTTATATACATAAATATACATATATATATTTATTTATTTATTTTTAGAGATATACATATACAAACATATATATATATACCTAATATACCATCTATGAAATCTTTATGGTTTATACCATTTATATCTGGGATGTGATCTCAGATCGATCTTTGACAACTCCAGGGATCGACCAACGGCACCTGGCGACGCTTGAGCTGCGCCCTGGAGCCCTCGCAACCTTGCGCAGCTTGGCGCCATCGATGGCTGGGAAATCATCCCCAAATGGCCGAACTATTCAGGTTAGTTTTCAAGATGTTTTATGTTACCCATGTTTTTTGGTACCCATAGTTAATTAACCCTTTTAAATGGAATAATGGATATGTTGCCCAGATACATGGATTAATGGGATATGTTACCCAGATAAATGGGATATGTTTCCATTAACTATTCATCCCCAAATGATGTTTTATGTTACCCAGATACATGGAATAATGGAGGGGTTAGTGGATAAGCATCAAGGATTTCATGGCATGAAAAAGGATTTACCCCAGAGGCATCTATAGTTTAGATGGGCATATCCAATAAGACTGGTGATTGTGGGGAACAACAGGAATCTGGGAAAATCATGGGATATCTAGAGTTAATGACTTACAACCATAGGGATTTATTGAAGATATCATCGGAATAAAACGGGAAGTATAACTATATCGCCCACAATTAGGACTCTCCGGTGTCATCAAACGTGGATGGCTGGGAATTTGTGAACGGTGCAGTTTCCAGCAAGCCATGTTTGATGAGGGTAAATGTCACCACCAACATTTGAAAATGATGTTTTTTAGCCAGACATCATGGTAAGATGATGATGCTTAGTTGGTGAACGGCAGTTGGGTCTTTAATGGGGTTACAACGTCAAACATCCAGAAAGTATGGTTGATTGACGGTTTTCACCGCTTCAGTGGGTGATTTTCTTTACAAATGTGTAAACGTCAATTACCCTCTGGTTATTTAACATAGCCATGGTATAGATGGCCCATCTATAGATGGTTTACCTGTTAAAAATGGTGATTTTCCATGGCGAACTGTTAAATAACCAGATGGTAATTGCGTCAATCATGTTTAGCTCCTGTTCAATGATGGTTGATGGTTATCATCCAGATATGGCAATTGTTGACTTGGAAAATCATCTGGACATGGCGATCTAATCTCATAATCTCATTGATATGGTCCTTAACTTCGAAACATTTTTGTAAAATCCAGAAAGAATGGTCGGTCGGTGAGCTTGATGTTTTGCAATTTCTGGCGATACAAGAGGATATGAAATAGAATAAAATAATGATAGGATATTGGATGGACAATATAACCAACAATGTGATGCTAGCTTGTTGAGTTTTGAACAATAGGGAGCCATCCCTGGCGTTTTCACCATCAAACAGAGGATGTGGGATTGATTCTGTTTGGTCGATGGTTGGCTCGGGGATTATGCTACCAAACATGGGGGTCAGCTTTATCAAAATCCATGGGAATCTCCATTGGCCAAGAATCATCTTGGTGCTTTTCCACGGATCAAGATATTAATCTTGTGTAGATGCACGCATAGGGCTAGATAGACAGGCTTCCCAAGAAAGGATAGATACCCTTTGCATTCAACTGGGATGGTTAGTTATAGCTCTATATACACATACAGATATAGATACATGTAGAGATATAGATATAGATATAATAAATGGTTAAATCATATCTATATTTAGATCTATATCATTTATATATCCATTCAACCTATACCTACACCCCATGACACGGCGGCAGAGTCGTCCCAATGAGATCAGGACATCGAATCTGGAGAGACCATCTTAGCTGGCGTGCAGGAGCTGAAAAATGTGGGCCCGACTGGGGCGCACTGAAAATGTGGGGAATTCGTTTTTGAACCACTCAGTGGGGAAAGTACAAACAAGTTACTCATTTCAATATGCAACCTTCAAAGAGTAACCTTGTCAATCGATTTTGAATATCATGGTATATCATGGAATAGATGGTCCAAATGTTGAAAGTTGGGAAGCCCTACATCTGCAACCCTCAGGAGATGAAAATCGAGGAGGCGCCGTGGGATGGGCTGCTACTCTTTGTATACATGATGATATGTCATGCATGGATGTATAAATAAAATTTACATATTTATATATAGATATATTATATTATATTATGTTACATTATATATATATATATATTTATTATATTACATTATATATATATTATATATATTATATATATATATTATATTACATTATATATATATTATATATTATATATATATTATATATATATTATATATATGTTATATTTCATATTTTTTATATATTATATATTGTATTTTATGTTGTATATAGATATAGAATTTTTGGGAGAGATGGACACTGCATCGATCCTTCCAGGCCGAATTGGATCAGTGGTTGATTCCCTCTCCTGCCTCGGCCGTTCTCACGGAGCTTTGTGAGACCCTCGTCGCCACGGGGGCCAAGCCGTAACAAAAAGGGCTTGGAAAATGGTTGGAACCTGGAAAGAAATGGGAAAATCATCCGTTTTTGAGTGATAACTTGTGATTTCCTTGGGTTCGAGATGTGTTTTTTACGAAGTCTATCTGGATAGTTTCCTCTGGTACGATGATGTCTGATATGTGTATGTCCATCTTTCACGGGTTTGAGCAGATCAAACTTTGGAAACCCGAGAGCTTGCAGTCACCAAAAAACAACGATGGCTAGAATGTCTAGAACATAGGCGACTTATGGATGCTACATACAACCTATGATCGCATCGTTGGGAGTCAAGATTTCCAAGGTACGCCAGCTTTTTGCCCATGCCACCAAGAGGAAACCTTTCCTTACTGCTGGAAATTTAGCGATATAAATTACAAAGATGCAAAGTGTGGCAATTGCATTACCTTTGCTGGATGTAAACCGTCGCAAACAACGGCTGCTGCACGTTTCATTGGATAGCACCAATCAAGATGTCCGAGAAAAACATCTGGGTAGGCAAACCAATGGCATTCCTTCGCAAACCACTGTTAATTATCACATCGTATTCCCATGGTTTTCCCGTGTTGTCCCCTTTTGTGGGAGCTGCTTCATGACTTCATTTGTTTGGGGTTTCCAGCGGTGAAAGCCAAGGACGTCCTTGGACTACCCATACATTACCCTCTGGTTACGACTAACATAGCTATTGAAAACGGCCATAGAAACAGTGGATTTACCCATTGAAAATGGTGGATCTTTCCATAGTTATGTTAATTTGCCAGAGGGTATCCATTAAATCAACCATTAGATCACCATACACAGTGTGTATCCCCACTACGTATCACAAAATATCCATTAGCTTCCAAGATATTGGACAATATCACTATATGCATATACCATATACCATACACCGTGTACAATATACCACATACATTGCCACAGACGCAAATATGTATTTATATATATATATGCATTTATGTATATACATATCAAGGTATATATTTATATATAGAAGATCTTTTCCCACTCAACAGTGATACATATATGCTGCAATATGCTCCACATGATTTGACCAAAACGACAAAAAGGACCGAACGGTAGTGGAGCTGCCCTTCGACGTGCCCAACGGCGCGCTGGGACACCCAGGAATTTCGCCAGGTCATCGTTTTCCGTACGACATATATAGGGATTGAAATTTGATATACTGGTATATATTGTTAGTTAATGGAAATATATCAACATATCAACAGTATATGTCCCTATATATTGTTATAATGGGATTACTAGCATATATTGTTGACAATGGGATATATTGTTAGTTGATGGGAAATCACCATGTTAGACAGATAGGATATGAACTACCTATCTTTAGTGGAGGTGGAATTGTGATATTAATATAAACTATTTTATTTGAGGTCATATACCATTTGTAATCATGCAATAAATAGATGGGATGTTAACTATCTATCTCGGGGATTTATGCGGCTTGAAATATGATAGGCTGTGTATATGGTGTTGATAATGGGATATATGATATATGGTTAACTGATGGTCAATAGATTTTCTAAGCTAAAGAGCTTGAAAGGTTTCAACATTACCTTGTAATGGGGAGCCAAGGAGCTACCAAGAGTTTCCCAACCACATGTTTTTTTGATGGGAATCACAAATAAATGTTTGATAGATCCTTAGTGGATGGTTCATCGATTGTTACCCAACAGTAAACTAATGGATGGTTAACAGTCAATTCTGGATAGTTCATACTTAATGTTTGTTCAATAATTGATTATTTATGGTTGACAGTTGATGATTGATGTTTAGGCACCACCCATATCAAGGGATACAATGAACCATATTACGGGTATTCGTGGGATATGATATTATATCCCTGTACCGGCTACACCACATATTTGCAACCATAGCGAGAATTGACCCATAGATGTGTATGAAATCCGCGTGGGATATCTAATTGTAATCATTTGTATTCGCTGGACCCATGCGGAAAATCTGATTTTTTTCGTGCGGGAAGATTGAACATGAATAGGAAGTACCCTCTGGTAAACATACAAAAAACTATCAAAAATCATCATTTTGAATAGGTCAATCAACGAACTATACATGGGGTGTTTTTCAATAGCGAACTGTTACAAATTACCAGAGGGTAACTATTAACCATTAACCATAGATTATCCATATATAAACCATAGAAATAGTGAGTTACCCTTTGATGAACCATGAACCATAGATTCGGGGTCCAGATTATGGGAGATCTCAAAAATCCCATGGGATGACCGGGACCTGCCAGCGATGGTGATCTTTGTGGATGGGATGGTTTTGTTAAATCTTGGCCTATGAACTGGGATGATTTAACGGCTTAATTGGAATACAATTATATATATATGTATGGGATAAATAGGATATAAACCATGGTTCATTTCATGTATCATTGCGCTCAACAGATGGTTCACTGGGATTTGGGATATTGATAAAGGAGATTGCCATCCGGCGATGGGAAATCCCTGTACAAAGGCATTGAAATGGGAAAATCATCGAACTAAATTGATGATTTTCTAGACAACCATTTTCAGAGGGTAGAAGTTTCGAGCAACAGAAATGAACCACAAGAAATTCTGATTGTTTAGCGTTGAAATTTGAGATTGAACCAAGACAAAACGGGTTTGAGCCCAGTAAATGAGGAATGGATTCACTGAAACTGAAATCAGATTTCAGGGCATGGGGATTTAGCGACAAGAATTGGGGTTAAGAAAAGATTGGCCAACAGAAACAGACATTCGACCAAGGAAAATCTAGATGCTAAGAAATGATGGGGAGCTTATACCATGAATAGTTGGGATGCATGGCCGGTTGACACAATGTAAATTGGTTTGCTTCACCTCCTTCACTAGCAAATGGCCTTCGTGACTGTCACATTTATAAGCGTTGTAATCAGACTTACAGCCCGAAATGCAAAATTGACTGGTTTAAGGGATATCCTACAACTCCATTTACATCCATTACAATCATCAACCTGAAAATACAATATCTGACTACATTACATCGGATTTTTTCATCTAAGTGCATGGCCGGAACAAAAAGACCACAACGCAAGCGAGTGGCCTCAATCGATGGCCCCCGAGGTTTCGGTCTGGCGATGTGGCGGAGTCCCGCAGCGGCCGCGATTCGCGGCGAACCTGTGATGGGTTCGGCCCGTGGCAAGTGAAAATCACCAAGAGTCAACCTCACCATAGGATCACCATAGGATGATGGTTGGATATGTCTTATAGTCTTGTAGGATCCACCATCCCCACCATGGGTCGTAACTCATCAGAATACGGCTGGTTTATGATGGTTTTTCTGATATTAAACCCAATGCCTCCAGATGTAAAAAAAGAAACATAAATTGAAACTATTACGCATCTAGCAAAATTTTGAGAGGGGATCCTTGGGCTAGCAGCTCTAGCATTCCAAGCGTGTGAAATCCTATGGCCTGGGCGCCTCATCAGATCCTTTCAGCCCATGGCCCGCCCGGGAAATCCCAAGACGTCGCCGCTAAAAACGTTCTCATTCTTCCCATTTCCACACGGCTCCAGACGCAGCTGGTTTTTCGCGTCGGAGCTGCACGATTTTTGCCGTCAGGAAGCCACCAGCTTGACGAAAAGTATCCCCTCCGATGGTACCCAAAGAAAAAGTTGTTGACGTGAACCACCCACAGATTTCCAGGTTGATCAGGTGATGATCCCGATGCCGGACCCGGCTACATCTCCTGGATTCCTTCTTTGATGTCATATGAATTGGTCCCTATAGTTGGTCTTCATTTGTGTACCCCGAATGGGGGAGAAGCATTCCCAAGATCGTGGGGAAATGCCGCCGCGTCTCGTTGATGGCTTCCTGCTCAACTCACCGATCAAACGGTGTCCTTTTGCGGCAGGGCTGGGCCAATTGGGCCGCTGCCTGCACAGTTGGGCTATGAGTTGGGTGCCAATGGACGATGGCTTGCCAAAGTTGCTATGGGAAAGGAAAACGTATAAAAAATTGAAAGAAATTATATACAATTTTCTGTTTTTTATTATTGCAGTCAAAGATCCCACACTTAAGTTCGTTCGAGCCCCTATGGTACCCACAATTTGGTTGCCTTGGTTGCCTTGTATCCGGAAGATACCCGCAATTATCTGAGTGTCTTTTTACTTTATGGTGCATGATATCCATGATATCCATGGGAATCCATGATATCCATGACATCGATGCCAACCAGCTGCATGTCACAAGCCCAACGCCCACACCCCATCTTCTCCGCATGGGCCGACCAGCCGACCCGATCTCTGTCTGAACCCCGTTTTCGAGTGACCAAAGGATCGATGTGTGGTCCAGTGAAAATTCCCACTTTTCGGGTGATTTCCATTGATATATCCATACAACAGGGGTTAATGGGGATTTATAGGGGTTGATATACAATTTACCGGGTGTAGATCATCGATGGTGGAATACATGGCTAATCGATGGTCAATAGATTTTCTATCCGGTGGTTAGGAAGAAGCGATTCGGAGCTCAAGATAGTCATATTCCTTATCAAATCGGGAGCGATTCCGCACCAATAGCTTCCCAACCATATACCCTCAGGTTATTTAACATAGCCATGGAAAATGGCCCATTTATAGATGGTTTACCTGTTAAAAATAGTGATTTTCCATGGCGAACTGTTAAATAACCAGATGGTAAATCATCCCCAAACTGGGTCTTGGATTTCAAAAAGATACACAGGCGAAGAATGGAGTCACCAAAATGGTCGGACATGTTTTTCTATTTGGGTACCTTTACCCACTAAGTCAAGATGTATGAGTAGTCTGAAACTGACCTGCCGCAAATGGAAGCATATCCGACTTCTGCGAGACCTGGAAACAGAAGACCACCCCGCGAAATCCCTGTGATATCCTCGTGTTTGGTTTTCTCTTTAAATCCCCGTTATACACCATTATGTCACCATCATTTCATTTTTTTGCCATGGGGGCATTGATAGATCTTTGCTTCACTGGACAGCACAGTTTGGGTCACCTCGTCATCTTTTGCACGCGAAGATGTGGCCCTCACAACGGCTGATTTCCGCAGTACTTGAGTAATTTGTTTGCTGAGAATGGCTCCATTCCGCTCGAAATCACAGCCCTTTTTTTCTGTACCCCGCTAGGCTTTCAATTGGGCCAATGCCCTGCTTTGCTCTCAGCCAAATTGAATGAGATTTGATGTGTGGCATACCGCTTGTTCAAGGATGCCCACAGAAGAAACCGCCTGGAAGAGCAGATTCAAAGCCAAGGCATTGTGTTGTTTTTTGGGACTCGGACCTCGTCGTTGTGAGACATCACCACCAGTCGCAAAGAAACCGCTGCGCAATGAAACAAGTGTCGACCACCAAATATCTTATCATCATGCAATATCCATTTATGACCGTTAGCTGAATAATGAATGCATCTGTTTACAAGCTACACTTTGAGGTTTGGTTGTGTACCAAGCAGCATGGCTTTGGCAATGGGGTAAATCAAGATAGCCCAAGATATCCCAAGATCCGCCCTGGTAGCCTGAGGGAGTCATCACGGAAACCATCCAGACATCATTTGTGTTCCCAAAAAGACCTCTTTCAACCAGTTCATTGGAGCAGACGGTGATCACCTGTCAGCAGAGGTGGAGGCTCACCCGCCAACGACGATGGGATTTTGTCGATATGAGGATACCGGGTACAATGGTGTGTATATTTTGTTTGTATATATATATGTGTGTGTGTATATCTATCTATATAATTCAATATATATATATAATGTTAATTATGTATTATTTATATCACGTGATCTGTCTGACTATCTATCTTTCTTTCTGTCTATCTATCTATCTTTCTTTCTTTCTATCTATCTATCTATCTTTCTATCTATCTATCTATCATCTATATATCTATCTATCTATCTATCCATCTATCTATCACCGAAAACATGATGTTTGCCTTTGTCTGAAAGTTGTGGATTTCACTGCCATGTTCATTGGAAAAATGACTCGAGAAACCATGGTGGCGACCTGTTTTCAAACAAACATTAACGGTAGAGGTGGACATTAATAGGTAGAAACTAACTTAATAGGGTAAAATCATGATTCACAAACAGCTAGAAACATCGAAAATGTAGTAATTTAATCTACCAAGATGTTGCTTCTTCCATGATTGTTTTATAGTGCTGTAAGGGCGAAGCCCTAAACACACCCAGATCAATATCCCAGTATATCTTGTTAACCCTCTATTAACATTACTATTTCCGGAATATCCACATGCCATGAAACCATTGAATATAACCATCTATAGAAACTACGTGTTTTGTGTATGTATATATATATATGTGTGTGTGTATGTTTATATATATATATGTATGTTAATTGTAATTTCCTATTCCAGTTATGTAGTGGAATATATTCCTCCAGTTATCGTTGTTTGACGCGTTAATATCACACCACGGTAATATTCCAGTGTTTTTCCTTCCAATCACTGAATCACTTTTAACCACCTATCAACCATATATAGGCCATGAAGAAGCAATGATGCTCGACTGCCTTGCCACATCAAAGCCTCGACGCTTAGAGGTACCACTTCTACTGCCAGTGCACGAATTCGCGTAGCCTCCTCGGCAGACTTCTAGAACCTTGGGAACAACTCGACTTGGAACAGCTGTGCATGTTTTTTGGGTGGTTTAATCTACCAAATATAATTTAACAATGATGTTCTAAAAATGGATGACCCAAAATCACAGAAAACGAGTCGTTTGAATGGGAGAACAATGGGCCGGGGTGCCCCGATTTGGGAAACTTTCATATGGGCAATATATTGGACATACATAATTTTATGCGTGTATGCAATATGTTGGATCTGAAAGTGCGGGACAGCCCCCAATTTATAAAACTTGAGACCATCCATTTGGGGGCCCTAAAATCAGATAGATTGTTGATAGATTCAATATAAGGCCCCCTGCATCCCCTGGGAAGTTTCCGGGGGAAGATTTGCCGGGGCTACTCTTCAGCCTCTTCAGCGCCGTTGGCCCGTGGCATTCCACGTGTGGCCCCTGCAATCAACGGGGCCTCAGGGCACTACCGCGATTCTTCAGTCAGTTTGATGAAGTTTTCTTCTAGAAGTCATTGGAGTTTGGTGTTTTTGCCTCGATTTGGGGCTTGACATTATCCCAAAGCAATTTGTTTTCAGTTGAGGATGCCACAACTCTGGCCGTCGACAATGAGCGCTCAAGCCATTCAGTTTGTTTCGTGGCGGCCGCGTAAATCTTCACGATTTGGCGCCAGGGAAAAACGGCGACAGAAAGAGAAGTGCCAGGTGTTGACTGGATATTTTTATGATTTTCCATGATTTTCTCTGGGTTCTTGGCATCGAACCAACCAATCGCTTGGCCACACCCAGACACATGGGCTGTCCATAGTTATGGTCACTGAAGCCCCTCGAAAAATAGCAATAGTTGGGGAAACTGATGAACCACTGTTGGATTTAATATTACATTCGCCCATGAAGCCCTTATTAGCTGGTACAACTGCAAGATTCAAATCAGGTCAGTTAAAAAATGATTATCTCAACTAAAATTGACTTATCCATGGTCCTTCCTAATTGGAACCGTTAGCACCATTTCTTTACCAATTCGACTGCGGGTAACCCAACGACCGCGGTGAGCCAGTGAACTCATCATTGCCAGGTCCTGGGGCAGATCTCAAGCTTCAGTTGCCTGAGGTGAGGAATGTGAGGAACATCGGTGAAAAGATAAGTTAGGCTGGTCATGTGTTTTCATGTGTTTTTCATGTGGGTCATGTGTTTTGGTCGGCTTTAGGAGAGATTTCTAGTGCTCATGGGTGGTTTTCATGGATTCGCAAGTTGTTTTGACCATATTCTGCTCCCATCTGGATAGTTTTCTCGTGCGCCAGTTTTTTTCCAATCACAAACATGCAAACATGTGTAGATATTTGCAGAGTCCAAATGTCCAAGACATTCTCTACCAAACGGTTTTTGTTTGGAACGGTTTTGATACCCAGTTGGAAAGCAGCAGGGCTAATGTCCATATCGAATCTTGCTTTTTTCAACAAGAATTCTTCTCAGATTCAGGTTGGAAAACTCATCAATCAGCAATTCCATGTGGATCGATGCGACTTTCATTGACCGACATGTGGAAAACATGAAATTTTCTGGTCATGCCACCCCGATCAAGGTGAGTGGCCGCGGTGTGGTCATTTGCGCTGGAGGGCCAGGGGCGCCAGCTTCATCTTGGGAGATCATAGGAATTTGAGCAATACATGGAATATCATGGGTATGGTGGCATGAAACCAACCACTTGTAAAGATTATTTGTGGATATGGGAAATAGCCAACAATAACCAACAATATGGGATTTATTTGTTGGGATTAACTTATGTTGCGATATCAAAGGAATGATGATTAGGCTTGGGTACCTATCCGAAAATGGCCAAATTTTGGGAATTGGTGAAGTCTTATTCATCCACATGCTGGAAGAGAAAGGTGGATCGATCCATCGAAAAAACACTCCACAATTCTTGGTCTTGGCCGGCAGAGCACTGCATCTGAAAGTGGGGAAGATTTGAGCGAGGCCATACACTCAGCTGGCCTTGGTGACCATCAGGCGCGCCAGTTCGTTGTTTCGTCGAAAATGAATCTCAGACGATTCATGGGAATGATCCCAAAGAAACCGTCGACAGGCTCCTGAGGGAAGTTAGCCTGCTGCCAGTGGAAGTTTGGCATTTACCACACGAGGCGTCGTTTCTGATTCTACCTGCCTGGATGTATTTACCATCACGAATCATGTTTGAACTAGGCAGAAAGTTTGGAAGTTAGGCCATTCAACACCCAGATCACTGAACACTTCCAATCTGCGGAAGGTCGTTGAAAGTATATCCCAAGAAAGATGACCGGGACCCGCATCCACCAGGCAGAAGAACTTCAGTCAGTGGCATGGCCACAAAAGTGCCAGCTGCGGCAAGTGCCTGTGGCCACTGGGCCGATGGCGATCTGGGGTAGAAACAGCTCGCTATTTTGGGGTCGCCCTAAACGCATAACATCTATAATGGCTAATAGATGGTTTAATGATGGTTGATATGGGTTGATATATGATTATGATATGTTGTAGTATACCATATATCCCCATATTATCCTATAGTCATGGATGGTCATCAATCCATTTCAATCCCAATATGGGATGGGTTACAAGTTTTTTGGCCCATACTCGTCCCGAACATGTCATGAGCGTTCATCGTGTTTCTTATCTGTGTCACTGTATGTTGCTATCAGAATCATTACCATAGTTTTTCATTATATCATATCCTCATACTAGGTTTTCAATGGTTCTGATTATGACTGCTATTATGGCGATAGTAATTATCAGTCTTAATTTAGTGATGATGCTGATGATGATGATGATGATTACTAATATCGTGATCATCATGATCCTGAGGCCCTTCCCCGAAAACGCCCGGAGGTGTGGGCCGCGCGGACACCAAAGGCAGAGTTTATCCAAAGAAAATCGGATGGAAAATGCATCAAAATGAAGTGTTAACCCCCCAAAATGGACATTGAATTGGGGTTTGGATGGTTTTGAAGCCTCCCAACATAGTGAAAATTAGGTTTTAGACATCCAAAGTGGACAGATCTTGAAACAAAAGCTTGTAGCACGAACAAAGTAGGTTGCTTCCCGTTCATCAACCCGTTTGCGAAGTACATGTGATCGTCTCTTTTCAACCCGTATGATGGGGGCTTATCATAAATCCAATTTGTTGATCCAATATGATCAGGTAGTGCTGTTTATGCCATTCGCTGTAGGTGAAGCTCCCCCAGGGGTTGTTAAGTCATTACCATGTTTTTGTAACTGCGATAGTATCCAGTCCTACATTCCTACTTTTTACATTCAGATCCTACAAAGGAGGGTATCTACATATCTACATTATGTAGTATTCACATAGGAGTCAACATACTGACTATAACATGTTTGCAATGCATACCTCATCACTAATGATTGATGCATGATGTATACATATAATCATCTAGATACAGCTCTATGTATTGTAGATAATAGGTATTAAAACATCTATATCACACATAGGAACATCATTGAGGTCAAGCCCTTGGCACTGCTGGGCAGCCGCTTCCGGGAAGTGCTGCTACTGGATGCGGCTACTGGGAGTTGAAAGATCGGCTCTAAAATGGGACAAAATGAACCTATCATTGGGTTGATTAGTGTGGGTTGATTAGTGTGGATTATTTTGTTCAATTCCTTTTTTCAGTGATTTAGTTCTGCGTTTGTTGGATCATGTTGGATCTTCATTGGGAAGACCTGAGGATAACCTGCCGGTGCTGAACCCGGAAGACCTCTTCGATGAGCCGGGTGGCCCATGGCGAGTAACGGCGCAGGGTGAAGATGGATCACTTTGCAAAATGGAGGTTTCCGAAGTCATAGGGGTACCCCCAGTCATCATCCATTTTTGTGGCCGGATTTTTCCATAAACCATCCAGCGATAGTCATGGGCACCCCCATGACTATGGAAACCCCAATATTAAACCCATCAACCAATAGAATCCAATACCACCATGAAATGCTCCCTTAGATCCCCTGGTTCAGTGTTGGATCCATTCAAAATGTGCGGGGCATCAAAAATCATTGGGCATTCCCATCACCGTGGCTTTTCCATCAAAAATCTGTGGAAAAAAGAGAAAAACCACGAAAACATGGAGAGATTGGGCCCTGTTCAGCCACCATGTTGGGTCCCTTGGAGCGCCTGTCACCGAGGCCAAGCTACCAGGCGAATGGTGCTCTGTTCTGGCCCGACCTCTCGCCCTTCCAGGCGCGGTGACTGAGACATTCCCTTTTTTCTCTACGGAGCTAAAGATTTGATGGGTAAGTGCTTATTCGTTTTACAAGCCATGATTTCAACATATTCGATTGAAACTCATCAGACCCTTTTTCAAGAATGGGATAGCAAAAAGCACGTCCACATCCTATGGATAGTTTATCAATAGTCATTGAATCATGCCATAGGCAGCTATCCATGGCTGGATTTCGAATGGAGTTCCACCCCAAAAAGATCACGATGGATATGTTTTCAGGATGGTAGCTCGATGATGTGTTCCACATATATTCCAGCTATTCAATATAAAAGAGAATAACGTACATAGTTAGTTGTAAACCTATAGTTTGATATTATCTGAATGGGATGTTGCCAGATCATCATATATCATAACATGAAAAGCTTATGGAATATCTTTTCATATTTTCATCTATACATATCTTTGCCCTATGGTCGATACCATCATGGGATAGATGAGTCGAGTCATTGGCCGAGGAGAAGATGCCGGAGCAATGGTCGGCTTTAAGTCTGATTCCTAGCGGAGATCGGGCCAGGCAGTGGGGGTTGGAACGCCATAAACCACCACTTAATCATTAAATACCATTAACTAATCATTAACATCATGCAGCGTTAACATGTAACATCATGGAAAACCCTGGGTTGACAAGAACACAGCATCATTGTCCAGGTGGAGGAGTGTGGCAAAGCCGCCCCGAGAACATCAGGCCGCAGGAGATGTTACCGGCGGTGTTGTTTCAACACAACGAAGGAAAGATGGGGTGAAACCAATGAAACTTCCCATATTTTTTGGAGAAGTCACATCCAATTAACCAGCTGTTTGAAGCTAGGGCACCAGCGTTTTCATTCACCAACGCTTTCCATCCACTGGTTCCTCGCGCAGGTGGGAACAGGAGAGTGGGCAACTGCTGGGGCCCCTGGACTGGTTGATCGTCATGGCGATAGAATTCGGATGGTTCAGTTCATCCCATCAAGTAGATATAGATCCACAAGCTCTTGCATAAAAGACTGGATGACAAAGCAAATCCATTCTTTAGATATTCTAGATACAATTTATCCGTAGATATTGATCTAGATTATAATAGATTGATGAGCGCTGCAGGCTCGTGGACAAAGCCAAATGCGGCGCCATGCTGCAAAGGGCCGCTGGCCGAGCTGGGCCGAGCTGGGCTGGGTGCTGCCTTTGTTGCAGGGATCATGGGATCAATTTGAACATGTCATAACAGCCATAACCCCGGCCAGGTTGCAGCCAAAGTTTAGAGGTTTAGGTTTGAAAATCAGCCAAGTTGTTCCGATTCTGGAAATCAGTGGCCATAAGTATCGGAGCTGAGGAACCTTTCATGCTGAATATCTTGAGTATCTCCCACAGGATATGTAGGGCAACTGTCAATCTGTTGATAGATGTTGATAGGTTTTAGATGTTGGCAAACAATTACCCCATGTTCTTTATTTATTGATGTTCATCAATCCAAACTTGAAATTGGAATGCCAATGATACCCATGTAGCTCCAAGGCGGCGACCATGGCAATGCATTTGAGGCCATGGCTTGCACCGGAGATGATCCCCGGGAGAACCGATGGATTTCCATTTACTGGGCAAACCCCAAGGTATCTCGAGTAAATCAGCGATACATAAAGCCAGTGCCTTGGTCAACATATGTAAAGCCCATGCTGTCCTTAGGAAAATATTTATAAAGGGTGGACTTGCCATATCGTTTGTTGAAATGATTTGCTGGATGGTACACCCCACATATCTTGTTTGAAATCCTGAAATTCCCAAGTTTGCTAGTGAAACCACCATTTACTGATGGTGAAATCCATATTCCATTGTTAATCCTCTCTCTCCATGGCCGGCGAAGAGGTCCCTGTGTCGCTTCTTGCCGGGCGACGGGGGCGACAAGGATCTCTTTCAGCTGGCGGGAGCACCGCTGGGGCAGCTCTTAATGGGACATCCTGACAAAATGGCTATTAATGGGACATGATAATGGGATGTAATGGGATAATGTCCCTGGATTAATAAACCCCAAACGGCTGTTTAATTGGAAGGGTACCATAAAAAGTATCAGATGAAATGACTGTAATAAACCATGGTGTTAATTTATCCGCGGTTGACATTCATAGTTGCTATATTTCAGATTTCATGTTTTTCATCTCCTGGTAATGGCTTCACCTGGTCATCTGGGGAGCCGAAATGTATGACGCAGAATAAAACCACGGAGAATCTTTGGGGATGCCCAATGGCTATTCCAATTGGGAATGGGAATCACCAAGTAAATGATGGAATATCACCAATCAGCAGTGGTGATATAATGAGAATACAAAGAGAATATCAAGAGAATATCATGGGAACATGATGGGTATATAGTGGAGTATGGTGATATGTACCCTTTTGTTATTCAAGAGTTTGCAATGGCAGCCACACCCCATGTATAGATGATTTATGATTATTTCCTTTTAGCAGCTTTAATGGGTATTTTCCGGTTCCGCTGCATCAAATAACCAGAAGGGTAACTTATTCGAGATACAACCAATGGAGATCTACACTGAGAATAGACTGGATTCCTTGATCCAAATTCCAGGTTTTCAGGGCCCAACTCAACGCTTCAAGTCGGTGAGCTAAGTTGGTTCCGATGAGATGCAGAATCCAAATATCCAAACAGGTGGTGATACTAAATCTCAATTTTATTCTGATCCAGACGCCAGTGCTTTTTTTATCTTTCAGTGGAAAGCCAAGTAGCTTCCAATATTTGGGGTACCGAAGGATGCAGAAGATTGATCAGTTGCATGTTTGGCTATGAACCGGTCCCAGGTAAATCCTCACAGTGGCCGTTCCATATCTGAATGTAAAGTAAGATGGATTCGCACACTATTCATATCTATTTTCCTACATATGCCCACATAATTTTTTGGTGAATTGGATCATCCCCACCGTCCACGTTGCCCCGTCACAGGCTTGGACGTTGGAGTCGCGCAGCTTTGCCATGCGCCTCGGAAACCAATCAGGAAATCAGAAGGCTTAACCAATTAGCTGTGCCCCCAATCCCTCAAATTTGGACCCAAGGCCTTGTAACATCCTGCAATCCTTGCACAGAAAAGCGAATGTAATTAACTGCACTCATGTGCTCATGTACAGGCAGAGGCCTTTCAACTACCAACGTATTACGTACACAGCATCAGAAACCAGTCAATCCGCAATCAGGACCCCGCTTTCAGTTACAGGATCCCATAATCCAATCCCACCACTTTTTCACCCATAATAATTTCATTTCAATACTATCCAGTCCGTTCTAACCCAACCCTCAAAAAAAACGCGGGAGTTGTCAGCTTATGTCTTGAATAATCCATCACTTGGGATCAACATGGATACCCAAAGAAAAATCAACGATGCCACCATCGCTTAGTTTTCACCCCACCGTTACAACTACCGTTGCAGGGCCCCTCTGTCAGCCGCTGCCGGCTGTTTGAAGCCCGACCGCGCCTCGACGGCCAGCGGAGCGTTCGTAGGCCAGGGATGGCTGCGACGCCACCTGGGAACGGTTGGGAAAAGTGGTGCTTCAACCACCAAGAAATGGGCGCCACCTGGTGGGCTTTAATGAGAATTCCAATGTACTTTTGGCCTATGAAAATTACGGAAAATCACCATGTTTGATAGCTAAATGGACCATCTATACCATTACCCAGTGCCTCAGGGATGATCATCCTCGGCATGGCTGACCATGAACCATCTATTATATTCGTCATATATCCATTGCAATCGTATGATATATCCTGTCATTGTTGCTTTCATCCTCCATTTAATCCATTGAATCCCATATAACTTGACCATGGCACATATTAAGCTAATGATTCATACAACGGACTACTACTCTACAGTGTTTGAGGTATTGCCACCATTCTCATCATTCGGAACTACCCTCCGGTTGTTTAAGTTGCTAATGAAACCCTCGTAACTAGCACACATGCTGAACACTTTGTGCCAAAAAGTCGTGGTTGATTTCAAAATAAAATGGAACTGCCATCGAAAAGACTCCATTGGGTCCTAATCACCCCTCGCCATTGCCCGCAGGTCACACCATGGTGCACCACTCCTGCGATGGCACACCATATTTTTTGCATCGAACCATCGACAAGCACGAGGAACCGCTAACCTCAAGAGCTGGTGTGTTTAATCGAGGCTCCAGCGCCCACACAAATGTCGACATTCCACTTCTCCCATCCCAAATTTCCCACTCAGCGCAGGACTTGTGGCAACTTCACTGGGAGGTCGTGGCCAAACCCAAGTTCCAGGATCCCTTAGGGGCGGGAACGTAGGGGACCATCCAGGATGTAACGTATTTGCCATCCCATTCTGGTTGCGTTAATGCCTCATTTTTGACATACACCTATTGCTTTTAGGTTGAAGCAGATATCCTGGCGGGGCTCCATTATTGCTTTCGGCGATGGAATTAGGCTTGTAGGCTTGGAGTTCATTGGTGATGTACTGTCATGATCTCCAAACAGGCTTGTCCAGGAGCTAGCCAATTGTCGGCGGACTCCGTTGCAACAAAGCATCATTTCTTTACCAGTAGTACTGCACAAGGCGGTGGCGGAAGTTTCAAAAATAGAAAACCTATAGGAGAGATCGGTTGTTGTGAATCAGGGATGGCAGAGCGAAGCCACTGATGGAGCGAAAAAAGATTGATCTCTCTCACTATTTCTCTCTCTTTCTCTGACTATCTACCTACCTACCTACCTATGTATCTATCTATCTCTCTCTTTCATCCAATTACCTATCTATCTATCTCTATCTATCTCTATCTATCTACCTATCTACCTATCTACCTATCTACCTATCTACCTATCTACCTGTCTATCTATCTATCTATCTATCTATCTATCTCTCTGCCTATCTGTCTATCAATCTATCAATCTATCTATCTATCTATCTATCTCTATCTCTATCTCTATCTCTATATCTATCTATCTCTCTCTCTATCTATCTCTCTATCTATCAATCTTTCAATCTATCTATCTATCTATCTATCTATCTATCTCTATCTCTATCTCTATCTATCTCTATCTA
>Ga0126342_10006029_pt1 | contig 21365 bp, 26 predicted proteins | sample Cyp1metagenome_FD_92528 | JGI IMG/M metagenome (GOLD analysis project Ga0126342, IMG submission 92528) | Coral microbial communities from Lord Howe Island, Old Settlement Bay, Australia - Cyphastrea 1 metagenome | ecosystem: Host-associated > Invertebrates > Cnidaria > Coral ... | reverse complement strand
TTATAATGGCAAAATCTGACTGAATGGCAAAATCCGCCCGAGGTCTAATTTTCAGCCCGAGGATCTAAAAGGATCCTTTTAGGAAAAGGTTTTAATTTTAGCCCGAAAGGTGGTGCTAGGTATGGGGGTTTCCAGAAATGGGGGTACCCCCAAAGGGATGGTTTATAAGGGAAAATCCTATTAAAGTGGATGATGAGGAGTAGCCCCATTTTAGGAAACCTCCATATCATGATATATCTATAATCATACTGAAGTAGATCAAATATGGGCTTCTAAGAGCTATTCCCATATCAAATATGGGAGGATTTTGAAATGTGAATATATTCTATCCACTCCAGAATCACTATACCATGAAGCTGTTAAACGTTACTTATGAAATCTGATCGAACTTCGTCGATGGCTAGCACTGTCGCGGAGAGGATCTCTCCACGAAGGCTGCTGAACTGGTGGTGCCTCGCTGATAGAACCAAGGATTGCTTGTGGAAATGGAATGAAATGGATCCTGACTTGGCTCCAATGATAGTAACAGACCTAAAAGAAGGGACTAGTTTTTTTTTTGGGAGTGCTGTAGTTTTTTTTACCCTCGGGCATGTTAAACATTGATTTTGTTTTGGTTGGGGAACCACACAGACAAGCTGTTAAGCTATCAACATGTTTAATCAACAGATCCAAACATGACTTGGCTGTCATCCTTGTTTTTGCTGTAGGTCAACCCCATGCGAATAAAGCCTGGTTGATGAGCCCTGGCCCTAGTGATGTCATTTGCTATCCTAGTGATCAACTGGCCAACGGTTGATCCAGGGTCCATGCTTCTGTTTACGCCGTGGTGCTCCACAGTCAACTAGTTGTTGATTTATAACTTGAATAAGTAGGATTTATGGTTATGGTCAATATATCGAACCAACTAGTTAAGTGGAGTTACAAACCAACATAATCCAACAAATGTGTCACTGGGGGGCACCACTTTGCTGATATCCCATCACTCTGCAGGGTAATATTGGCTGTTGGCTAATGTGCACCCTCCCCTTTCCGCACTATAAAAAATACGAATCAGTATAATAAACCCTGGCTGACCAAGTGGGTGCCCCCCCCAGCCCAGTGATATCAGTGATATCCTTGGAAAATTGCTCCTAAAGCAGCGCCTCCAACGGTAAACATTCCAGGTCTTTCTGAATCCTTGCTTGTCATTGGATGAATATGATACTCTCTGGTTATTTGTTACATAGCCATGGTATAGATGGTCCATTTATAGATGGTTTACCTATTAAAAATGGGGATTTTCCATGGCAAACTGTTAGTCATAACCAGATGTTTATAATTTTACAGACCTCGTGGGGATGGATCAAAGATGATCAAAGACCTATGATTCATACCTCTCCATTGACAGGATGAACATCAAAAAAATCATCCATAAATCCAGCAAATGACGAACTCATATTTTTCAGAGGGGTAGGTATACCACCAACCAGCTATTCAAATGGATGATTTGGAGCTACCCACCGAGGAGTTTGAGCTGGGACAACTGCGGCAGCTGCCGCCTTCCCAAATCCTGGTCACGGACCACCACAATGCGGACGATCATGGATACCCTCCGGTAAACATACAAAAAACTGTGGAAAATCACCATGTTTTATGTGTAATTCAACTATTTCAATGGCAATTTTCAATAGCAAACTGCTAGTTTACCAGAGGGTATTGCCAACAGACTTCGATTGGGGGAATTTTGCGGACACAATGTTATGGATTTTCATGGTAATGTGGTCCAAGTACTCACTGCCTCATGCTTCACATTTTTTTCCTGAAAACTATATATAAAACATATATATTGAATAGTGAATATATGTGAATATTATGAAATCATCTGAAATCAAATGTCATGTTGTTTCTCCGAATCTGAAGTGCTCCCATGTACCGGTCATCCGTGGACAGCTGGAACATCTCCATGGCTAGTTCGATGACTTTCCCATTGAAGCTTCCATTTATCCTCTGGTAATACAAAAAAAATATGCAAAATCACCATTTTTAATGGGTAAATCCATGTAAATCCACTATTTCGACTGGGTCATTTTCAATAGCGAACTGTTCAATTACCAGAGGGTACGTGATTTTCATTGATTTTGCCATATTCGTTTGATTTTCCCATTGTTGATAGGGGATTGTCCAGCCATGTTTGATGACACGGTTGCGGGTACATCCAGTCACCCGGTTTTTCACATTGCTCCAGGATCGCTTTGAAGATTGGAAAGACCGGTTGGCCAAAGCTTACAGGCGCCCCCGTTACCCCCATTCAATAGTGGCCAATTTGCTATCTAAAGTTGGTACCCCAAACTTGCCCTCCAGTATAGACCCTGGCAGATAGGGTTTGGAAGATTTGTTTCTACGATTTTCAGCGTTAATTTTCCAGAGTGTACATTGAAAACTGGGAGGGTTACGAATCATGGCTTAACATTACGCCAGCATCACCGAATTGGAAGTTACCATGGGAGTCCATCTTTAGGAGTTTGCGAACGGTTAAGAAAAGGATTGATAGCATGTTATAGTACTCCTTTCAGAACATGTTATAAAACTGTTATAATTGTTAAACCAGTTTTACAGCAGGTAAAAACAGTAGTTAATGTTATAACAATAAGTACTGTTATAACCATAATCATTTACTTATGACTGTCGTAATCCTATTTGCGATGGGATATGTTGAAGTATTGTGGGTCTCAATGGTAGGAGCATGTCATCATGGATGAACGTACCCGCATCGTCTGTTTTGTTCTTTTTGGTTGCATTTTCATCAGGATGGATTTAACATGATCTGTGATCATTGACTTTTAGGTTAAAACACCAGTTGGTAGGATTAGTTCACCCCAGTGAAACATCTGGACCAACCCTACTTACATCTACCCTACTTTTTACTGGGATTACTTGTGAACCAGCAAGGATACGGTACAGTAGATGCACAGGTGAATATTGACTCTGAATTACCTTGGACTTCCTGGTTGTTGAACTTCCAAAACACTTGGCTGGGAAATTGAGAAATTGCTGATTTTAGGACGGAAGGTTCACACATTGCTTACCATAAGCGATTTGAGATGTTGAAACTCACGGCCATCTTGGCTCTGGAAATCCGCTGCCTAGTGAGCCATGAAGGCCACCAAACAGCAAACAACCATGAAGTCCAAGGCCACCCAGTCCAAGAAGTACGCCATGCTTCCCAAGACCATGCACCACAGGCCTCCCATGCCATTTCTGGCATTGCAGTGTACCAATGAAGGATACCCAAGCTGGATGTGGCTATGGAAACTCCATTCCATGCCAGCATGTTCCATGTGGCAAGAGTGGTGCAAGTCCATCCATGGCCATGGCTTCTGGAGGATGTAGCCAGTAACACCACCAAAGGGCCCGGCAATATACTTCATCATGTTTTAATGTTGTATTTCTAACTTGCTGTTGGTTACATTGCTGTCTTTTAGGCCACACCTTCAATTTGCGTTCGTCAAATCCTGTATATAAATCCTCGGGTTTTATTGATTGAATCGCCAATGAATTGTTGGTTATATACAAGCTTTCCTACGTTGCTGTTGAAATCAAATCCATGCATATGTGCGTTACACCTATGCTTATGAACATGTTTTTTCTTGTTTTTTCAAGCCAAACCCAAATGTTTTTCTTTTTAAAAAAACATCTCATTTTTAGTGATAAAACACCATTAAACAGATCAACACCATGAACTTTTGTTTGTATTTGGTAACCTTTTTTCATGTGAAATCCCCAGTTTTTCAGTGGAAATGACGACTCGCTTGGCCAGGCGGATGTTGGCGCTGCACGGATGACGCTCCTCAGAACCTGGGTATTGAGAGGGTGTACCCCCATGACTATGGAAACATCAATGAAACGCTAGACCCTCTAACCCCCCAAAATTCTGGGTTTGTTTAAGGTGATTGAAAAAACACATCCACCATGACTGGGGAATCTATAGTGAAATATAGTGAAAATGATTACCCTCTGGTAAACATACAAAAAAAAACTGTGAAAAATCACCATTTTCAATGGGGTAAATCAACTATGTCTATGAAATCATGTTCAATAGCTATTATGTTAGTTTTACCAGAGGGTAATCTTTTGGGGACCCCTTAAGCAAATTCAAGAAATGGTAAAGTACTAAAATGACGGATGATGAGATTGGGATCTTTTGGGTATATGTAACGGGTATATCATGCGGATTTTCATAGATCCAAAACATGGCCATTTCGGAAGGGGACAATGATGATAATAAGATATGATAAGCATCAAATTTTTGGAGGTACCCAATTTTCAGACAAACCCAAAGTACCCCCCATTACCCCACCTTTGTTCTTGTGGTAAAATCCATGGTTTGTTGATGTTCCCTCAAACCAATCCGTAGAAAACCCATCGAAAGTGGTTGATAAGCCAGGAAAGTGTCAAGTTTTGCAGGGGTGAATTGAGCCAGTCTTGTAAAAAGGTTTTTCTAGTCAGGTGGTTTATTATCGTCATTTTTTGTGAGATGTTCAACCCAAAGACAGGGGGGTTTTGCATGGTTTTTCCCAATTTAGCAAACGAAAGTTGCAAATTACTCTCCAGCAATCAAACTCAAAGAGGAAAATCCTCCATTCAGTTCGATGATTTTTCCAGCTGGCCCTGCTGCATTTTAGGGGATTTCCAAGCCATGTTTGATCAGTGAAGGGTCAGACGGAAGCACTATCACCTTGATCAAATGTCTTTTGTTTCTTAATACCAGATATAACTTGGATGATCCTTGGAGAATGGTCCGTGCTTGGCTCGATATTGATCTATTTTATAGATACATCCGGATACCTTTGGGGCCATCAAACCTTGCAGAATCTTCGCAGAGGTCAGTGATCAAAGCCAGATACCGAAAAAGGGTCCAATCTCAGATTCTAATCGGCATAGGACCAGAAGAAATTGCAGATTTGGGACATATGAATGGTAGTTGAAACATCCACACTGTTTGTGTACAAACTTTTGACAAATTTGGTGGATGTCGCCTGGCTGGGTTGGATCTGAGCCGAAAATTGCCCTACTGAACCACTGGGGAGGTATGGTACGGCCCCACGTTCATCGTTTCTTGATGTTTCTTGTGTAACCCCCAAAATCCTCAGTATGGATATGCTAGTAAGTTATATTTATTATACAACTATATAATTATATAATATGTATTTATATAAATATATACAAACAACAATAAAAGTTTTATAACTATGGAGCAGCACCTGGTTGCAATCGATCTCTCACCCGGACTCTGCCTTCAGCCCTTCCCCAGCCCCAGCCCTTCCCCTGGAGTTCGCTGAGGAGCGCGAGAAGTAGAGTATCTTCTGCCGTGCGCAAAAAGACGTGGAGATACGACGTGAGAATTTGCTGCTTACCACTATGGTCACTACAGTAGTAATACTCGTAATACTCCATATGGTTCCCGCCGTGCCGTATCGAGAAGGTAGTGGCTGGATCTTAGTGAATAATTTGTTAATATGATTCAATATGGGATGGTTGCTTTATTAGGCTTACTTTTTTCCAAAAGCATTCATGTTTTCAATGGCTACACAGGTACAGAAAATGTTCATGTTCATGATGGGATCTATAGTGACAGCCAAAGGCAGCCACATGTTCACCGAGGTAGGGCCTCATGGCAATGGCAGCAGCCAATTGTGTTTGGCTCCCGAGGGGGGTCACTGGCAGTGGAATCCCATAGTTGCTACGTCAGAGCGAGCTATGAGTTGTTTGCCGTTTGTTTGGGAGGCTAGTGTTTTCTAATCCCCCAACATGTACCCTTTTCTTGCAAGAATGGTGCTTCTTATTGAAGGGAAACATTTTGTCTTCTAGGCAAATTGTAACCTGCAAGCAGCATTTCTCTGAAACATTGTTTTTGTTCAAAGAATGCTGTAATGTGCATTGACTATTACACTTGTTGACAGCAATACTGAATGTTAATCACACACTGCATTGTGTAGGAATCTAGTGTTTTGAAAAGATACTGTATGATTATGTATGATTGATGATTGGCCTAGCAGCCTAGCATTACTCTTAAAGGAAGACTGCCCTTCAGAAAGGATCACTGCATGTTTAGAGGGATGCTCCATATTTTGTAGGTTTACTGCTTCTTGAAAGAAGGAAACAGTCAACGTCTTGAAGGAAAACTGCAGCTGAATGAAAGGTGCTTTTGTACAACGAAAGGAACGCTGCAATTTACAAAATATTGCTTCCTTCAAGAAATGTTGTGATTTTTGACCTGAGTATGCGCTTGTCCTTTTTGAGAGTAATAGTTTGTATTCACTTTGTTTATGCAAAAGGTTCTTAACAAATGCTACATCCTTGAGATTAGCAAAAGGCTAAAAAGATAATCTTTTGGTGGGAAGTAGCATTTATAGACATATACACACATAAGTAGTGCGATATATCTACCATAAACCTTAGTTGCCGCGACCTACTTAGTGTCACCAACTTAGCTGTATAACTATGAGCCAACGCCCTGTACCAAATCGGTATAACAGTGTCCCAGCAAACTTTAGGAGACCCCAACTCAGATTCCAGTTGCAAAATAGTCTGTGAAACATTCCAAACACGAATTGATTCTTTGGGTCGAAGACATGTTCTTCGGATTTGTTTTCCCGAAGAATGCTGCATGGTGACCAATTTCATGGCTCACCATGGATCTTCGGGTGAGCCAAAGAAACAAAGACTTCACGAGCCAGCCCAATTGAGCATTGTTCAACCTCCCTTCCTGATTGTGGTTTACAGTATCCGAATCTATCCAATACCCTCTGGTAAACAACACAACTATGGAAAATCACCATTTTTAATGGGAAAATCCACTATAAATGGCAATTTTCAATAGCTATGTTAGTTTACCAGAGGGTCTATTGGGGAGTATCAGAAAAATCATTCACAAAAAATGGGAAATCCGATCCGTGCACGTGACGCATGTGGCAGGTCACCGTTTAGCGGAGATGTACAACGTCCCAGCCCTGGTCGTGGAAGAGCTCATTGAGGCACCACAATATCTACACTAATAACTCCAATAGCTCCAATTACTCCAATAACTACGTTTTTTTTAAATAAACCCCAATAACTATGGTTTATTGTGGTTTACTGGTTTGTGGTTTGGAACATTTTATATGTTTCCATATATTGGGAAACATAATCCGCCATTTGACTTTCACATTTTTCAGAGGGGTAGGTCAACCACCAGCCAGGTTTATTATGGTTTTTATTATGTAACTTAAACATAATCTTACGCATAATAATAATAATAAAAATAATATATATATATATTATGTAAGTTTTTATTATGTAAGTTAAACATGTTATGGTAACAATAATCTTACCATACATAGTTTAATGTTAACAATTATACCCATTAAATGGCGCATATATTAATAAACATACCAAAAAAGGCAATGAATGGCGCATTCCCCCAAGCCGCCACTTAACCGAGAGATGGGTCCCGACTTCGCCAGGATATGGCTGGCCGTGAGAGTCCATTGGCTTTGCAGATCAAAGAACAGCCCAGTTCTTAGCGCTGCTGGGTGCCTCCCAGTACGGGACCCTCTGGTAAACACACAAAAAGCTATTGAAAATTGCCATTTATAGTGGATTTTCCCATTAAACATGGTGATTTTCCATAGTTATGTTAGTTTACCAGAGGGTAAGTTATGGTGAGTGAACGGTGGTGAAAGCTGTGAAAGTATGGAAGTTTGAAGAGAAAGTTGTGGCAAAACACTGGTTGTACCATGCTTTGATAGCAAAAGATGAGGGGCTATTGTCAGGCAGATGTTAGCTACTTACTAAATAGGTCCAAGTATGAACAGCCAGGTGAGTTCTCAGTGGGGCTATTTTGGGTACGGGATGGTAGTGGTCAACATGGAAGACACATGAAGACGCACAGGTTTTGGCTGGGGCGGTACTGAAAGATCATCTAAGCATATCGAAGTTCCTGCTACCTCTATGCTTTCACTTGATGCATCTGCAACTGGATGCTATTATATAATAATTGATATTAATGGTATATTAATGGTATGTATATGAATGGGATTGGGCAACAGTTTACAACATGTGTTACTTTTAAACTTTTAGTGTTACTAAGTGTTTACTAGGTGTTTGCATGATCAATCGGACACACATCATTAATGTCCATCATGTTTACCAACAGTTTGGCTACATGATGTGTTACTAAGTGTTGCAATCTCCATCATGTCCCCACCATGGCTTGAGCAAGCTCAAGAAGCTTGTCAGGCAGCCTGGTTGCCGACCAACCATAAGTAAGCCATCTATTGTGGCTGGGCGCATAGATCATCATAGAATATCATTCATATACTTCAAGATAGAATTCATAGATATGCAAAGACTTGGAGTAGCCGCTTGGAGTAGCCGCTCGAATAAGCTCAGCAACCAGCTCAAATGGATGCCAAATATAGATGTCCCCAGAAAGGGCCAAGATCACTGTTTGTCACTTTTTTTGGTGTTGTTTTTTTTTTTTACACAACAACCACCATCCCCCAATCAAACATCATATTGTAACAAGTGCAAATGCGGACTTGGGGATGCAGCTCCACTTGACAAGTCGACAAGATGAGTATACTTATGACTTATGGACTTCATGGACGATATTTCACCTTAACCATGGTGTTATATATATATGTGTGTGTGTATCCGTGTGCAGAACCGTGATAACCCCAACTGCCCCCCCCAATAGCTGAATTGCCAACCAGGACGTAACTCCTGGATTTATGGATCTTCTCCATTTCTTTGCTATATCAGCTATATCCAGCTATCATGCTTAATATTTAATATCAACGTTGGAATCACCATGAAATCACCACTTTTCAACACACTTTTCAAATCCGCCGGTGCAGCCGGACCTTCCAACGATGCCGTGGCGAGCAGCGCTGCTCGCGCTGCTCGCGAGCCGCGCCCGCGGCTGCCGCTTCCTGGCGGAGCTGAGCGGTGCCACGGCGCCGGAGCCGCGGGCGCTGCAGCGCCACAGCTGCGAGGGCCGCGGAGGGCGTTACATCGACGTGGCCGTGACGCCGTGCCCGGGATCGACACGATCCGATGGAAGTTGGGGATGGGGTAAAGCCAAGCCATTTTTCGTATTTTTTTCTAGAGATCATTAGAGATTTTGGAGGATTTTATTGGGATGAAAGGTCAGTTGTTGTTTATATAGTCTAACTTTACCAACGGCCAGGTTTAACCTGGTTGTTGGAAGATGCTCCTATATATGTATATATATAGATAGATAGCTATGTTTATAACCATTGCATACTTTGTCCAGGAAGCTCACATCTCATGTTGGGAAATAATGGTCAATATATGTGAATAAAAAGGCCATTTGGTTCAATTCGATGCAAGTAAAATGCGCCTGGGAGCGCGGGCTCTGCGCAAACGTCTGCATCTTAGATCATGATGTCACCAAATACAAAACAGAATATAACCTGCAGGGTGAAAGTACCTACCTGAAATTTCCCACAAAATCTGGACCGTGAAAAGTCCGTGAAACGACCGTGAAAAGGAAACGGCCGTGAAAAACGCGTAAAAAAACACAAAAAACTGCGCCTCATTTTTACTCATTGTTTGGGTATGTTATAGTATTTTCATGGATTTTTCATTGAAATCTTTGGAACCATTGGTCATTTCAAGCAGTCTTGGCACTTATAGACTTGAATTGGTTGATGAGCAGTTGTTGTTGCTGAGGCTGTGGAGTGTATGTGGGGTTTGGTGGGTTTCCCCTTATATATATATTAATGTCAACATACATCCCAAGATTCCCAAGATCAACAAAACCCTTATATAAATTTAGGTAAATAAATACCATGGGTTTTCGATGGTCTTTAGATAGCGGCCGGCTGTGTAACGGCCAAGTTTCACCAGATCCATCCTGGATGGATTTTGAGGGTAAACAGCCTCCCAAACTGTCATGGATCCCAGAGGGTTGGACGATTGCGGGAACAAACAACTGGCTATTCCCAGGCCCCAGGGTCTATCTTGATTTACTGGAGGGATTTTTTTAAGCTCAAGAGAAATGGCAAGGTTTTTTTTGTAAGATGTGGGAATTCGTGTCCCAAGAACGAGGGTCCATTGTATTCCATTGTTCTGGCAACATTTTTTTTTTTTTTCGGGACCCAATCCCAAAATGTGCAAATCTTCCGATTATTAGATGGTTGTATAGAGATATGTACAGTATGTGTTGCACACCCTTTAATTGGTAAAATAGTTTGTTTATGTGTGTTTAAGATACAGGTATTAGGCACAGGAATTGCTGATCACTTTGTTACGTTTGATCAATTTCATCATTGTGATTTCATGACTCATGCTGAACATCCGCATCTCCTGACCACCATCTCCCATTGTTGCTGGGTAACAAGTAAAATGCTGCTGGATTATCATAGGCTATTATACATACAGTATATAATATAATGAATCATAATTGTTACTGTAGTTGATTTGACTCATTTGGGATTGCTTTATTTCAAACAAGCTTAGTGGCTTAGTGGTTTAATGCATTACCTGATGAACTGTTTGTATGTTTTACCCTTCAGCAAATGAACATAGACTCTGAAAGATAGGGATGGGATGATTTTTTCGTTTCCACTCAAAAAAGTGGTTGATTTTTTTGTTCAGTCTCACCTTAAGTTCATTTACATGAACCATTTATGTATAACAATTTACAATAAATTGGGTATTGGGTATATAAGAAACGAATTCACCATAAATCGGGTAACTCAGCATGAAACCTGAGCCGATCCTCAGGGCATCCACCGGCAGCGTGGTGCAACGCTTTCCCGCGGCGGGCGCCCTGGCGGGCGCCTGCGTGGAGGGTGACGATGCGGGCTGCGCAGAGGATGCCGAGCTCAAACACCACGTGGAAACTGGGCAGATGGATCCGTTGGATCAGTGGGGGATGGATGATCTTAAAATGCTGAGAAAAAACCATCGTCAACCACGAAAAATGGAGGTTTACATATGGGTTTATGATCTTAAAATGTTGATTTTACTACGACAAATGGAGGGTAACTCTATGGAAGATGGAGATTTAACCAGGAAAACATATGGAGGTTTCGTGCAGTTTTCATTATGGCATTATGGTTTCGGTAAAGCAACTGGATGGTACTTGATTCTTAGGGAAATTACCATTAAAACATGGTGATACAATGGAGAGGGATACTGTATAGCCTAATAACAATCTGGTTGTTACAGCTACAAAAAGACACTGATTAAGTGCTTGTAATCCCAAGATAGCCACCAACTTGGCTCTTGGTTTTTATATAGTTGAATTGTTGAAAGGGGATCAAGACGCCAGGAGTTGTTTTTTTCGTGGATCCTCGTAGGTTCGTGCCATGATCCACATGATCCAAGCGTTTGAATCGTATGAAACTGCTTTGGGTCAAATTATTTTTGGTCAATAATTATCCCCTGTATGTCCGTATGGCTCACAACTGCTGGAAAATCGTCCTTCCCCTTTTCTGAACCATCTGATATAAACAGTAACTATGTATAATTCACCAAAACTCCCGGCAGTCATGGGGTGCACCTTGAAACCACCGGCCGAAAAACAGTGAGTTCTCTGCGGATTCTCGTGGTTTTCAAAGCCCCATTTCTTGGGACCGAAGGACACGTCCTTCGCGAACGGCTGTCGCGATGGCCACCCAACGCTCAGCCTGCTTTGGATGCAGTGGCTCCATGAGGCAGTGCCGCAGCCGTGGCAGCCGGAGGGTGTCTTGGAACGAAGAACATGGCAAACATGATGCTCTCTGTGGTGCCCCAGTTCGTGCTAAGTTGGTGCCAAGAACTTAACAATTTCACTATGCTTTTTTATGGTACATATATCTATAGTATTCGCAAACATGAATCCCAGATGCTCCATGGTGCTGGAATATTTGCCTACAAAACTGGGCCATAAAAATGGGGTAAATGTAGGTAAATGTTCCATACAGCATCTGGGAATGAACATGATGGGAGATTTCTCAGAGATTTTTTATGGGGTGAAAGTCGAGGCAACCAGTTTTTGATAGTTTGAGAGGCTGCAGACCTCCCCTGGATTTCCATTGAAAAGAGTTTCTGTCATGGTATGTTCGCCTTTACCGTAGATATTGAAATCTATCGGTTGCGGACAAATACGCTGGGGAAAGCTTGGGTGGCTAGTTTAGTACTTCAAGATCATGAGCCTTAAAGCCCATATGCTCCATGGTGCTGGAATATTCACCAACATTTGCCCGAACCAAATCATCCAGTTTTGTAGGTAAATTTGTCATACATGGAGCATATGGGAAGGGGAATATAGAATTACTTTGAAACATATGAATTGATCTAAGACTGTCCACGTAAGCAGTCGGGCACCTCCAACATTGGCAGTGAGATCCAGCTGCTTAGAACATTGGCGACAACCGGGAGGGTCTGTTCATACCTGGGATTGATGAAACACTTGACATTTTGTGCCATTTTTGGGACCCGAGCTGTGGATTTTAAAAACTTCCCGGGATGAACTTTACAGCGGATATCCCGGATATCCCATGAATTTTCCTTGAGAAGCTGCAGGATTTATCAGCAGTGAGGCTACTTCATTTTCATGGAGAAGTTGAACGAGAGAAAAGCTCCTCAGATGCCGTTGGTTCATTAAACGCCAACCATGTTGCCGTGACATGGTTGAAATCTGGATCTCTGGCAGAGCTGGAATTAGCTGGATATTTGGTCGACCCATGTTAACTCCAAATGAACACAATTCAGGGATGCTCACATTCGTACCTCAGTATGTGTATTTTATCTCGGGATGACAATTGTTTCAGGATTTGATCATGACTTCCATGATTTTCCATGATTTTCCATGTTCAGTATGGCTGGAAAATGGTGGAACATGTATGTATCCCATGACAGTCATACTTTTTTTTTCGAGAGGTGAGCGATCTGAGGTCGCTCACTATCCGATGGATCCTGTTCAGATGAGGAAATCCTCTGCTTGATTTCATGGTCTTTGGATGTCTTTGGTATATTATTAGCCATTATATATACTGCTTGGTGGTTTGGAACATGGCTTTGATTTTTCCATTCAGTTGGGAATTTCATCATCCCAACTGATGAATATTTTTCAGAGGGGTTGAAACCACCAACCAGGATAGTAAATCCCACTTTTTGACGGTCAAATCCGATGACGCGGAAGTGGATTTTTTTTGGCGTAGTTGGCCCACATGTTTCGCTCTTAATTCCAATCGTATTTGAATCTGCAATTTTGGTTGGTTTTCCTACAATCGGTTTCCAATGCTTTTCCTTTGTGGTTTTCCTTACTGACAGGTTAACTAGGTGAACTATGGTATCATAAGCCATCACGTAGAGTTATTGATCTTGTTGGCCCCACTATTTTCCTTTCTGTTTGTCCTAAAACATCCCCAAGATTATCGATATCTCACAGTTGGCGGCAACTTCCCCCATGGTTTTTGCTCCATCAAATCCCATTAAGCTATCAGTGAAATAAAAAAAAACATGAAATTCCGCGAAATCACCATTAAATCCCCCTCCAAAAAAACATCATTTTTGTTTCTTAGTCAATCCCATGAAATCCCATGAAAGCACCATTTTTCCTTTCTGCTTTTCCCATGGTCAGTTAGGCGGTTTTCGGGGCGAAGAAGTTCCCCGCTGGTGAAATCGGAACTATGATGAAAAGCAGATTAACATTTGATCTCAGATCATATTATCATCATAGTTCCTAATATCATTTGTTTTATCTGATTTTAGTAATATGACTAATATTTGTATATCAATAATAATTGATTGATAGTAATTATCATCATAATGTTCAATTTTCCTCAGAATTTTCCCAGACCATTTTGCTCCAGGTTCCCTTCGCGGAAATCGTCAGTTGGGGCGCGCTCTACGAATGCCCCGCCGCCAGCTGCGCGCTGCTGGCGCAGCTGACGCTGAGCTCCACTTCGCCGCAGCAGCACCTGGGCGCGGTGAAGGAAATGCATGGGATGTGCTCCAAAACCATGGGAAAATCCATGGGAAAACCAGACAACCATAGGAAAATGGTAGTTAATTGTAATCAGGAAAACTATATGACATGTTGATATCCCGAAAAGAAATATGAGCTTGAATGGGATTTATAGCCATTTATGATAGCTAAGTTGGTGCCAAGAACTCCAATAGCTATGGCTATGGTTTGTAGTCCTTATATAACCATAGTTCTCGGGGTTTCCAACTTGTACTTGGGGGCCCCACATTGTAATAATGGAGGAAATACAACAGCCAAACAATGGGATATAGTGGCCAGAAACTCTAATCAATTCGATCTGTAAGAAACGCATTTTATGGTTAGCATGAAGATTCAACCAACCTTCCCCATTTCGATACATTTGAATGCCCCTCCAATGAGTAGTTAAGATTCGTCGTTTATTGCTGTGGACAAGCTCTTAGCAAACAGATTGTTAGTGGGGGTGTCACCTTTGGGGGTGGGGGGGTAGCTGCATTCCCGTGATGGTAAACCTAAGATTTGAGATTGGGTCAGCCAAAGATTATGACCTAGAATGCTACGTAAGATATTTGGGACAATTTGGGAATTCAGATTCAGTAACCATGATTACTGTAGATATACCCGGCATTTACAGAAAGATTGATGGGGCCTAGGAAATATCATGATGAAGCATTGGAAGGAATGGGCTGGACAGACCTGTGTGGTGAGCCGTCACCAGCATTTTTTGGTGGAACCACTTGTCAATATTTGTAAATGGTGTTCCATGATTTTGTCGAAAGTAAGATAAGTCTTAAGGGTAATTGGAGAAGGAGACAGTATCCAAGTTACTGTACCAACCCAAACAAGTGAGACAATATTTAGGATAACTCGCAAGGTAACCCATTGTTACTGATTAAGCCCAAACAAACTCGGGTGATATTTATGTATAGGATACTCGTACCTTTTCTTTGCATAGGGATAATCTCACAAATTTGGGTCAATGTGATAATATGAGCTTCAAATTTCGGGCGTGTTTATTATAAATGGAAGAAGACTAGGCACAAGGATTGTATTTCAGAAAGACTAGGATGCTACTTGCAGGTGCAGAAACTAAGAATGAACCTCTCCTCAATAAAAGCTAGTCCCGGATAAGAATTGCCATTTTCTTATATGGTTTTCCCATGGTTTTCCTGGTTAAAACATGTTAAAACTACCATTTTCCTATGGTTTTCCTGGCTAATTAATATGGCCCAAAATCTCCCAAGCGGCCCCTGACATTCAGCTCCCGTGTTTGTGGAGTTTCATCCTAGCGTGTCGCTGAGGTTGCTGGCCACTTTGGGCCTTCCAGCCGATGACGACCTTTTCCTGGACTTGGCACAGCGAAACGCGGCACAGTATGATAGTTCGTACAGAGGTGGTGCCCAGTTGTGTTTGTTGGGTTGTAGATCCCATTTGGATCCATTAGGCATAGAGATAGATATTAATTTATATATATATATATATGTACACATAGTATCATAAACTCCGGTTAACCTAAGATATAGAGACATCAATACCTATACCATAAAGTCTGGTAAAGCTAGTTAGGTGCAACCAACCTTAGCAAACATTTTGGGGTATCACCCTGTAGCTGGATTACGGCTACCCACAATCCAAAGGTTCTCAGAATTTTCTCCCATTCAAGTACCATTTGGGAGGTATACCGGAGTTTTCAGACACACCTTATATATATATATACATACATCACAATCAATCATATCATAGCTATAGTTCCGCACATCTACCACAATCCTTATGTTATGAACCAACTCAAAGAACGTTCACTGGGGCGTCGGGGCTGCACCTTCTACCAGGGCCACGTTCAGGAATGCAGTTCTGCTACGATGAGATGTTGACCAATCCGCACCAGCAACAGTTGCTGCACCCTGCCATGCGGCACGGGAGATGTGGAAATTGGGAGTCAACCAGCAACCCTTTGATTTGATGATGAACGAACTTGCTTTGATATTTTTGTCAGGCTAACTCGGTTTTCGGTTTTCGCTAACTTTCAACATTCTTTAACTATGTTGGGTTCCAGTGGTAAGCGACTAAGCAATTGCAAATTTATATCCGAGCTTTTCATGGTCAAATCCTAAGTTTTCTTGGTTTAGTCACACAAAATTCATGTTTCAATGCCAATATTGGTGATTCAATCCTGTTGTTTCATGGTTTTACCATGTTGAATCCACCCTTTTCTAGTCGATTAACCCACCAATTTTTGTGGATTCATTTTCATTGTTTCTGTTTGGAGGATAGATACCTATAGTACTATATTGGAAATCAGTTACGTGTTTGGTCCCTGCAACTATGATGTTGGTTTGGTGGCTTTGTTTTGGAGCCCCGGACGTGAAAAACTGAAATTCCCCATGAAGATCTCACTAAGCCGCCATGCTGGTCGCTCAATCCCACTGTTTAATCGATAAATCGTCATTATTTGGTCTATAAGATAACTTATGAACACACCCATTATATATATATACATGTGTATATATATATATATACACATGTGATATTCTAAGAGAACCCCATCCCATCTATTCCAAACATCCGCATCTTTTTTTTTGGCTGCTGATCCCCAGGACCTGGCTGGGCCTCATCGTCGCAGCCCTGGAACTGGCTTTGTCCAAGGTGCGCGCCTGGGCCAACGCACTGCGGCCGCGGAACCCGCACCACGAGGAGCACCGCCTGGTGTGGCATGACTACTACAGTGGCCACTCGGCGCCAGGCATTTTTTGAACCACGGATCTGGGAAGTCATGGGAAGTCAGAGAAAATTGAAATCAGTCCACGGATTTTGAAAAAGACTGGGACGGATGTATTGTGATTTAATATGATTTGCTACTGTGGCCACTTGGGGATGGCATGTTGAGATACTGTATATGTAAAATAGTTAGAGGTGAGCTATCATGTCTAAAAGTTAAACCATCGGTTATTCACATAATATATATATAGTTTAATTAGTTTGTTTAAACAGTGGCGACTTTGGGTTTGGGCAATCGTTGGGCAGTGATTCAATTTCTGGGTTGGAATTGTATATTGGACGAATTTGGTGGTTTCAATTTCAATGCAACTTAGCTAAGTGAATGATGATGCGCTTTGCAAGGTGGTGGAAAAAAGGCAGCGATGATGCGTTGATTACAATGTGCTGTGCCCCAGAGAAAAGTAACACTGGGTTGATTATATATAGATATATAAGTACAATGGGTTTACTCGGTTAACTATTGCTTTATTATATATAGGGTCAGTATTCATTCAATTTTTAAGCAATTGTCATAATTGATTGGAATTTGGAATTGATAAGTAATGTCAACCCCAAATGAACTGTCGACTTGGCAGGTGAACCGCGAGCGCGGTGATATGCTAATGGTAAGCAACTGTTGGCGATCTCCAAGACATCCCCAGACTGGCCCCAGTAAGTCCACGTTGCTAATCCGGCACCACCATGTACAAGGTGGTGCCCCCCCAGTGATATTTGCTGGTTTATAAACCCCAGAATACTAATAGATATATGTACCATAAACCATAGTTATTGAAGTTATTGGCACCAACTTAGCGTTCACGAACTGGGGCACCACCATGTAGGATATTTCACTTGTGAATCTGTGGCCAGGTTTGTACCAAGCAGTGAACTATTCCGAGCAGTTCGACCTGCAGTGGAAGCTGGCATTAGAAACTCGGATGTCGTGTTTGTTTGGAACCCTCATGAACTCATCATACCCTCTGGTAAAGTAACATAGCCATTGAAAATGACCATTTATAGTGGTTTTCCCTATTGAACATGGTGATGTTCCATAGTTGTGTTAATTTACCAGAGGGTAGATCATATATGTTGTCGAATATCAGAATACAGACACGGAATGTCCCTCTCATTATTTTAGCAACTAGGGTTTTGGTGTTTATCTTTGTTTTTATGTTCATCTATTTTCATCTATTCATATAATAATATGATATAATATGTTGATTAAACATATGATTAGACAATCCTCTCATTAAAAAAAACATCCCGGTGGCCAAACCGGCGCCTCGTCCTCCTATTCCCTGGGATGGTTTTCTTCACAGTGGCGGAGCCCAAACGTGAAATGTTTGTTACCCCCATATCTACCATAGACCCATAGTTAGGACCATAACAGCCATAACACTTAATTAAATGTTGACTTACTTACCAATGGGGAGATATTAATCCCCTATAAACTACCGTGAAAAAACGGAGCAACGACTCGCGAGACCTCGTGGCGAGACCTTATTGCAGCACCTTGCTGAACCTGATCCATCCATATCCATCCCATCATTTGTTGGATCTCCATTTACTTGGGATCAATGATGGATGTATTGCTGGAAATTATACAGTACTGGAAAGTTCAGTTTTACTGGAATTTACTTTGTTTTCAATGGATATACCCTCCAGTAAATTAACAGTTCGACCCTGGCAGAGGGGGTGGAAGATGAGTGAAACCACTAAAAATCGGTGATTTTCAGGGCCGAACTGTTGATTTACCGGAGGGTATCAAACTTTCGGTTAAACCCGCATTGTGGCATAGTTTCCATTTTTGTTGGTCATGTCCACATGTATGGATTGCAAGGACCTCACTGCGCAGTCACTGTCAATAGCAGTTCAGTAGGAGGATGTAGGAGGTAAGTATCCCCAAATATCAAATCGCCAAACTTTAAAACATTCTGAAGAGCAACTGGTTACCCTCCTTCTGGAAGCTCTTTCTTCAGCATTATCAGAAGCCGGGGGGATTGCTAGTTTCCTGGCTCGTGCGGATTTTGAGGGTTCAGGGATTGCTATGTGGATTGATGATGAGAAAGCTCGTATGAAACACATGAGGGAAAGTTTGTTGACGACGGCATTGCTCAAAGCGCTTCTTCATCTAAAAGTTGCTTAATAACCCATTCCAGTACCAGTTCACCCCGGGAACTTATTAGTTCACTGCATCAAAATCTACTTAGTTCTCATTGTTTATTCTTAAAATGTAGGACCCCCAAACTGTTGGTTTTCCTATTTGACATGGGCGCAATGTTGGATGATTTTTAGGTTCAGCAGTGTAGGCACCCCATATTTTGATTGGTTGAATCATGCCAAATTCTCTCTTTTGTTGGATATGAGAAACCCATTCAATCCCACAACATCCATAGTCTCAATTAATATATATATATATCACATACATATTTCAACGTCGCCTTGGTTGTTGCTCCATATACATTTCGTCGACCCAGGAACGGCCCGGCAGCGACTATGCCCTGGAGTCGTCGGTTCGCTTGGACAACTGCGCGTTGAACGATATGATCGCCAGCACCTTTGGGCAGCAGGACTATCTCAACTGCACGGAGACGCAACGGGAAGAGCACGAACGTTCCCTGGAGCAGTGAATCCCCAATTGATGGCCGAAATGATGATCAACCGTTGGGCTGCAATGTGGCAAGAATATGGTGGTTGATTCTTATGGGCAAGCAGCAGGGCTGTTCATTCTGCTGTCCAAATGTAGGGAAACATGTACAATTATATACACATCCAATATGTATATATCTATATACATGATTATATATACTCATGTATCTAGCTCTGAAGCCTTTTGCATTAAGTGATAAGTTTGATCTTGCCTCAAATGCCGAAGCTCTGGGCATTCTTCTGGTTGATCATTTTGTAAGCTGCTGAAAATGAACAACAAAACTAGCTGACTGTCACCTCATGGCCCACGCATGCGGGCCATGTGCAATTGGATGATCCTGGAAGTAGCAGATTGGGAATGGGAATCAGCATAACCCCAACAAAACTGGCAAATATGTGTCCCACGCTCAAAGCTGGGTTATTCTTCCATAAAGGGAAATCGACATCATTCTGATCAATAGATGTTAGTTTATATCCGTTTTATCCGTTAATCAAAAGAAGGAAATACATTAGTGGATGTGGGATGACCACCATCCATTTATCTAACGTAACTGGACCATAGCACATACTTGAATGTCCTTGGTTATCATGCGCTATCAGCAACCGTGCATCCGACCTCATGTTTGTATTACATGTTTTGGTGAATTCTGATGTTGCAGCCGCTTACTGTGGGTTTTCTGTTGGTTTTTACCATCGCCATACCATATATCTACACAGAAAGCCTTAATTAGTCCATCTCAATATTAGAAAAATGTCAAAACAAACACGAATAACGGACACAGGGATAGAGTACCCAGAATTCGAAGCACTGAAGAGCTTGTTTGGCCAAACTAAATCAAACAAACTTATTCGGTTGCTTACGATGCAATTGTTGTTGGCTTCCAACTTCCAACATGTTCCTTTGTTTTCGAAAAAAATGCCCTTGCCGTATCATGCCGGGTCATCACCAACAGTACCATCCTCGAATTTGTGCCGCCGGAAAACTTGCAGGAAACCTGCATATTTATAGTCGAGCAAAAGCAACGTGTATAACGTGTCCTGCAGAATTTACCAACAAAACCCATCCACTGAAACATATGTGGTATTTATTCTTATCTACCAAATCACTATTGTTTCATTTTTTCCACCCCTGGTTAAATGTTAAGGTCCTCTATATTTCTCCATACCCACCAACCCTTCAAATGTGTGGTAAGCACAATGATTTTGGCTTAAAGATGTTCCCACCAACTATTCATATTGATCATCATATTTGGTGACGAAATCTCAATATTTGCTGCTCAAATCCGTACTTTTCCCACCATTTCTCTCGCTATATCCCAGTACCCCACCATTTGTTCCCAGTTAAATCCCAATTTGTTTCATAATTTTCCAAGGAAAATCCATATCTTTCCTAAGAAAAACCTTTTTTTTTTCTTTGGAAAACCCGTTGTTTTTCATAGGAAAATCATAAAATCCAGATTTTTTCCCGGGAGGTCCTCCATCCCCCAGGTTTGGAGCGCGGCATCAGTCGTTCGAACTTCGTCACGCTGGACGTCTCGCGCTTCGTCGGGAGCGAGGCGCTGGACGTGGGCTGCGGCTTCGGGCGATGGACGGCGATGCTGCAGAGCATCGGGGCCAAGGCGGGGCCTGTTGGGCTAACCATAGTTCTAGAAATAGATAGATAGATAGATAGATATAGATAGATATACGTAGATAGATAGATCGATAGATCGATAGATAGATCGATAGATAGATAGATAGATAGATCGATAGATAGATAGATAGATACTCCCATAAATTCTATTTATACAATTTTTTCCCACCTGCCAGGTGAGGGTTGTTAGATTTTATCAGAGCTGTTCTCCTCCTCCTCCTCCTCCTCCTCCTCGGCTAGCTGTCCTCCTCCTCCTCCTCCTCGTCCTCCTCCTCCTCCTCCCCCTCTAGTTTCTCCTCGACCATGTCTGCATCAACTTCCACCTCCACTTCCGCCTTGCCAACT
>Ga0126342_10006028_pt1 | contig 21367 bp, 27 predicted proteins | sample Cyp1metagenome_FD_92528 | JGI IMG/M metagenome (GOLD analysis project Ga0126342, IMG submission 92528) | Coral microbial communities from Lord Howe Island, Old Settlement Bay, Australia - Cyphastrea 1 metagenome | ecosystem: Host-associated > Invertebrates > Cnidaria > Coral ... | reverse complement strand
TTTCTGGCCGTCTGCCGTTCGATGGCTGCACTTTCTTGGTTTTTGTGGTTTCTGCGACGCTGCTTCTCTTCCCGCAAGCTGACCAGTGGCCACATCAATGCATGAGCCTTCATTTTTGTACAGCGGGCAAAAAATGCCTGCTAACGCATGGTACTTGATTTTACGCGTAGACATATTCACGCTTCTTATGTATTCAACTTTGTCATTGCATCAACGTTCTCTTGCGCCAACCTGCGCCAGGTGATGTCATGGACGACTCGGACGAGATTAAGAACCACGATCTGATGCTTGGAGGGGCGACAGGGTCATGTTAGGAAAGCTTCAGTTTAAATAACATGATTTCGGTGATTTTTGGGGGGTTGAAATTTTATGTCAAAAATTAGAATTGGAATTCAAGAGAAAAAGTTGAAGAGGGCTTCTATTTATATAGCAAACACTGGGAGAAGATTCGAAAAGATCTATGCATTACGCATGCGTGCCTGGGTGTACGTATCCGCACCATTTTTTTATCCATCTCTACACCCAGGAAAAAATATATATATATATAATTATCTATATAGGCGATGTCGCACAAGCCATCAAAAAATAAGATGACGTATGGTTGTCGTGCTTCCATACGGCCACGATGCTATCGCATGCTACCGCCCGGGCAGTATGCTGCGACTTACTATTCCCTGCCTTATTTTGCCGCAGGCATCATAACCACTTGACATGGCGCGGTTGAAATGATGATGCGTCAGCCACATACATATCCCTCGATAAAAGGAGGCGCCGTGCTCTGCTTTGAACCCTCTTTTTTTTCGCCGTTCATTTAGAATGTTTTTTAATGTCCGCATCAGAATGCTGTTGGGACACGTGAGCAAAAGCCAACATCATATTAGTATATGAAAATATTTGTATATATATATGTGTGTGTGTACACACACAGATATATATATATTGATTGATTGGTATTTGTATATATACCTGAAAATATGTCACTATATTAGGATAGTATGAACATTTCTATATACTGATACCCGTCCCAAATATATAAAGGTGATTGTCGTTGCCTTGACCCCTTTCACGGCCCATGCCTCAGCTCTAAAGCAAAAATTGCTTGAATATACGACGTGTTATTTTTTTAACCCAGGGAACCATCAAAAGGCAATTCCGTCATGCACTTTGGACGCCGGCAGCTGAGACTTTTAGCCAGTTTGACCGTCGACCTCTTCGATTTCAGGCATATATAACCGATGCTTTTGCTAAGTTCGAGGGTAGCTCTCTCACCTGCAGGCCCTGAGGAAGAGACGCGTGAAAGACTGGATGAGTGCATGCGCCGGCCCGCTGGATCCAGTCCGACGCTAGACTATATAAGTAAGAAATTACAGAATTGCATTTTTGTCAGGTGATCTTGCAGAAATACCAACAGATACTCTAGCACATACTCCAGAGAATAGCAGCACCCTATAGCGCTCATGCGTTTCGGCGCTGCACTTGGTGAATTACTATTTGACCACGGTTCCAAATAACTAATGCATTTCTCAGACAAGGACTTTTGAGTTGCAGCAGCTTTCAATTATCACTTTAACCCTCAGCAGATTAATCGTCACAGCTCAAATCCTGTATCTATATATCTATCTATCTAAAAATACAAATATATCTAGATAGAAAAAGAAAGAGACGGACAGAGAAAGAGGAGAGAGAAAGAGAGATATATGTATATATATATAAGTATGTATGTATGTATGTATGTATGTATGTATGTACGCATGTATGCATGCATGCATGTATGTATGTATGCAGGTATGTATATGATATTGACGATCTCCTATGGTTGTGTCTTTCTTCGGCCGACGCCGTCTGTTGCCGCCGGAGAAAAAACCCGAGAAAAAATCAAACATGTTTCCTAGAAACGCCCTGGTCTAGCCTTGCAGGTGCTTTCCAGTGTTTGGTCAGAAGCCTTTGATACCATCGTTGTCGTGCAAATAACCAAGATATATTCTCCGAGGTCACAGCCCGCGGACGACTTTGAGTAGGCCGATCGGACGCGGCAAACGCATTGATGTTTCTGGGGTTTCGATAAAACCGATAAGAGCTGGAAAAAAGAAAGCGCCTGCGTCCTTATCTCAGATTTCCCATTTGCTGCTTATCATGTTTGCCACATTTTTTGCATTGATTGAAACCTTCGCTGTGAATGAAAGTCTGAATAAAATTGATATACTTCTGAATCCGAGACCCTTTTATGGCTCACCGACAAAACCACAACGCGCCCTGAATAATCATGGAGCAGTGGAACGGCAGTGCCCTGACGATCTTGCCGCGCTACCTTGCCATGGTCCTGGCCGGTCGGAAGACATGGGAGCTTCGCAAATTCCGGTCTCTGGCCACAGGCCAACGCATCCCACTGGTTGCCAGCGGCACATGCAAAATCTGGGGCTCTGCCAGACTGACAGCAGTCGAATGGAAAACCAGAGCGCAGTTGGAAGACGCAGAGACCATGCATCAGATTCCGCCTGGCGCTTTGGAACCCCACGTCCAGGACCAGGGCGGCTGCTTTGCGTGGATCCTGACAGATCCGCAGACGCTCACCAAACCGTTGCCTTTGAACCGCTCCACCGGCAGCGTCAATTGGGTAAAGCTCCCTCCGGACCTGCAGAACCAAGTGCAGCAAACTCCAGACCGAAAACTTGCTGAGGCCGACTTGCTCACAGAAATGCAAGCAGCCAAAGCTGATCGGACTGCACAAACCAAAGCCAAGGCAAAAGCAAAGGGCAGAGCCAAGACCGTTCAGAAGCGAAAACCACAGCGTCCGCCTGCCCGAAACCAGAGAACGGCAACCGGCAACGCCTGAGTGAGCAGAGCATCGGAAAACTTTTCCGTAGGAGCTGCAACCAAAGAGCGAAAAAGAAAGGGAGCCGATTCTACCTTTGCTCTCGGCCTGTTGATGGCCGTTCTGCAAATATATTTGTCTAAAGAAAAAAAAATATATATAAAGAAATATATATATATATGTATGTATGTATGTATGTATGGATATTGATGCTGCTCAGATCTTTTCCTTTCGTTCCCGAGCCAGCACAATGCCTGTCATGATATCCTTCCGCAGGTCCTTTTCACGGCTCGAGGAGCCTACAGAAAACAAATATTTTAAACTCCAGACGCTTCCCTCGTCATTTGCCATGGCCCTGACGCTGCAAGACCTCTACGCCGCCTTCGTCCTGATCGAGGAGTTCCTAGGCTGGCTGCCATGCCAGCAGTTGCGATGCACTCGGCGCTATGCACTGCATCACACAGCCGCCGCCAGACTCCACAAGCTGGTGAGACAGCTGGACGAAACAGTTGCCCTGCAGGCCGCGCCGAACTGGCACCAAGAAGGACAGGCCTTGTGGCGGCTCCTGCTGGCAAGGATCACGGCGTGTCAAACGCCCCGGATCGTCCACCCGCTGGAAACAGGTGAGCGCACGGTGGTGATCCGCTACGCAGCAGGTCAGGGGCCAGCCTGGCTCATCCGGACAGACGGACAGGTGCTCGAGCGCGCCTCCGTGCGGCACAACTGCTTCCCAGACAGCGCCGGCTTTGGCCCGGCCTTGGACATCCTGAGCAACCACGGGCAGCACTTTCGACGCTTCGGGCACGTCACCTGGTTCCGCGTCGGCCGCAACCTCGCCTTCCGCACAGAGACCGTCCGTTTGGACTGCATCCTTCTGGGCTTTGAGGTGTCCCTGAGATCCCGGACACAATGGGTCACCCCCATTCCAAGGCCTCCTGTTCGCATGGGATGATGAGGTTCGGAAAGCGGAGCTTCCAAAGATCGCGCAGACTCCGGCTTATTCGAAACACCTCTGACGAAAGGCAGGCAAATGATGGCGCAGAAGCAATCAGCATCTGCGCACAAGAGACAGGAAAGCAAGATGAGAAACTTGCAGTTGCAGATGCAATCAGCGAAAAAAAGGACCCCGAGCACAGCCGACCGAATTTTGTCTACGCCACTGCATCTGAAAAATGATGTCGTCTATTCAAATATATATATATATATATACAATGTATACTTGTATATATATATATGTATGTATGTATGTAGTGATTTATCTTGTATGTTTATATTTGTGCATTCATTTAGTATTTCGTCTTATACTATATACAGCGTCTTTTTGCTGTAGCATGTGAAAAAGGGAGGCCGTGCAGTCATGCACAGAAGATTTTTGCACTGACACCTGACATGCACAATTTGCCATGCAAAAAAAATGTTTTGCTATATCGGTGATCGGTCACCTGATCACCGCGGCCTCAGAGTTTCAGCCGGCTCAAAGAGACAGACAGCTTCAGCTTCAGCTTCCTCCTTCCTGTCGCCATGGGCCGAAAGTGCAAAGGGACCGTGAAAGGAGAGAAGTGCGTCTTTGGTCCGGGCGGCAAGCATGCATCGCCCAAGCCAGGCAACGATCGATGCTCCTGGTGCTGCCCGCAGCTCCTGCGGCAAGTGGTCGGCACGGCCGGTGGTCAGAGCAAGCTGCGTCAACACTACAGCAAGTTCACCGAGGCGATCGCGCTCAAGGCGCTCGGCCGGCTTCCTGAGAATGCCAAAGCATACTTCGATGCCGACAGCATCGACAAATTGAGGACAGCGTCGCAAGACACAGCCACGGCTGCCCGTCGTCGCAGAGAACAGGACTACCGCGACATAGTCGCGGACATTGCGGCCGACGCCCCGGACTTCGCGGCAGGAGCACGTGCAGTCGGTGCCCTGCCTCCGGAGGAATCCGGCGAAGGCGCCCCCAAGCCATCGGCTGCTGCGAGCAGCACGCCCTCTGCGGCAGCCAAGCGCCCGCGCAAAAAGAAATGAGGACGGATAGGCTACTATGTGCCTGCCGTGGCATACAAGCTACATGATGCCACGGTGAATCTGTACTCTATATGCCGGAACCCTGGAAAAAAAGAGCCTGCAGCGAAGTTTCCTCTCTAGTCACCTTTAAGAGGACCGTTCAGAAGAAAGGAATGTAATTATATAGTTGTATAATGTATGGATGCATATATGTATATATAATATAAATAAATATACTATAAAACAGCTGTGTGCTTGCTTGCGTCTTGTTCGATGGACGAATGCAGTGCAGCAGGCAAAACATGAATATTGCAGCAACATTGCGAGGAAAGAAAGCATGCACGTGCAACAGGAGCATAAGAACAGTGAAGTTCCTCTTATATTCTGCAAGACTCACGCTTCTTTTGTTTTTTCGTCGCAATTATTTTTCAGCGGCTCAAAAACAAACACAAAAACGTTTCGCCCTTGGCCTGAGCTCGTCACTCTTCCCTGCTAGCTGGTTGCTGATCAGATCCCCGCAATCATGGTGTCCTGGTTCCATCTGGCGTGCGCTTGGGGCATGGTGGAAGAGTACCTGGGTTGGCTGCCGTGTCTGGCGCTACACTCATGTCATCGGTGCTGCCAACCAGATCCCGCAACCATACGGCGTTTGCGAAACGAGCTCGCTGACGCAGGGCTCCGTCTGCCGCTGGCCACAGTGCAGCAGCGGCTCCCTTTTGGCGTCGCGCTGCAGCTTTTGCAGGCCATGTGCATCTTGCCTCTCCTGCGCTTCGATGACGCCACCTTGCAAGGCCCGTGGTGGCACGGGCGCACCCTGCCACGCATGGAGCTCGGAGTCTTCTTTCGCTACCGCGTGCAACATCCGCGACGGAAATGGCCCGCGCGCTTGCGCGGCACCCCGATCGGCGTGCACCGCTTGCCTCACGCCTTCCCAGGAACTGCCTTTGCGGGGGCCCTGCCATTGCTCCAAGAGCTGGGAAGCCACTTCCTTCTGCACCAAGTCACTGCTCGACGACATTCCGACTACCACGGCTACATCGAGGGCATGCGCATCGACGTGATCTCGCTCTACTGCCTCGTCAGCGGCTTCGAGGTGCTCTTGCGGTGCACGACAGCACACGAATTCGATCCGGCCTTACCAAGTTCAGACTCAGATAGAACCATCAACGACGAAGACTGAGAGAAGACTTAGAAGACTGAGCGCAGAAAAGTTTAAAGCTTGAGGCCTGCGTTTCCTGTATAGTCTAGCCTAGCTGCTATGATGGCAAGCAATGCAGAAGGATCCACTAGGCACAGAACAGCAGTGGTTCTCCTCTGAGCTTGGCAAAAACACTGCAGCGCTGGACAAGAAGCACAAAAATGATGAAAAAGAATATTGCAGCGGCAAGCCCATGGCAAAAGCTCCGGTTTCGAGTGCCGATTTGATTCTTTTTGACGTGCTGCTGTATATATAGTTGAGAATTTATATGTTGATCTATGTATGATATTTCTATATATATATAAACATATATGACGTCTGTATGCGCCTTTGTCTTTTTTCGGATATAGTAGCTATGTATATTCTATATATATATATATATACACATATATGTGCGTGTGTGTTTGGATACATGTTGCATTTTTGATGTCACATGTCAATGATGTCTTCTCCTGCTGTATTGCCTCACATCGCATGCGAACTTTTCATGAAACTTCAAGTTGAAATGCCCAGTTTCGGCTCAAAGAGGCAATTCTGCTTCTGCCAAAAGTGCCATGTCCACGCCTTGGCCTTCTTCACCGTGGGGAGACCTCTCGCCAGCTGTGAGGGCAGAGGGTCAGCCAAACCTGCACCCCGACGCGCCGCGGCATTGGTTTTTCGGAGGGCAACCAGATGCAACCGCACAGCACCAGCCAGAACCGAGCACTCCAGAACCAGACCTCGAACCGATGGAGCCCCTGGAGCAAACTGACGAAGACGAAGACCAACAACAGCAGCAGCAGCAGCTGCCGCAACCACAACAGCAACTGGAGCCACTGGACCCGCAGCTCTTGGACCTGCAACAGCTCCTGCCGCAGCAGCTGCACCAGCAGCTATTTTGCATTGTGCTTGCCGAACAGCCACTGCAGTCGCCGCAGCAGCCGGAAGAGCAGCAACAACAGCAAGAGCAGCAAGAGCAACAAGAGCAGCAGGACCGAGATCTGCAAGAGCCGCCGCCTGAAGGCCAACAGCAGATTCAGGGCGTCGTCCTCCGCCCAGACCCAGATTGGCCAGCGTGCCAATTGGGACCGCTTTGCGACTACCGCAAGCCGGCCCTACCCGACGAGCTCCACCAGGAAGGGCTCAACTTCATCGGCTGGGTCATCGAGGGCATTATCAGGCCGCCAGAATGGCAACTGCAGTTATTCCTGCTGACCTGGCAACTTTCACTTCGAGAACGCCTCTTTGGGTACCGCCTCCCCTACGCCATGGCCCTGGCCATCTTCGGTTCCCGGTTCTGCTAATCGATGAACAGCTTGATGGAACCATCGGATTTATCTCAAGGACTGACAGACAGAGAATGAAAACTGCGAGCAATCACGCAAAAAGAAAAAATACACAGATTTCAGACATTTCATTTCCCACATATGTTTTTCAACGTCCTCTTGTGGTTTGCATCCCCTGTGTCAGGAGCCGTCCGTCCTGTACAGTCAGTCCCAATGAGAGCAGCAACCTTCCCAGCGTGCAGACAGAAGGTTCAAAGCTGCTTCAGAAGCACCAGCCAGTCAGCGCACGCGACGAAAAAGAGGTTCAAAAAAGGGCGCTGTTGCTGCAAAAGTCATCGCTGAGGATCAACTCTAGCAACAACACCTGTGTTTCATTTGGCCGTGTTGAACAGAAGCCTCTTCCACAACAAGCACGCTGTCTTACAGAAAGGACACAGAAAGGACAATACAAACTTGCATATATCTGCATCGATGTTATATCTATATATATGTATTGGATAATGTTTGTATATATATATATATACATATGTCAATCTATATCTATCTATATTGGCAATTTATACCAGCCGTGCTTTCGTCCGTGTGTTGTGTGAGGGAAAAGAACAAAAGACATGACAAAGAAGAAACAGAGAACCTTAATTCTCTTCCTGCCTTGCCGCAGCCACTTTCTCTGAACAGGCCTCCAAGCCCGATACTTACTCGCTCTGTTGAAGCTCGAGCACTGCATGGCCGCAGCTGCATGGCAACTTTCGACTGCAGAAGAGCTCATCTTGGAATTCCTCGGCTGGCTTCCTGCCCGTGCCCTTCGCTGCACGCACAGGGCTACCCGCACGGACACCGCCGCCGCCATGTTCCGACGCCACCTGCATGACCTGCAAGGCGTCAATCCACCTTTGACATTGACGCACGAAGAACTGGCAAGGTGGCTTTGGCGCGCCACCTGCGGGCTGCTCCGTCGCCACGAGTCGCCGCCCGGAGCCAACCTGCGACGACCGCAAGCCCTGGGCAACGCAGGCGTCCGTGACGTGGTGGTCCGCTTCCACAGCCGCCGCCCCTGGTACAATGCGGGAGAAGCCACCGCCGTTGCAAGGGGCGACCTGATGCGAGTCTTCCCACAGCCAACATTTGCGGGTGCGCTCCATCTCCTGTACCGTCACGGGAATCATTTCATGCACCGACACACTACAGCACTGCACAGGGCAAGCAGAGTCCACTGCATACTGACCGAGATCTTTGCATTGGATTGCGCCTTCGCCGGCTTCGAAGTCTCCCTCCGGATGACCTTTCGCACCGTGGTGCCTGCTGCCTGAATAATTATATGGAGGGCCTGTGGCATTTCATCGGCGAAGAAGTGAGAAGGCAGTGAGGAAGAGCCTTGAGCCTGCGATGCACGCAGCGTGCTCACAGAAGAGATTCCCCATCAGATGTTTGTACAGTTTTCTTTTAGTGAGATAAGTGACAAAGGACACCGACCGTCACCGCACAGCTTCCTGCAACCCGCAGGCGCACGGTCGCGCAGAGAAGAAACACATGCAGAGCACAGGGAAAGAGAGGATGTAAAAAAGAAAAGCGCGCTCTCTTTGCTTGCACCTGCACCGTTTCATTGCATTAGATGTATATATATATATATATATACAAATTTATATTTATATACATCATTTTGCTGGCATTGGTAGGAAGTCAGACGAATAGCTCCTGAGAATCAGCCCCTTCAGCCTTGATCCTGCAGTTTGCACTGCACTGGCCAAAGATAACTTTTTGTGTTGGGCTTCTGAAGCTGATTGCATATCGCAGCCGTTTTCAAGTTCAGCCAAATGAGAAGTAAGTAGGTTTCAGAAGATAGACAGCAGCCATGCGACGCCCAGTTCAATGGAAGCAAATTCCTGAACATCTGCGCTATCACATCCTGGGCCTCTTGGATTTGTTTACTCTATGCAAGCTCTTCTTCACGGCCAAGAACACGCTACCCCGTCTTTTGGTGGACGAATACCGAAGCCACTTGCAACTAGTCAGGCCACTGCAGCACATCAGCCCGTCCGTGTCGTTCATGGACATTGCACGGACACTTTATCGTTCTGTGGCTGTGCCGATCAGAAGCGAAATGCACCATCGCCTTCTCAGGTCTCCCGACCTCAAGATCCAAGGATATTGCTCAACGCTAGTGTTTGTCCTGGGGCGACAACAGCAGCACGAACTGGGCCGCGAGGCCTCGCTGCTTCTTGCTGGACTTCCACCTGGTCGAAAGCCGTCCACCGTCGAAACAAGCGAGCAAGTGTCTGCGGCAGGGCCTTCGAGCAATCCTTCGGTTCCTGAAAATTTCTTGACACGCCTGAACAACAGACACAAAAACAACCCGGACATTCAGCAAATCGTTCGATTGCTACGGTTGGGAACCTTCCGGTACGAGAGTTTTTACGGAGAAAGCAGAAAGGATCACGCTGCGATGCTGCATTTCAACATCTCGGGCATTGCAGGTTTGATGCTTCTAACCCCTTGGCAAGACACCACGAATTTCACCAGGCCCGGACACAATGTAGAGCTAGCCTATTAAAAAAAAGAAAAATTGGTGACCAGATATTCAGAGGCCTCCCCGTGGCCATGGCAGCCAATGAGCAGGCCATCGCCCGCAGTAGACAGCGGACAGGGCAACCGCCCAAGTACAGGGTTGCCCTTGGAGACTTCATCTTCTGTGCCGCCAGCAAGCAAAAAAACAACCAAGAAAGAACCGCGCCGCTGCATGTGCTGAAGCATGTGTGCAAATAACTATACGTGTGTGTGTGTGTGTCCATTTACGAAGATTGTGGCCTTGCCAAGCCTCAGTTAATTATATATGCTCTGGAATGTCAATGCCTGTCCCAGCATTGCAATGGTCTATGTGTGGAGGCAAAACACATAGTAGGTACTGGAGGTTTTCTTTCTGATCGACAGATTTCAGATGCATGTGCATGGCATTTCCGTTGCTTTTATTGGCCTTTGGCTCGAACGGTTTGCGTCCCAGCCAGCCAGGGCTTCCGTCCACTCCGCCCGTCCTGCCTTGAAGCAGTTCGCCGTCGCAGCACAGCTACTACTTGAGAAGAGATGCAGAACCAGCAAGCCGCGCGATGGGCAGATGCACTGGATGACACAGACAACGAATCCAGCCGGGCAGGCAGCAACGTCGCCAACGAAGGTACCCCGGTCATCTGCAGAACTTGGGAACTACCACCCATCGAGGAAGTGCCGCCGTTGCAGCTGCCGCCCAGCATCATGGCCGACGCTGACCCGACCGACCAGACGCAACCACAACGATCCTTTAGAAACGGCTGGGGGCTTCCACGTCAAGGCCCTTCGCCCTGGCTGCACTGGTGCACCGGCTACACCTGGCTGGCAAGACTGCACAGCCACGGGGCACCGCTGTGGCTGGTCCACGTCATGGTTGTCCACTTGCACGCCTCGCTCTTCGGCACCGTGTCGTGGCAGCAACTAGAAAGCCTGCGCGAATTCCTGCGGCAATGCTGGCCGGCCAATTGGCGCCTCCCGAGCTGGATGATCAGGCCCCTGCGCTCTCGGCCGATGTAAAAACGATGAAAAACACCTCAGTGACTGAAACGGAAGCAGAAAGTGGATCCGGCCTGACCCGCAGAAGGGGGCGCGGCAAGCTTTTTCTGAGAGCCGCGGATTCAGTACAGGAAGCCCGGCGCACTTTTGCGACAAAAGCTGCGAAGCAAAAAAGAAGAACAACAATGAAAGCTTCGACACGCTTGCCTTCCAAGGGTAAACAGCAAACACATGTGAACCTACCTGAATGCTATATAAGCTATATACTCTTGAGGAGCGATACATTGACAAAATAATAAAGTATCTTCGTCTTTGATATATATATTTTTTTTAATATATATATAAATATATAAAAAAAAAAAAGATATGCGCTTATTATGTGCAGATGTCTATCCGGCTTTTCTTCGATCTAATACCTTGCAAGTTTCTTCTGCCGCTGCACATGTCATGCTTTCCGTTTGAATTTTGATGCATGCATTTTTGGTTTTTGCACATGAAAACATGAAACCTCACCGCAGCACCTGGCCCTTCTTCTCAAGCCTCTGAAGCCACTCACCGGGAAAAAGAAGACACCCGACATGTTTCGCAACACGCACGACACTGCCGGTCTCTTCGAGCAGGGCAACAATGCGCCGACCAGCCCGGGCGGCGCCACAACCAAAGGGGGAGCAGCCGACCCGAAGACACCGACAGAGCGCCGCGACAAGCTGTTTGTCTACGACGCCGCAGCGGTCCAGGCCCTCAATCCCTACGGGTGCAGTCAGTTCACAGACAGCGGTGCCGAGGAGGTCTGGAACATGGTGATCAAGGGCAACAACAGGGCCAAATTCCATTCGGAGTTGGCTTCGGACGATGCGTGGCGCATCGGAGTGGGCATCAGCCGCACTGCAGAAACCCTCTTGGAAGGCATCCAGGTGCTCAGGACCGACAACATGGCCAAGCTGCTCAAGACCGAGCCCTTGAAGCTGGCATTGGACGAAGCCGCCGCGTTGCAGCCCCACTTGGAAGTCTTGAACTTTGGCAAGGGCTCGGAGAAGGACAGCGGCCCCGGCAATCTGGCCAGCTTGAAGCGCCGCAAGCTGGACACTGCGGCTGCACCGCCTTCGAAGGAAGCTGTGACCGAAGCAGCCGACGCCCTGCGCGCATGGCTCCAGAAGAACAGCTCCCCGCTCAGGGCCATCTTCATGGTGTTGGCAGGAAGCGGTGCGCTCTGGGCTGCCCACGTGGCCGAGAAAGTGGCCCGCGCCGCAATCATCCACAAGCCCCTGGAAGGCCCGACGATGAGGAAGGCTGCTTTGGCACGCCGCAAGGAGAACGCCGCTGGAGCACAGTCCTCGGCTGCTGCAGATGACGCCAGCGGCCTTTTCGATTGAGAGCTTTTATGTCTAGCCCTCCGCCCATGAAGAAAACGGGCAAGGGAAATCTGAGGCAGCGTACCGCAAAGTGCACAGAGGAAGCTGCCCATTCTTCTGCCCGAAACACTTTTAATTATCAGCCCGGTATAGACGAAGAGAAGCAAAGTCGAGGATCCATAGCACAGGGAACCCGACTATTTCAAAAGCACCAGACGCAAACTCACCAGCTGACCTGACAAGATGCGCAAAAAGAAGCCGACCGGCCGACCAACCAATGCCACCAGCCGTTTGAATGGAGCTGCAGGCACATTGAGCAAAGCTAGATTCATATACTATCATTTCTGAAAAATATCTATATATATAAATAAATATATATATATATGTGTGTGTGTATTATATTCTTTGTTATGAAAGGCCCAACAATTTTGAAGTTTGTTTGCAGGATGCCTGGAAACAGGTGGTATTTGCATACAACATTATAGGTTTTTGCTGCGACCTGTTGTTACAAGATATTTTTCCGAATTCTCTTCGTGTCATGCGTTCCAGTCTTTGTCGACTTCAGGACAAAAGCGCAAAGCCCAGACCAAAACCAAAACCATTCTTTTTTTTTGGCTCTGCAAAGAACCGCCGCAGCCCTTGAGTGCTCCAAGCCCTTTTGCTCTGCATCTCCCTCTCTGTTCCTGGCCTTTCCAGCCCTCGTCCCTATGTCGAGCAGCAACCTGACCGGACTCCTCGAGCAAGGCACAGCCGCGCCCACCAGCCCAGGTGGCGCAACGGCCAAGAAGGCAGCCGGCGCCGAAGCTTCGACCGAGCGCCGTGACAAGCTCTTCGTCTACGACGCCGCGGCCGTCCAGGCCCTGAACCCTTACGGCTGCAGCCAGTTCACAGACAGCAGTGCCGAAGAGGTTTGGAACATGGTGATCAAGGGCAACAACAGGGCCAAGTTCCACTCGGAGTTGGCGTCTGACGACGCTTGGCGCATTGGCGTGGGCATCAGCCGCACGGCCGAGACCTTGCTGGAAGGTATCCAGATGCTGCGGACCGACAACATGGCCAAGCTGCTCAAAGCGGAGCCCTTGACGTTGGCATTGGAGGAGGCCGCGGCCCTGCAGCCTTACTTGGAGGCCTTGAACTTCGGCAAGGGCTCGGAAAAGGACGCCAGCCCGGGCAATCTGGCCAGCCTCAAACGTCGCAAGCTGGAAGATGCTGCAGCGCCGCCCTCAAAGGAAGCCGTCGCCGAAGCAGCCGACGCCCTGCGTGCCTGGCTGCAGCAGAACAACTCCCCGCTGAGGGCCATCTTCGTGGTGTTGGCAGGAAGCGGTGCGTTCTGGGCTGCCCACGTGGCCGAGAAAGTGGTCCGCGCCGCCATCATCCACAAGCCCTTGGAAGGCCCGGCCATGAGAAATGCCGCCCTGGCCCGCCGGAAGGAGCACGCAGCCGGAACATCGTCCTCGGCAGCGGCAGATGACGCCAGCGGTCTCTTCAGCTGAGAGGGCGCCGCCGGTCACGGAAACGGGGCAGAGAGAGGCATCTGAGGCAGCCCATAGCAAGACCGCACAGCGGCCGCCCAGAATACTCCGCCCCAAGCAAGATTTTGTGTGAAAACAGGCAGGCTCGAGGGTCCATAAATAACACAGGGAGCCCGACCGGGTGCCAAAGAGGAAGACTGAGACAAGCCGCTTGTCACAGCCGTGGATCCAGGGAAAAAAAGAAAAATGCACCTCAAGAGCGGAGATCAAGCAATGCGCTACAGTCGTGTTGTTTTTGTTTTTTCCTTATAGGGGGTGTTCTTCTGCATGTCAAATGCAATGTGATCACGCCTTGTCGTCGATGGAAATTGATTGCACAGTTGCACCACTATGAGACCTACAGAGAGACCATGCCGTGCAAATCCAGGAAGCACTATATTATAGTATAATACTGGATTTCTGAGGGCCTTTGCCATATATAAATCTAAATGCATAATTATATGATATATGTATTTTTCATCTTTGATTTACTTTGGCTGTCATTCCCATTTGCATGAAGGTCTGCCTGCAGCCAATTTCAATGTATGTCTGATGTTTGTGAAATCCTCCATTTTTTGCTCGAGCTCCCCGCGCCTCTCTCCTCAAGGGAAACTGCTCAACACTGTCGCCGGAGCCCTCGTCTTCTGAGAGGCTTGGACAAATATTGAAGATCGTCATGAGTTCTTGATTTCATGCATGCAACTGCAACATGCCTGCAACATGCATTTGATCCTGTGGAACGTTGCTTTCCTCTTTGCTCAAGGTCCAATACTTTTTCAGAAAGAGAGCAGGTTGAAAGCCGTCCTGCAGCTGCGCAGGCAGCCATGGCCTTCTGTGCCAGGCACTCCAGAAATGTGGACTTTGCCATCGTGGACTGCGCATCGCCCCTTCACCGTCTTGATCAATGGCAAAAAGAAATCTTATCGTGCATTCGGCCGGAAGACTGGCACGACGGTCCGACAGGTATGGAAGAATACCTTGAAAACGATGACACCTGCCAACACATTGCACAATTCACCCTGGAGACCCGCTTTGGAGAAAGGTGGTTCAGATTCTGGCAAGATGCGCCCGCAGGAAAGCTCATTGTTCTGAAAGAGCCGGCACCCCGGTACTCTCCGGCCATGGTGCATTGCATGCTCACAGCTGATCCCCCCAGCATTCGTGCCGCCTTTACTTTGCTCAGCGGAACAGACCTCGGTGCCGAAACATTGCACATCCCGCTCATGATCGGGGAACTGAGGGCCGCAGCTTCCAGGCAAGCGCTACAACACGGCCTCCTGGAGACCTCTCGCCAGCAAGTCGCCCTGGCACTACCTGGCTTCGACCGCGATCCCCCGGATAGCTTCTGTCTCTGGTGGCCATGCGCGGAGGTCAACGATGCGGGCTTGCAGAACTGCCTGGCCCATCTGCAGTCGCTGCCATCCGACGAACAAGATGAGAGCGGCGAAGAGGACGCAAGTCCCTCGATCTCAGGTTTGGCAAGCGAAAGCAGCAGTTCCATGGATTTTGCTTTTTGAGAATGTTTTGGACTACTCGAGAGACGCCGAGGTCCGCATTCCAAGGCATGTAGTTTTGTATCTATATCTATATATATATATATGTGTGTGTGTGTATGCCTGTATAGAATTAAATATTCATTGTACATGATCTGGACAAGGCAGTGCAGAAGCTGCCCAGCAGATGCACCGACCGACCAGTGTCTTTTTGGTGCAAAGGCAAAGCCCGGGAACCCATGTCGTGGATCCATTACACAGGGAGCCCGACCATATCGCGGAAGCAGCAAGCCGACCCTGACTTGCCCGCAGAATGCAAGGAAAAAAAAGAGAAAAGGCAGACCGTTGCTGCGCAATGCTTTGCATCGTGTGTTTCACATGTTTTCCAGCTCTTTGAATCTTGCCACCATTCTGTTCTGTTTTCATGATTTTTCGCGATTCAGCTGGACAGCGGTTATTTTATCGGTGATTGCACATTGAGAGGAATCTAGACAAGACTAGACAAAGAAATCTCCAATTAATTCAAGTCTATATGATGCATAAGCAATATAATAACTATCTTCTTGTTGCGTATACCTTCTGAACAAAAATCCATGCGTCCAAATATAATATTTGATATGTTGCAAATCCTTCGAGCTCTGATGAACAGAGCGCCAGAGCACAAAGCTGAAACTTTGCTTCGTTTGCAAACCGCTGCCATCGAGCACTCTGCAAGCCTCTCTTTGCTCCGTAGCTGGGCCCCTTGCCCTGCTATATAAGCTGCTTTCCGTCGCCATGTCCAACGACATCGCTGGGCTCTTCGAGCAAGACACAACAGCATCAACCGCGAAGGCAAAAGGAGCAGCAGCAACCGGCGCCGAGGCGTCGACGGAGCGCCGCGACAAGCTCTTCGTCTACGACGCTGCAGCAGTCCAGGCCCTGAACCCTTACGGCTGCAGCCAGTTCACAGACAGCATTCCCGAAGAGGTCTGGAACATGGTGACCAAAGGCAACAACCGAGCCAAGTTCCACTCGGAACTGGCCTCGGACGACGCTTGGCGCATCGGTGTCGGCATCAGCCGCACGGCCGAAACATTGCTCGAGGGCATTCAGATGCTGAAGACCGACAACGTGGAGAAGCTGCTGAAGCCCGAGCCCTTGGAGCTGGCCTTGGACGAGGCCGCGGCCTTGCAGCCCCACCTGGAGGTCTTGAACTTCGGCAAAGGATCTGAGAAGGACGCCAGCCCTGGCAACCTGGCCAGCCTCAAGCGCCGCAGATTGGACGACGCTGTGGCCCCGCCCTCGAAGGAAGCAGTGACCGAAGCAGCCGACGCACTGCGAGCCTGGCTGCAGAAGAACAGCTCCCCGCTGAGGGCCATCTTCCTGGTGTTGGCAGGAAGCGGTGCGTTCTGGGCTGCCCACGTGGCCGAGAAAGTGGCCCGCGCCGCCATCATCCACAAGCCCTTGGAAGGTCCGGCGATGAGGAAGGCTGCCTTGGCACGCCGCAAGGAGAACGCCGCAGGAGCACAGTCCTCGGCAGCGGCAGATGATGCCAGCGGCCTCTTCAACTGAGAGCAAGCAAGCCGCCGTGCGAAAATTCAATACAGACAGGCATCTTCTGAGGCGCCGTACAGAAACAGCACAGAGGCTGCCCAGAAGACGCCGATAATATCAGGGCTCTGTAGGAAAAGCAGCACTGCGGGTCCATGACAGGGCACCCGACAGGCAAACTTTGTGGCAGATACAGCAGACAGAGAAAAAAAGTCCTTTCCAGAGCAGCATAGCGAAAAGCAGCGGTCTTGTATTGATTTCCAGGTGCATCTTCCAGTTGAACCAAATGTGTGACTGACACGGGAAACTCTCCAAGACCCAGATAATAATTATAATTTTTATGTGAGCTTTGGGCCAAGAAGAAGAGCAAGCATTCATTTTTTGACCCGCTCACGTTGTCATGGCGCAAATCTCCTGCTGGGTTTGCAGCTACGAGCACATCAAGACCGCAGGCCGACCGGGCACGCTTCTTTCAATCATTTTAGAGACAAGTAGAGCCCCCCCTTTGCCTCCCCGACCAGGTGGTGGTGGCAAGAAGATCCGAGACGGAGAGGCACTTCTTCTGTGGGAAGTTCAAGGCCAACTGACGTGTCACAGGCGGGGGCAACATGAAAAGACCACGCAAAGAGCAAATAAGTTAGTTTGTTGCCCGAGGCGCGTCGTCTTCGTTTCGCCCACGGGCATGTGCACGGACCTGCATGGTTCGTGGAACAAGTTGAAAGTCGAGGGAGTGGATGTCCTGCAGCTGCGCTTCAATTGGCGTGGCTCCAAAGGCCACGATCGCTGGCTGGCGTTGACGACGCCTGCAGGACGGCAAACTCAATTCATCATGTCCATTAAACGCGCGTGATTTCGCAGGATCCAATTGGGGCACGTGGTTTGGCCCGCACTCCAACCAGTACGACTTCGTCAAAGTGAAAATCTTGGGCCTTTTGGTAGGCACCGTGAACATCCACTCTGCCATTTCTGCTTGAGACGAGAAAACAAGAGTCCTCACCGTCCGTTGCATCACAATGAACAGCATATCTAGTTCCTGTATAATGATGTCCATAATTATATATATATAGATAGATAGATGTAAGCAAAGATTTATGCATTGCATTGCATGTTCGTATCAGCGCAGAAATCCGCACTTCATTGCTGAATGTTTCGACAAGCGGCATTTCTCGGCCTAAGCCGTCTGATCAAGGATAAGCTCTCGCACCCTCGCCCTGCGTTGTTCCCACTGTAAAACAGCCATGGATTTCTGTGCTGGCCACTACGGAAACGTGGACTTCACCATCATGGACTGGGCGGGGCCCCTCCCCAGTCTTGAGCACTTGCAAATTGTGCTGCTGCAGGACATTCCTGCAGAGGACTGGCACCACAGCCATGAGAACTTGGAGGAGTACCTCGATAGAGACAGCCGAAAGATGGCGCGCTTCACTTTGGAGACGCGCTTCGGAGACAGATGGTTCGACGTCTGGCGCGACGCGCCCGGGACAAAGCTCATTGTAGTGAAAGAACCGGCGCCTCGGCGTTCGCCCGCCATGGTGCGCTGTGTGCTCACAGCCGATCCGCCCGGACTCCGTGCTGCCTTTACTTTGCTGAGCGGCGCAGACCTGGGCACTGAAACCTTGGAGATCCCCCTCATGATCGGCGAACTGAGGGCCGCAGCTTCTAGACAAGCGCTGCAACACGGCCTTCTCGAGACCTCTCGCCAGCAAGTCGCCCTTTTGTTGCCAGGCTTCGACCACGACATCCCGGACGGTTTGTTTCTCTGGTGGCCGTCCGCTGAAGTCAACGATACGAACTTGCAGAATTGCCTGGCTCACCTGCGGTCGCTGCCTCCGGGCGAACAGGATGAACACAGCGAAGGGGACACAAGCCCCGCTTGCTCGAGCTTGAAAAGCGGGTCCAGCAGCTCTATGGACTTGGAGCTTTGAGGATGTTTCAATGTTTCCCTCTTACCTTTCTCCAGAGCTCCGGAGCGCCTTGACTTGACCAAAGGTCCCAGATCCGTGTACCAAAAGGCAAACTGCACTTAGCACAGATCTCTTAGTATGATGCAGACGCGTCGCGGATCCATGACAGGGAACCCGACGCCAGACGCCCGACGTCCTCGCCAGCTCACAGCAACTAAAAAGGAGTTCAGCTTTTTTTGTTGTTGCATATATACATATATATATATGCAATAGTTTCTTGTCGCTGCTGAGCATGCAGTTCAAGTGTTCCTTGCTACTCTGATTGTCAGGTACCGGCCCAAAAGACATCTTCTCCAGCAATGCTTCCTTTTTGATACTCCTCCATGCTGGAGTGAACAAGACGATGCACAAAAGAAAAAGAATGAATGCATGTTCAAAAATACAGAGAAAATGAAAGATATGTATACTCTCTTTGTTATACATATATATGTATATGTATATATATATATAGACAAGTGACGACGTCCTGCCCATCTTTGAAGGAATGATCTTTGTATATATGTAATATATATATATATTTGTGTGTGTGCACTGAAAAAATGACGATATCGTGCCCATTTTTGAAGAATGGTCTTAACATGTGCAATGGAAAATTTGATCATCGTAGAGCCATGACAGGGTGCCCGATGCCATCCAAAGAGAAGCCACACGAATCCTTGGCCTCTTAGAAGGAAAAAGAAAAAAGACCTTTGCACAGACCGCTGCACAGGTTTTGTTTCCTTGATGTCCCGACAGATGCAAGTGCAACCTTTCACGCTTGAGTTTGCCGAACTGAAATCCGAATCCAAACCATAGATAAATCATTCACGGCCTTCCTAGCAAGCAACTCGAAGAGGTCCACGACCGAACACTTCCAGAGCCATATCAGATCGCAGTGTTCGCCATAAATAGTCGCCCCAGACCAAACTAAGAACCGCCGTATAAGCCATGGGAAAGAAGTGCCTTGGGGCCCCTTCGGGAGAAGCATGCGTCTTCGGCCCGTTCGCGGGACCAGCAACGCCCAAGCCCGGCAATTGGCATTGCTCCTGGTGCGACCCAAAGCTGCTCGAAGCAGTCCTCGCAAAGCCCAACGGTAAAGCCCGCATGAAACAGCTCTGTGCCAACTTCTCTGACAAGATCAAGAAGAGAGCCCTTTGCAAGCTACCGAAAAAAATGCACAAGGAGTTTCAACAGAAGAAAGAAGCCGAGGCCGAGACGCCAGAGAAGACAACTGAAGCACCCAGGAAAAAAAAAGAAGCGCCTGTTGCTAGCCATCGAAAACAGCCACCCAATGATGACGAACCCATCGAGGACGACGGCAGCAGGGATGCTGACTTCAAGCGATCTCGCAAGCACTTCTGAGCGATTGAATCGGGCGGGTAGCAGCTAGAATCGCCAGGACAGCAGAGGTAGTTCCAAAGGGGCAGGCTTATATACAATGGCTCAACGAACAGGAGCCATCAGGAGCCTTGCGCCTGACCATTGAGAGCACAGAGCTCATAATACAGAAAGCCGCTCCGAAGCAAACCGCTGAAGGAAAAAAACAGAATCAGTCCGTCTGAATTTGCATGCAAATTGCAAAGCCCTTGCTAAACTCCTTCTCACCGTGACTGCCATTCCAGATTTTACTTGCACTCATTCAACTGTCGAGAGGTTGTGTGTGTGTGTCTTTGCAAGCAGTCAGCAACAGAATCACTGAAGCAAAGAAGTGTCGGATCTAGGCCATGCGCACAAAAAGTGAAAACTGCATGTTTTCAGCAGCTCACTTCTCAGCTCAAAAAAAAAAGAGACCAGTTGCGGGGCTGCTGAAATGACCGCAGGCCGACACAGAGAAGAAAGAAGATCAAAAAAGAATGTTTTCTTCACTCTTTGATGCAATCCTGAACTCTTGCGCGGCCCCAGGATTCTACTGGGTCCTTGTCGTCAGCGAGTTCACGCCGCCGCTGTGGCTACGGCTGCCCCCATTGGCCACAGTGGAAGATCTAAAGGCATCCTGGAACTTAATAGTCATGTCATCCACACTTCATCATTGCAGCCTGCAGCCCTGACACAGGTTCTGTGGTGCCGGAAGACTTGGCTCGAGACCACAGGAAACACTTTCTGCCAAGTCGGGCGCACGCGCGTGAACAAGGACCACGAAAGCTTCAGTTCATCAGCCCGAAATCATTCATGTTGGTTGGAACCTAACATGTTCAATAGTTCTACCGCCTTGCTCAACTTCGCAAATTCCTCCCATGAAACAAGCCAGGAGGCACTGCTGCTGCCACTGCTGGTTTCCGAACAAACCTATCGAGTGATGCTGTACCATAACAAGGGCTTAGGCCCTGGCTTCCGCCCTAGCCGCATGTGACACAGAAAGAACGGTAGAAAAGACCTTCAAGCTTTCCATTTTCTTGCACTCATTCATCTGTCGAAAAGATTGTGTGCATGTGCATTTGCAAGCAGCCAGCAATGAAATCACTGAAGCAATGCCAAATCTAGCCTGTGCACCCAAGGGTGCAAACTGCATGTTTTCTGCAGCTCACCTCTCAGCTCAAACGGGCGAACCCAAAAAGGAGACCAGTTGCGGCGCTGCTGAAATGACTACAGGCAGACACATGGAAAAAAGAAGATCAAAAAAGAACGTCCTTCTCTCTTTGATGCAGTCCTGAATTCTCTTGCGCGGCCCCAGGATTCTACTGGGTCCTTGTCGTCAGCGAGTTCATGCCGCCGCTGTGGCTTTGGCTGCCCCCACTGG
>Ga0126342_10006027_pt1:17500-21368 | contig 21368 bp, 19 predicted proteins | sample Cyp1metagenome_FD_92528 | JGI IMG/M metagenome (GOLD analysis project Ga0126342, IMG submission 92528) | Coral microbial communities from Lord Howe Island, Old Settlement Bay, Australia - Cyphastrea 1 metagenome | ecosystem: Host-associated > Invertebrates > Cnidaria > Coral ... | reverse complement strand
TTGTGAATATTCTATATTAATATTCTATCTTGTGGTGTTTTTCTCGAGTGGGAGGCCGATGGTAATTTTCTCACTCGCGTGTCTGGTAGTGAAAAATATTCTATCTTTTCGCCGGTCGGTATATATATATACACATATATATACGTGTGTGTGTGTGTGTGGTTAGTTACTAATTCATTACTGTTTACCATGATGAATGTTTGAACCAGGTTATTCCACATGTTGAGTATATATGGGGACGACTAGTGACTAGTTGCAATATATATGTATATATATTAATATAGTATTATATAGTAGTAATACAATATGGGTAATGAATAATGTTTTACTCAATCTGACTCATTTATGATGATTAAATGCTGCTTTTCTGGGTATAGCTGCTACTAACCAGCTGCGAGACACAGTGGTTACAAATGATATCAAGTGGGATGACCAAGTGAATGGGATGGACTCTGCTGGAAACCCCGCAAGAAATCTGCAAGGTCAAAGGGCTCTTGGGAAGATCAGTTACCCTCTGGTAAACTAACATAGCTATTGAAAATGGCCATTTATAGTGGATTTTCCCATTAAAAATGGTGATTTTCCATAGCTATGTTAAATTACCAGAGGGTAATCCTGAGCGGCTTCAGGAAAATCCCTGAAAACGAGTTTGATCGGATGATGTTGGACATCAAGGCTCGGATTTGTTTCCTCAAAAGGATGCTTGTCGGAGTTCATCATGTGTTGGACATGAACAGAATACTTACTGGTGCTAAACGCAGGGAATGAGGGAATGAACCACAATAACTATCAATAATCATTCCATTCCCCCATTCCCATCCATTCCCTACTAAGCACCAAACCACCTATCCTCATGATCTCCCCATGTTTGCTTAAAATCTCCATGCTTCAAGGATGGCTGCCTGGTCGTCGGATGCGCTGTCCAGCAATTTTTGAATCACAAAGTTTCCAAAGGCGTCCTTCGCGAGCTTCGGAAGTGCTGGGGATGCCTTCTCGAAAATCTGGGCCTGCTCCTGCGTCAGAGAAAGTTGCTTTGAAACAGGAACTCAGGAACTCAGCTAATAATCATGTTGATATATTGTATATGTGATGTGATGTGATATGTGGATTTGTTTGGCAATGTGTGTCCCCAGCTCAAGCTGATTTTGTTATACTTAGTGCATGTTAGCACAGTTTGGTACAAAAGCAGCTACAGCAATTCGTGGCATGGATGGGTTTTGAGCTGTACTGCCCTGAGGGTGACAACAACTTGACAATGAGGCAGTTTATGGCAGTTTACATATGTTACATTATAGTTTGCATATTTTATAATCTACATATCTAATAATCTTTATGAATCTGTCTGGGTTGTCTTAGCTACGGTCAGCTATCAACGAAAACTTCAGAGATCCAAGAGATACAGCATGATGTAGTAAATAACAATTCTTCCATTCATTGCTATTTTTCCCCATGAAAAGCATGCGTTAGCCCGTCTGCCCATGCCATCCCATGCCCCCACGCAAGCAACAACCATCCTCTTCGCTGCAGTTGTCCAGTTTCCATTGTAGGAAGCGGCTGCCCTCCTGTTCCTGTGCGAAATGGAGGAATCCTTAGATTTCCGAAGCGACAACTGCGACAGCTGTCCGAATGAAAGCTGTCGCCTATAGGACCCGTAAAAGGGGTCTAGCTTCGGAAAACCTTGTACATTTTACAGTAAAACATGGGAGAAAAGGATGGCTTTACTGCACCGATAAAGTTGCTGATCTGGATTTAGGGAACCCCACAATGTATGGGTCCATCCTTCCCGTTCGCAAGGTGATTGATTTCCAATTTCCAAGAAGGAATTGACACATTTCAAAACTAGCTGGTGTTTCCAATCCGTTCCAACTTTGTCAAGTCGACAACTTGGATGGGTCAAACTAGTCCGTCAGGATAGTTACCTACCTCGCACACACATACACAAAATTTGACTTTGTTGAGTTCTCCATGCTCAATCACCTGAAAACAAAGGTGGAACCCAAAGGCTGTCATATCATTGTCAATTCCAACAGGAAGCCCATCTAGGCCGAAACTTGGATTTGCTTCACAGGTCCGCCCCAAAAAATGAATGTTTTCCCAGTTGATTCCCCAAATGGTAGGTTAACCGTTAACCAATGGGGACATCAAAAATCACCATGCCGATCAAAAAAACAAATATAGCCAAGCAAGTGCTTGAGATTCTAGGCAAGACCTCCTGCAAGGTGAGCTTGATCTCCCCTTCGTTGTGTTGCTCTCGGCGCTTCCTTCCCTCGCGCGGTTTCTGCGCGGCTTTGCCATCAGGCTGGGGGGGTGGATACGCATAGCCAGGGGGAGGGTAGGTTGGAGGCGGATACCCAGGTGGTGGGTAACCAGGCGGCGGATAGCCAGCAGGTGGGTAGCCATAGGGGGGGTAGCCCGGTGGGTAAAAAGCGCCATAGCCTGGAGGCCGGGTGTAAGGATCGTAGGGATATGCAGGAGGGTAGCCATAGGCACCGTGGGCAGGCTGAGGTCCATCATATCTGCCCTCATAGTGAGCAGCATAAGGATCAGATGTCCTGCCATGATACCTCAGCACAAAGAGTCAGGAAACAAAAACATACACAAACGTCATCCCAAATTATTCTGTTGCGAAGAAAAGCAAACAAAAACAAATGGAGGATGTTCCACTGCAAATTGTGTGCTTCCTACAGTAGGTGCCCCGTGCCCAAGGGTAATAGATACCCTACAGTAGGTGCCCCTCTTATGGCTAATAGATATCCAATGTGTGTTGCTTCGTCGAGTCTCCAGTTGCACTTTTCTTCTCCCAGCAACCAACAATGCTATCATCTTCTGTGATCACACCTTATCACTACCCAGTACCAGAAAAGTAACCTGCGCGGAGCAAAAACTGAACATGAAACTTGATTTGCAATCCATTTTTTCCACGTGTTCAGTCACCCATGAATGCGGGACAAGGCGTGTCGTGTCAAAACGCGGATCAAATCTCCCAAACAAATATGGAACTATTGCATCTATATGCGTCATTTGACTGTAGATTGTAAGCAACAAGACAAGTTCGAAAACAAGTATTTAAGTTGTAAATATATATATATATAGAATACATCGTGAACTCCCCCTTGGACAAATTCGCAAGGCTGCCCGTCCCGGTCGTCCCGGCTGTGACGGGGAGGACTCCGGCTGCGCGACATGGGGCAGAGATGAGGACACGGACTTGTAGCTATTATAATTATATTATATATAATTATTATAGTTGTAGGGGTTATATGTCAACTCCTAAAAGTTATTACCATAGCCATAGACATAAAACTAGTTACCCAACGGCAACCCCCAAGGATAAATTGGTGTGTAATCTCCTCATCTACTGTAAACTTATATATCTAAAATCTATACGTAGGTTATTAACACAGCAATGCCAATGCAGCACGCATGATGTAATATAAATATAAGATGACAAATACATACATAATAATGAATGCATATTCACGTGTTTGCAAATACATATACATATATCATTTGATATATGTGCACAAATGTTGTGGACATGACAATGAACTATTGAAGTATAGAACAAACCAAAAAACAATGGATATGAACTCACATACTTATCCACGTTCTGGTTGTATCAAGTTCCGCAAAATGGCACTTTCTGTGAGCCAACTGCATCATCGACCCTTCAAGGTCTATGGTAGGAGTGCTTGATTAGAATAGACCCGTGCCTCCAATGTAGCTGAACATGTTCCACGTTCCCGGTGAGAAAATCCGAGGCTCCAATTCTTCAATGGGCCCTTGAGCATAGTACCACTCCACATGTTAAACATGTTAAACATCATCCAAACAGGCCCCGAAATGAATAGATCTAATATACCTAATA
>Ga0126342_10006027_pt1:0-12500 | contig 21368 bp, 19 predicted proteins | sample Cyp1metagenome_FD_92528 | JGI IMG/M metagenome (GOLD analysis project Ga0126342, IMG submission 92528) | Coral microbial communities from Lord Howe Island, Old Settlement Bay, Australia - Cyphastrea 1 metagenome | ecosystem: Host-associated > Invertebrates > Cnidaria > Coral ... | reverse complement strand
CGAATTGGGTAATTGGGGGCTTAACATGGATAAATCCTTCAGCAGTCGGAACCGTAAGAGAAAACACATGACTAAGCATTGTAGCCATGGGACACTGAGTAACGGAGAAGGAACCTCGAGGATTCAGACAGGCGACCCTTCCCACTTATCCCTGGACCTGCATCCAACGTGCTACATGCCAGGTTGATTCAGACTTTCCGCCAGGTGCCACAAAATAACGTGGAGAGGTTGGAGATGTCAGTTTCATCGCTCCAGTTCTCACATGTTTTTTGGCCATGTTTCTATGTCAAACAAATGTCAAAGACTTTGGATCCCAATCCATCCCCAGAAATCTTGATCTTGGACAACCGAAAACCAAGTCCAGGCACCAAAACAGCCGGATGCAAAAACCAGGCGTAAAGGTTCCTCGAGGTCGATCGTGGGTCCCAAAACATGAATCCAAGTGTTCCTTAACATGGTCAATCTTGGGTAGCTGAAGATTTATCTTTTGTTTTTGTATGGTTATTTTATGTTATTGTCCATTTAAAGCAAAAATAAAGGATCAACCTTTGTCCATGAAAGGTTGGGGATGTTAAAAGCAATCAACCTTGAGTTGGCTGGTTGAAAAGAACTGCAATTGGGCGACAAATCCTCAGACCACTTAGCTATGGCTTAACATATAAACGCTAATATATCAACATATAAACGCTAATATATATATATAGTTATTTAAATATATTTGTATGTATGTATGTAACGTAATGTAATGTAATGTAATTTAATGTAATGTAGTGTAATGCAAAGTAGTGTAGTGTAATGTAATGTAATGTGATGTAATGTAGTGTAATGTAATGTAATGTAATGTAAGGTAGTGTAATGTAATGTATGTATGTATATATATGTGTGTATGTGTATGTGTATGTGTATGTATATGTATATATATATACATGGAATCAATTAGTCTTGAATCAAAATTTGAATACCTAAATCTATCTCAATCGATGTGGGTTAATATAACTAGAGGGGGTCCCGCACCCCTGTGCGATGCTCCTTGGTGCTGACCCAGTTGGCCAAGCTCTGCTGAAATTCGCTTCTCAAAGCTGCAATGGCCTGGTATCCATGGCCAATCGGAAGATCCAATTCGAATTGAACATGGCTAACTTATGGCATCCCAAATGATTTATGGCTAACTTATGGCTAACTTATGGCTAACTTATGTTCATTCGATGATTTTCGAATGTTTCCAGATTTTCCATGCTGAAGACCATGGATAATTTCGCCCTTGGGACGGTCCGCCTGCAGATCGATTTGGCTCAACGGGCCACCGTTCTCGCCGCCAAAATACACGCTGTGATAACTCGGTGCCAAGTGGTCGAACTGAAAGAAATCGTTGAGCCTATAGCGACACATAGCGAGCCAACAAAAGGGCACAGTTTTGATGTTTCGGCCTTTTTTGACCAATAGTATGGAAACAACATGACAAAACATGGCCAACTGAAACTTTTGGTTTTGACCGTTGTGAGCGGAAACCAAACAAGTATGTTTTGATGATTTTTTTGAGTTTGAAAAGGGGACCATCACATCGAAAAGAAAGGATGAAGATGATGATGAACATATCTTAAAAATCTTGGGAACCACCAACCTTTGAATTCGTTCCGTGGAAACCAATGCTGGGCTTGAGGTGGGGAAACAGTATGCATTTAGCTACAGAAATGCTACAGAAAAAGATCCACATGTTTGGCAAACGAGAACTTCTGCAGTTTTTTGCAGTTGTCTCCACAAATGCCCAATGTAGCAAATGGCACATGTATGCGAATGTAAGTTGAAGTACATAAATTGTGAAATCTCTGTTGGTAAATCCCTAGAAACACATATGCCACACCTAAAGATGCCCGTATCTTGAGCCTCCAGGTATCTCCAGGTCTGCCAGTGAAATGCAGATGTATCCCCTGGTCATCCAACAGCGCAGAATTCTGGTTTCTGAATGAGCAATCTTGTTCCATTGTCAGGTTAGATTACTAAAACGCTATCTTACATCTTCATATACTTCCTGACCGTAAATCATCGTCTAGTAGATTCACGTTAATTCATGTTAATTCCAGAGCCGTTTCCCCATTTGTTCAGCTAAATGAGGATAAATCCGTGGAAGTGTTCCATCATTTTCCCCATCAAAAGCAAGGGCCAAAAGGCTTCTACGAGCTTCCAAGGTACGAAATTGAGAGCAGGGTTGCTGTTTGCAGATGCTCCGCCAGGGTTGGGCCAAACATGCACCGGTCAAAGTGGCTAATGTTCGGAGAGAACTTGGCCAAAGCGCCTGTGATTTTGTGGTGCAAAATCAACCAAGCAAAAACATGTGCTTTTGACATCATCTGACCAACCAGAATTGGGAATCTGATGCAATTGGACAAACATGTGGATTTCACCCAGGTTTTAAGTTAAAAAAACATATGATTTAGCCAAGCCAGTTCCACTATATTCCACCAACGAAACATGCTGGATTATATCAACTAAAATAAGGAGCTTAAATAATCTCAAATGACTAAGCATCAAACATCGTGGATCAAAGAACACAAAATCAAGATTACCCAGAAAGCTAGGGGGGATACCCTGCGGTTTCATCAAACATTAAGCTGGCTGGAAAACAGCATTTCACCGAACTCAATGGGCACTCCATGGAAAACATTCCAGCACGTCGGCCTGCTTGATGACAGAACTTAATCACTGAGTAGTGACTGGAACAATATCGAGTGTCATTGGGTATTTGAATGGGTAAAAAGGCCAATTTTCCAGGAAACCATGGAAAATTATGAAAAAATCATCACCCAAAAGGGGCTTTGGTTTCCAGACTGCATTTTTGACTTCTGGCATTTGCCCTGGCCCGTTTCAACACCTGTGGATACCTTTGGAAGGTGCTGCTGTGCTTGCCGACAACGCCATAGTGGCTGAGACAGCCAGGAGCCACCCCAAACCTCTCCTGGTGCAACCGAGTCATCAATTACAGCACTAACAATCTACAGCACATCCCATTACCCTCCATTGCGCTAACATAGCTATGGAAAATGGACAATGGAAATAGATGATTTACCACAATGATTTTCCATAGCTGTTTGTATGTTTACCAGATGGTATATCACAATTTACATTATATACTTATTGTTGGGATCATATCCCCATGTTATTCGATGTTTTTCCAATTTTCCATGACTTCACCATTAACACCTCCATTTGGAGATTTTCCAACATCCCCAAAAATACTAAACATATTCCCATTTAGCTGATTTTCCCTTCTCTCTCTCTCTCTCTCTGTCTCTGTTCATCGCCACTTTCCTTTCATTGTATGCTGGGCTGGATTTCACATGTTTTTCCATATGTGTAGATCATTTCCATGATTTTCCCTGATTTTCCCATTTAAACATGGTGATCTTCGACATCTCTCGACCAACAAAAACATCCCAAGGTACGGCCGTGTGCAGCGTTCTTGCGCAGCAAGGACTGAAGTTCCAAGCCACCGCTCAGGAAAACACCTGAAACGAGACATGGAAAACTATAGCTAGAGCCTCCAAGTACTTTATGGTAATAAATAAATAAATGAATCAATATATATATGTGTGTGTAGATGCTATATAGATATCGATATCATATATAGATCAACCAATAATAATATATATATATGTATATATATGGTTCATACATGTTCATAATATATGGTAATCAATGATCATATGTAGGTTAATTAAACAGGTATAAACTAAAATTAAGTAACATATTTCATTTAAATTGGATGTTAACCGGCAATATACTTGTAACATATACCAAATTGGGGGATATACTTGTTATATCTTGTTATATCTTGTTATATCCCCGTGATGTGTTGCGACTTTTGCAATTTTTTGTGGGTACTTCGAGGGTCTAAGTCTAAGTAGATAGATTTTTTGGTTGATTGATTTATTGATATGGCATTATACATACACGACATTCACCCCTTGGGCGGGAATGATCGGGAATGATCACTTAGTGATTTTGCTACATAGACGCGTGTCCGTTCCTAAATAGAAACTAGACATTGCCAAACTGATCCACGAATATCCCCCGTCAATTCTGATTTTCCTCATTTTCACGCCACAAGGTTGATATGACATCGGCGGACAGGCACCTGAGAAGTATCTCATGCCCCAAAAAATCGCTCTTCACCCAGGAAGACCCCAAAGATGGCCCAGGGCGCTCAAAGTTCTGATTCTTCAGAAGTGTAAACCACAGCGATTTGTTCTTCAAAATCCATGTTTACCTGATAGTAATCGAAGGATCTGTTTCTTCGTTGGTCAATGTTGCACAGAAAGTGTATTCTTGATGGACAAGAAAAGCGCTTTGCTTTGAAGTATGGTTCAACTAGATTGTCCCTTAGGTCATCCGCCAAAAAGCACAAAATCGGTGGATAAAACATCAGTCAAATACAGTAACAATAGCGAGAATGATGCTACTATGTAATAATAATGATATTGATAGAAACGAAACAACATATATCATAATAGTAAAAACGGCAATAGCAAATACATACTAAACATTATAATATATATATATATAGAGGCAGCGAGAGTCGATACGCTCAGAATGAAACGACTAGAAATCTATGTACATACCCTCTGCTTATTTAACATAGCTATGGAAAATGGCTAGAAATAGATGATTGTCCCAGCTAGAAACCTCCATTTACAATGGATTTTCCATGGGTATGTTAAATAATCAAAGGGTATATATACCTGCAGCTAGGATATGGGACATAAATGTCGCCCGGGGCACTCTCCATCCACCAGGCAGAATCGCCCAGGCCCAAGCAGCGCACATTGGGGGAAAAGGACGAAACCAGGCTGCACAAGCCGTCCAAATTGTAGATGGCTCCTGGAAAATGCTGGACCTACAGGTGACCTACATAGTCTACCCATACATTCTTCATGTTATAAATATATATATATATGTATATATGCTATGACATATATATAATAACAATAAGAGTATTATTATTATCCTTTATTCTTATTATTTTATTGTATAATCATGCGCAGTCATGTGTACACTCATTGTTGCTTGTTGATTTTTGAGTTTGCCCAAGGCCTTCACATACTTGGTCTTTCTTGGGGGTCAAATTATCTTCATTATTCCACTAACCATGAGATTGCTGGAGGGGTTCAATTAATGATCAACATGGTGATAGTTAGGGTGCGCTTGTAATTTCCTTCATTTTCAGTGACACCAACCACCCAGCTCCTTGAGTATATACCATTACATGGAAAAGATGTCCGTATATAGATGCGCCAGCATTAGGTCTCATTAGGTGTTGAGGTATCATCCAAGCAACTGATCCGCGGTCTGTGATTTTGATCTGGCCAACTTCTTATGAATTCACCCTGTCTTCAGCTTATGTGTTCAGTCTGGCCAACTTTTTATGAATCTTAATCCGCACACCTGAAAGAATAGCTAAAGAATAGGCCAACAATTAGATGTACCATGTCCCTCCTTAAAACCCAAGCTTGGCCGGAGAAAAATCCACACATCCGGACCTCTGGTGGTTAGGCAACCCAGCCAAAATTCCATCTGATTCCTGGCGCCGATTCGGCCTCGTCCACCAGCGCTGCAACCGCTGAAGAGGACCATCTCTGCATGTTTCATGCCCCGGTCCAGCAAGGCATAGACCTAGGGCTCCGCGGCCTGGAATCCATGGATGACACCTGGCACCTATGGCTGACTGTCCCAAAAATATAGGATAAACATATGGATTTTGAGATGCCCCAACATGAAGAAATGAGAAATTGTTCAGAGGAAATAAAATAAGGTTTTAAGCCATTGGAATTGGGGTTCCTCCAATTTTCATACAAACCCATCACCTGGTCTCAGTGATGACATGCTTCTGAACTGCCAACATTCTGCCAACCGAATTGTAAACCAAGAAGCAAGAGGAAGTGACGATACGGCTTTGTTTCAAACAAAAAAATGATGGCACCCCCTAAATCATCTTGAACCCCACTGTTTCTCATAATTTCCCTTTTCGAATACCTATTTGGAGCTTTCCTAAAATGGGGGTTCCCCAAATCATCCAACTCATTGGAACATTTTCGCATATTTTGGCCTTGAGACCCATCGTTTGGGGGGATCCCCCATTGGAACGGCCCCGCGCCGGTGTCGCCAGGCAACAGCTTCGGCCAGGATGACAGCTCCGTGAAAGAAAAAGGGACGACCCCTGGACCAGGCTGACATCAAAACATCAAGGTTCGAAGGACATTGGCAATCCTTAACTTGGAAACTATCAAGATTCATATTGTTCCATAGTTTATGGGTCCTGATACTTTTGGTCACATGAATGATTTGAAATAAATCAACCCCGAGAACATCAAATCAGCCAGAAAATCTAGCCACGTGCTGTCCAGGACAGATCGCCTCTGAGAACGTGATCAATGAATGTCCATCCCAAACAAATGGGTCAACAACGGATTGATTGCAAGCATTGACATTGACCATATCCGTTGGAAAAAAAACATATTATCCAACCATCAATGTCCCTTATGTCTGTCTAATTATTTCATCATGATCATGGGACGACTTCTCTTTTGTCTGGGCAAGTTGCAATGATTCCCTAATCAGGCCATAGTTGTGGAACTGATTTCCTCACCCACCATTTATTTAGAGCAAGGTCATTCATTTCATTTACCATCCCCCCAACTAGGATAGACTCTGAGACATCTATAGAAATCACAGAATAAACCGTTTTTTCTTGAGGAAAGTCGCCTTCCGAACCCCCAGGGTCTATGTTGGGATGCCCAGCTGCAGGGCGCCTCCAAATTTTCGAGGAATTGCCCAGCCATGAGTCGGAGCTGCAATACCTTGGGCCAACGCTTGTGTTCCATGCTTCTCATGGTTCATGTCTGGTTCCTGTCTCAATTCCAAAGAGTACGTTTTCTACCAAAAAACATCACATAATCTAACATCATAACTGTTTAAATGTTTCAACATCATGTTCATCTTCGGGTGGTTTTGCCAGGCTGCGGCCGCAAACATTAACATAATAGGCTTGACTCCCTACACCCCGCTTTCAAGCCAATTATCACACTGTGATAATTTTGGTGGTTGAAAGATGTCCCTTGAATCGCCTATGCCCAGCTGGTCCTGCCAAAATGTTTGAGGCCAAAATGCCTCAGTACATCCATGACTATTAGTTGGACAATGCCGTACAGTTTTGTCTTGCCATTTCTGGGGAATTGTACGTCTGCACGTTGGCTATCCTCATAGATCTTCATAGTATTTTATAGTTGTACCATGTTGTACCCATGGGGATATTTCCCACCCTTGCAACCATCGGCATGACCATGACCTCAGTCACATCAACGAGTTGCTTCAGGAAGGCATGCCCTGCATGTGCCAGGGCTGGTGACGTACTGTCGCGTGAGAAGATGCCGCCCAGCCAAATGCTTTGGGGCAAAAAATTGGACGACATTAGCGACTTCTCATGGGTCACTGAGAGACAGGTGTCCTGCAAAAAGGCTGGTGCTTATGGGCCATCCCCAGTTGTGGAAAATCAACAAGGCACCAACGAGAAAAGAACATCAAGGAACAAAGAGCAGGATGTGTTTGCGAAATAGTACGCGAATTCGCAAATGTATCATGCTGGTGTTATCACTGGTATATATGAAGACATTTGAGAGTCGCAAAGCATAGATTAGATTGTGCGTTTCTTGAAGTCCTTTTGTGCGTCCTGCAGTTGCATACCCCGTAATTTTGGTGCCAGAAACCCTCAGCTTTTGGCCAATACCTATCCTAACTGGGTAAAGCATAGTCGGGGTTCTCTCAAAAAAAGGTTGCCTTAAAAAAGAAATTCATGGTTCATCACATTTCATCATGATAATTGGGGTATTTTCCATATATGTCCCCACATATTTCCCCATATACCCTCTGGTTATTTAACATAGCCATGGTATAGATGGCCCATTTTTAAGAACGGTAAAACATCTATTTCTATGGGCCATCTATACCATGGCAAACTGTTAGTCATAACCAGAGGGTATTTCCCCATGAAATGCCTATAGTTGGAAGGTCATGTTCTCCGTCCTCATCATAACAGGATCCACCTGGGGCGCAGTGGAGGAATCAACAAGCAGCACTTCGTGCTGGTTATGTGCAGGCTGTGTATATGATATGCGTATATACATATATATATGTATATGCAGAATGACAATCTCTAAATATATAAAATTAAATGTATATGTACGCGGTAACTACATTTAAATATACGGACTTTTAAATATATGAACAGGTATTTTAGACTACCTCCGGGAAGGTTTTCCTTGGCCCGCCTGGCCATTTAAACATACAGAATCCAATTCATGAAAACATACGGTAACTACATTTAAATATACGAACTGGTATTTCATACTACCTCCGGGGCCTCGCAGTCTGGCCCGCCCTCTACATATTTAAATGTCCTTACCATATAAATGTATTTGTATATTATATAGATTATGAATGATATATGTATGTATGTGTAGATATGTATATATACATATACAGTATGTAGATACATCAGCATCTAAATCAACACGGCCAGAAATATTTGCAGACCATGTTGTTCTATTTTCTTTGATGTGTCCAACGATTCACGGCTTGACAGTGGTCCCCATTGATTTTCAGTCATCTCACTCTGGCACCCTTTTCTTCACATCCAAAGCATTCTACCATTACCAGAGTCGGGAAGAATGAATAATGCAATGTTTGGGAGCAAGCACGACAATATCTGTGATGCATTAATTGCGTTTCAACTAATGTGTGGTTGGTGAGTTGGTCACCACTTTTTGTAGCTTTGATACTTGGCATTGACGTTGGCTAACCCAACGCCCGGCTTACACCTCATCTGGTCTACTAATACACCTTATCAGCTATATATTTGATTTTCAGGGCGAGTTAAGATCAAATTAATTTCCATGTATGGAACCACATCATACAGTACATCCATGAACATCCTCTTCCCTATTCTCCATGGCCCAGCCTCCTTCCAAATGGATGTGCCAAACTCCATTCTGCGGTGGCGCATAGAAAAAGGCCGCTGGGCTCCCGTCATTGCCTCAGGCAGCTGTTGAATCCCATGGTGGCCTGGGGTTCCCGCTCTGGCAAAATGGTTACCATTCATTTATGACCAAATATGATAACCATTGATTGATTTTAATTGTTAATATGGTTCTGTTATCCCTGGGGACTTACCATTAGTATTTACGGAGGATGGAAAATTAGACAAAACTTTTTGAAACCACCAGTTGGTCTTGGACATACATCACATTCCCTCTAACTACGAAGCGACCACCGTGAAACATTTTTTTCCTGGACAAGTGATTTCGAATCAAGTAAGTATAGGGGTAGAAGGAGCACCCCCAAGATCACAAGATCCTTTATATCCCAAAGTCAAAGGGTTTATAATGATGTCGTATCACCAAATATATGGCCATGTTGGGGTGCCGTTATTGGACAACCATGGGCAGCCCCATATCCTCAACTGTTCACTTCTCGTGCTTCCAAGCTGCACTTTGCCCGCAGATTCACCCGGTCCAGACGTGTGGATTGCAGCGCCATTAGGGACAACACAAGTCAGATTTCAGCCGCCTGTGACTGTCTGAGTTGGTTCATCAAACGCGTCTGAAAAACGCTTCTGAACAAACCTGAAAGCCGCTGGTGAGTTCAGCCGGTCATCCGGAAAAAAGAAACAATGGTATCATCCCAGGTAAGCTGGAAAATGAACAATACTTGAAATCAACGGAGGAAAGTGGCCCATCTCCAATAGGATGCGGGAGGATATTTCAGAAGTTAAGTCGCAATGAGCCCAAGTCTTGTTCCTTAAGTCTTGGTTGATTTCAGGACTTCCTCTTGATCCTCTTGATCTTCGGTCGCCCCTTGAGATCCTGAAACATAAGGAACCACATTGAACTGGTATACCCTTCCGAAAACCAAGGGGACTACAAAATGAAGCTATACCCGTGTCACTCTAACCTGTCAGGCATCAACCCCATTGAATGTCAACAATGCTTGGGTTTCAAGCTCTTTCAGGGAACATGTATACGAAACCAAAGGTTTTTGCCCAAATCTAGGCCTTGCAAATGTTCCCCGGAAAATTCCGGGACTGATGGGTGATCTTTTCATAACATTTCAAAGCTGATTGCATTTATCTAACACAACCATATCAAGCCTGGATCGATCTGTCTCGAATCTTGAATGATCCTGGAAGTGAGGAAACAGTATAATTATTATAGTTATAGCATGGATCCTTATGATCCTTCAACCCCTACCTGCGGTACAATAAAGTGCAATAGCTAACCGTTAACCATGGCAAGGATGGGACATCAATGAACTCAACCAAGGTCTACCAAGTACCGCAGTCACTCACCGCGCAGTGACTTTCTGAGTGCCAAACATGCAGTTCGACGCAGAGAGCCAACCTTCGCTCAGCTGTGCCCGAAAATTGGTGCATCATCTGAGCATGTTGTGCCCATTCGCCACACAAAAGAACTTCATCAAAGTAGGGGAATATTGGCGGGCTCCCCCCACATTCATGCAAAGGTCGTTCTACAAGACCCTGTGTTGCCGTATATGTTTATAATTAATTGAACCTGCCCAACTACATACTATTTTCTTCCCCAAATTGGGATGGCCAACATGAGAATTCCTCCAAAATCAGCAGAACTCCTAAGGTCACCTGAATCTGCAATCTGTGTCTGTCGATGCATGGCCACATGTCAAAATCTTTGCTACAAAACATGAGTTGGGCATGATTTCCGCAAAACATGGTGTGGCTGTCTGGTTTGCTGGGCCTCGCATGTATATGACCCTTCACATGCACTTTCTCCGAACATATATGCCCCGCCCAAAATACGCAATCATGTCAACATATCAGATACTCCTCTCTAGAACTACCCTACCCCTTTATGGTGGATTTCCATGGGTTTCCCCATTGGACAAATGGACAAAAAACATTGAAACAATCACATCAAGCAATTCCAGGTCTTAGATGGCTTTAGAGGGACAGCATCTCTTCAGATTTTTCCACCGCGAAGCCGGGCGAAGCCACCCGCCCAATGACGAGTGGCAAAAAGCTCGTTGCTACGACAGCTTTGGCAGCTCCAGCGCATCAAAATGACGAAACTTTGGAAAGTTGCCGCCGTATACTAAGCCTTGCTACACTCCTGTAATCAATCATGGCAGGCGGGGAGATTCCCGCATAATTGAAAAATGAATTCGCATTGATCTATCATCACTATTCATCAGTTATCCAAGAGTCAACTGCCGCAAGCTTGCCGAACTGCCAATAGCAACTCGCTGAATTGAATATGGATCCGTGTCAGAATATGTGGCCAATTGCACCCATCAGGTCGCCAACACTTTTTGGGTCTTTGTACATCGGAGGCCTGGTATTCTGGCACATGCTCTACATCCATATACTATAGCTGCCTCGAGCTTAACATAAAGTATAGGGTGACACTCGTCAGCGCTGCGGACATGGTCTCCATTCTGAGACGTGTCACACAGCACTATCTGCATCCATTTGCGGGCTGTCATCACCTAGGCTTGCGATCTTCAAAAAACATCAAGCAAGAAACCCGTATTGTCATTGTTGCTTGTTGGTGGTTACTAAGCCTGGTCAGCCCTCAACAAGGCCTTGAGGGTCAGGGTTGAATCCCCAGGATCTCGGCGCTGTAGCCCCACTCCAGTTTGTTCCAGCCCAAGCCAAACCATACACAAAACACAAGGAAGAAAATCAAACGCACAACATGGCACCCCCAACTCCACCCATTCACAAAAGAACCTCGCCAATCATCCCATCATATCCCATCCATTTCTCCCCCATGCAATTGATGTCCCACAGCAGCAAGGGCTGCGAAATCGCCCAGGCGCCCGCGGTCAACGGACGCATCTCGATGTATTTCTTGCCTCGCGCCTTGGGCCTCCTCCGATGCGCCCCCTCCCGCGTGGCCGCGCTGCCGGCGGCGTGGCCATGGCCGTGGCGGCCAGGGCGGGGCTTGAAGCGGCGAAGCAGCAGGGAAGAGGAGACCTCGGGGGTGGAAAACAAAGGGAAAACATGGGAAAACTAGAGGGAACAACTTGGACAAATTGGGGTTTAGAATCACAGAAACCCAAGAACAATGGAAAATACTTGGGAAAAGTTGGGGTTCAGATTCAGAAAACACAACTATGGGACATGACTGAGTAGGCGGGATTCAAGTGGCTGATCTTGGCGACGGAAAGGATGCCCTTGCCAGGTCATACCATGGTGGCAGAACCAGCAAGTCCATTTGTTGAGTCTCAGTTGAGGCCTGCTCAACTCATACGTACATATATATATATATGTAGTATATATATATGTAGTATATATATATATGTAGTGTATATATATATGTAGTGTATATGTATATACTATATATATATATATATGTACACATACATATATGTATATAATATGGAGTATAATATATAAATATATAAATACATAACATATT
>Ga0126342_10006026_pt1 | contig 21368 bp, 18 predicted proteins | sample Cyp1metagenome_FD_92528 | JGI IMG/M metagenome (GOLD analysis project Ga0126342, IMG submission 92528) | Coral microbial communities from Lord Howe Island, Old Settlement Bay, Australia - Cyphastrea 1 metagenome | ecosystem: Host-associated > Invertebrates > Cnidaria > Coral ... | reverse complement strand
ATCAATCTTAATCACCAAAATAGAGAGTTTGGGAATTTCTGAAGATTTCTGAAGTCTTTAAAACTTAATCAATCTTAATCACCAAAATAGAGAGTTTGGGTATGATGGGTATTCTGAAGTCTTGTTGGGAACCCACTTATTCGTCAGCACTTTTCCTTCCGTCTTGACCACTCCCAGTCCCTGCCTCTGTGGTAAGGTCTTCAGGCATCATGTGCTCTCGCAACCACGCAGCCACACCGAAGTGATAGCAATACCTAAAGGCAGACAACCCTACGTTCCAATTGTTACTTAGATCTAATGCTATGTCTGAACAGCTTCTCTCAAAAAAAACAATCATTTCCAACTGCGAAATCCTATAATAGTTGCAATTCACAGGACCCCTATCATCAAAACGTAGCGGAGGCAATGTGTGCGATAGGCATCATCACTTCATCTGTCATTTTCGAACAAGTACGTGTCTTGTATACAGTATTCATTGGTTGCATTCATATATTTCCGGTGGTTTTAAAAAAAATGCCAGAAATTTATATCAATGATTCTCAATTCATCCCACTTAAATGAACCTCCATTTTGCCTGGTAGAAGCAGCATTTCCACATCCGAAAAACACCCGACAGCGTGACACCAGGCGACATCCATCCGCTGGAGTCAAAGGCTATACTCACCTCACAAGCAAATCGGATCCTTGGAGAATTTGACCATCACAAAATGTGGATTTCTAATGATGGTAATATATCTTATGATGGTCAATATATTGATGGTCAATATATTTATATATAATGATGGTCAATATATTTATATATAATGATGGTCAATATATTTTATAATGATGGTCATATATTATATTGACCACTAGATTTATAATATATTTTTTTATATGGCAATATATCTACTATGTGGCAATATATTTATCTATGGATTTATATCTAGGGATATATCTAGGGGTAATATATATATATATATGATATAAGTCCCTAGATTTATGGCCAAATGTGGCCAATCTAATATCCATTAATATCCATTATATAATGGGATAGATCATGATATATTTACTATTTGATGATGGTTGATGGTATACCTACCCCTCTGAAAAATATGAAAGTCAGTTGGGATGATGACATTCCTAATATATGGAAACACAAAACATGTTCCAAACCACCAACCAGATTTAATATTTACTGCTCAACAATAGTCCAATGGCTAGTCCAATCATTGGGCAAATTCCACCTCAGATTTACTGGATGTACTGCGGTTTTCCTGCTTCATCCTATCCACCTCTGTGTGGTCGGGAAGTTCTTTCTTCAAATGGATTTAGGTCAAGTTGTGTACCCAAAAAAGATCCAAATGGATCGAAATGGCTGGTTTTTTCATGGCCCAAAAAAGGTGACGTCACAACCGGAGAAGCACCGGTTGTAACAGTCCGGCACCGCACCTTGCGGACAGTCTGTACCTTGGCCTCACTCTTACCTCAGAAATCTGCTCGGATCACGATGACATCACCCTGGAAAGGCGATCGACTGAATCTGGTGCCCAGCCACCTTCCACCTGGTAGTGGAAGTCTGTGTAGAGCATCAAGCCATTCCTTGCCCAGACTAGGGGCAGGGAGCATGTAATATCTAAAGCCTGTCCCCAACGAAGAGACATTCAAAAGAATGATGTTCTTCAAACATGTTGTTGATCATGTGGCTCATGTCCATGATATCGCGCCTTTCATTTGTTGCAGCTGTTTCTGAAACACACCCAACCACTTGCCCTTGACCCAGCACCACTGCAGCAAGGGCTCAGCATCACCATGAAGTAGATCACTAAGACGATTCTGGGAATCTGCATATTCCAGAAATTGTACATGCAAAACCTCAGCATGATCAGCATGAGGATTGAACTTCTCAAAGCCATGTTTTTCATTTTTTGAGAACGAACTTGAAAAAATGGGGAGTTCCATTGACCGACTCCGGATCAGCAAGGGCTGAGGCATCGACAAAGCGTGACAGGCGCAAATGGCAAACCTCAGCTGCTCAGCTTCCGAGATACAGTTCCCCAACCATGTCTTGTACAAGAGAGCCATAGACAGAGAGAATTCCACTTAGTATAGAAATCATATAATTACCCTCTGGCTATTTAACATAGCCATGGGAAATGACCCATTTATAGATGGTTTACCTATTAAAAATGGTGATTTTCCATGGCTATGTAACAAATAACCAGATGGTATAAAATTGGGTTTACCAAAATAGGGGTACCACCAGTTCTCATCCATTTTATATGGGGGATTTTCTATTATGAACCATCCAGTTATTGGGGTACCCACCATCTATTGGGAAACCTTCGTATACATCTTGACCATCATTGGCTCATCTCGCTGTTAACAAACTTGGTGGATGTGAAGACATGAAAAGGAACACACCAAGTGAAAAGCATCTTAAAACTGTCCGACCCCCACATTTGACAAGAGTCAATGTTTGAGTATGATCCCTTTTCAAAACTCGTCTACACTGACTGGTCATTGACAAATATTCCATCATGTTTCATGTTTCTTCTATCAACTGTCGATATCGGGATTCCTGTAAATGTTCGCTCAAATCAATCTATTGATAGTTGGTTACATCATCATGTTGTTGGTTATGTCCCCATTGTTGGTGGTTAATCCTAATAGAAATAGTGATATAGTGTTGAAGCTGGTTTAAAATCATCATACTGTTATTGTTCTAATTAGTTTCCCAAGTATATGATATCAAATTCCTGAATCTTTAGCTCAGTGGATGCCTTGCAGTTTTTGTTTTCATATTTTGAACGGACACTTATTGAAATCGCAGCCAAATATCATAAAATGGTGGTATATGTCCCATTCTTCAGGCACCCTGAAGGAAACATTTGTTGTATCCCGTGATATCCTGAAATGATACAACCAATCGCATCAGATCCCTAATTTTTTTTGGTCCTGGTACATATAGCATGGTATATCTACATGAAATCCACTTTATTGGGATATATTTAATATATCTACCTTAGGGACCGAACGCTAACACTTCGATGTGGAAAATCCACCAAAATCCACGTAGATCATTTTCCGAACGGGTTCCCCAGGGCTTTCCCCTTAAGGGGTTTTCCACATCTACATAAAACGTTTACCCAAGGGTAATATTCAAATATATATATATTATATTATATATTATATATATTGTGTTTAATATTGCGTTTATATTTTTATTTACCATAAATATCAGCCTCATTGAGGGTATGAAAGGATCGAACGCTGTTCAACGCTCACTCTGTGCTTCTGGGAGGGTTTTTCATGTCAATAATTGACCCAGATATACGGTATTTTCTATATATCATATCTGGTATTCTATATATGATATAAATCCCTAGATTTATGGCCAATCTAATATCCATTAATATTCATTATACAATGGGATAGATCATGATATATCTACTAATTAATTACTGGTTGGTGGTATACCTACCCCTCTGAAAAATATGAGTTCGTCAGTTGGGATGATGACATTCCCAGATTATATGGTTAGTCCAATGGTTAGTCCAATATCTACTAAGTCATTATATGTAATGTCAACCCCGGATTAATAAACCATGGTTTATTAATTGGGGGGGTACTCCTCCAATAGTCATAATCTGATACTTAAATGGTACCCCCCCCAATTAAACAGCCTAGGGGGTTATTAATCCAGGGTTGACATTAGCATGTTCTGAGTGAATCCCATGACATCCCCCCGCACATCGCTCGATCATGCGAAACATCGCCGAGCAGCTGAAACATCTGGAGCTCCGTGATGTGCGCCTTCTGCACCAGCGGAACTCCCAGGTCCGTCAGCAAGGACCAACTATAAAAAGCGTAGACCACCTGAGATGAGGGAGATGATGAAATTACAGGTTATGATAGATTTATAGCAATATATGATGAATTTATGGCACTTGCTGATGATGTAATGATAAAACTTATGATGAATGATAGCAAGTTATGCTGATTTATGCTGAAATAAAATGATGATTCGATGGTTTTGAAACGGCACCGCCATCATCTTTTTTAATCCTCAGTGACAGCAGGATGATCCAGCTGGTTTTCTCCAAGGCCTGAGGTCATGGATGGAAGCCATGGCTCGTTTGCTTCGATGATTTACCTCTTCAAACGAGGTGGATCTAAAGATGGTGATTTTTAATGATTTTTATATATATTTATGTGGAAACTATGCTGGAAACTGTTAAATGACCAGAGCTGCCAGATGATTTCTGCTCCATGGCCAGTGTTTTCGAGAAACTGGGTGTTATCTTCAGATCTTTGTTGACACCTCTGCGTTGCGGAACCCAGTGACCGCACGGGTGGCAGCATTGACGGAGGCGGGAAAATAGGTGTCGCCGCCGCACGCGTAGCGGCAAGCGAAAAACCAGCCCCACATGTTCAGCAGTCGCAGCCTGATTCAGAAACCAGCTATGGCGGGTTTTCCGAGCTGGCAGGTGAGTATAGGAACCCTCAGAAAGGCTGGTAGAGCCTTGGTGGACCGGATAATTTATCTGGATATATATAATTATATATATATATGTGGATATATATATATATATATATGTGGATATCAAAAATTGAGAACCCCATTCCATCCCATGTTCCATGCCATGTTCCATGCCATTTTCAAGGGATCGGATCTGAGGCGGCCACCAGACATGGAGGAAGGTGATCTTTTGGAACTTCCTGGGTCCATCGAGATATCCAGCCCCCAGATACATTTCTGCAAGCATGGGGCATTTCGGCATTTCAAAGAAGAAAAAAAACATAAAAAATCGGCATTTCAGCATTTCGAGATTCGATTTTCCGATGATTTGTCCTATTTAATGTGAAAAAAAACAATTAAGGTACCCTCTGGGTATTTAACAGAGCCATGATATAAATGGCCCATAGAAATAGATGGTTTACCGTTCTGAAAAATGGGTGGATCTTTCCATGGCAAACTGCAACAAATAACCAGAGGGTCATTGGGGAGGAAACCACCAGACCATTGTTGATGATGTGGGGGATGTGTGGAGTTCCAGCAAATGAAAGCAGCACCACTCGAGAGATCTCGAGAGCGGCCCCCTTCGTCTCAGCCAAGAGGCTTGCGAATGACTATAAAAAGCCTCAGACATGCCCACTGAGGTTGATATTACAATCTCTATATATATATATATTTACACATATATATATATATAATTATATATATTTGTATAATTTTGTATATACATATACATATATATATAGGATATATGAAATAGAATCTAATGGATATACCAATCCATTTCTAACACAAAACTGCTCTTGCAATATCCTGCAATGATGCATGCCCGTGTCCACACAGTCGTGGATGAGATGTTCGAACTGATGTCCATTGCAAACACAGTCACCTTTGCTCAGGGCCAGGGTATCAACCACAAGACTGATGCATGTTTCATGGAAAGTTCTATAATCCACACTGTTTCGTCAATTGTATGGCGAATCATCGACTTTGACCCAAAGAGGTGTTTGTCTGAACATAGGGCACCCGCAACCCCATTGACTTTCATTATCTGTATTAAACTTGCCATATCTTAGGGGTAAATCAAGGTAAATCCCCCAATTTTAAGACAAACCTCTAGGATCCTATAGGTTTATTACAGCCCACTCAAGCCATCACATCCACAGCAGCCCAGGCCAGGGACGTGTCAAGCAGTTCCAGTTGGCAGCCGTGGTAGTGCAGCCAGATGAAGTAGCCCAAGCGGTGGCTTTCCTTGGTTCATTTAGGTCAAAATCCATCAATCCATCGTGGTCTTTTCTGGTGAGACCATCAGTTTTGGTTGGCAAAAACCAAAACAATGTGGGTTTGTCTGAGAATAGGATACCGGAAAATCCATGGTTTGCTTATCATCATTTTCCCTATAGAAATGACCACTTTCCATCTTGGTGCGAACCCAGGGATATCCAGGGTTGCTTCCGAAACCCCTGATACAAGGGGTAAACACCTGGTAAATATAGATGACATAGAGATAAAACGACCCATTCCCCCTTTGTGTCTATCATTGACCTAAAAAATAAGGTTGGAGCAAGCCTGGGACGTGTGATCCCAGGCAAGATATCCCCATCAAATTTCCCAAGTTTATCCAAAGCTCTTATCCATATGATCTCTTTTAACCGTTATTAATGGTGATCTATATCCTCTATCATTTAGATTTCAGGGTAGTTGGTAAATTTTAACAAAAATAATCTCAGATATATCAACCAAGAGATTATCCATATTATATATCCAGGCAACTATTATCCATATATATATATATATCCATATGATATCCATGTATCCATATGATATATCCATATATCCATAGCCATTATCCATTAAGAACCCATAAATCTCTTGGTTGAGTTCATCCCGATCAGCCGCCTTCGTGTAGGTGAAGACATTTCCCCAGGGTCTTTTGAAGCCTTGCCTTGGCGATGTCGTACAAGCCAGATCGTGGAGAGATCCACCCTTATATTGTGAAAAAATATGTGTATGTACATGTGTATATATATATATATGGTATTTATATATGATATAAATCCCTAGATTTATGGCCAATCTAATATCCATTAATATTCATTATATAATGGGATAGAGCATGATATATCTACTATATATATATACCTGATTGGTGGTATACCTACCCCTCTGAAAAATGATGGAGTTCGTCAGTTGGGATGATGACATTCCCACTATATGGAAAAAATGTTCCAAACCACCATGTATATATATGATATATACTGTACTGTGTATATCATGTTTGGATATATATATATATAATGTATATTATGTGATGATATGTGTATGATTCATACATTGAACGACATTGAAATACCATGCGAAGCCAGGGTTTCTAGGAAGGTATTTACAAAACACGGGGGAAGGAATCAACAGTTATGCTATCTTCTGACTTTTGAGTCAACAAATGACCAAATGTCATGCAAGATTCCGGAGACCCATTATGATCTTAGCTCAACAAAGGTCTGACAATTCCCCCCAGTAGATTTTATGTATAAGGGGTCACCCAAAAGAGAAGCAAATCAAATCACCATGAGGATTGGTAGAGATGAAATTCTCACTTTTTTGGGCACCCCATTATAAATATGTTCATATGTTCACAAAAATGTTCTCATGCTCCATCGGCTTCCGATCACTTGATCCCAGCCACGCCCAAGCTTCGCGTAGAAGTTGACTGCTGACAAAGGCATTGAAGAGCATCTGGGTCATGTTGTACACCACCAGCATCTCAAAAATACTGCTCTGAATCGGCAACCTCGCCTGGCGAATGATGCTGTCTTCGATGGTGGATGGCAAGGTGAGAGTTTTTCCTTGTGGCAAAGAGTTGCATGGGAATATTTCATATGTCCAGAATCCAGAATCAGGTCTTCCCATATCCCAAAAAACAGAACAAAAAACCGGTCTTTTAACACCACCAGAAAACGAGTCAGCAACCGTCGAAAGCCAGGTTTTTGCATTGGAGTCATAACTTGCCTCCATCAATCGTGCCGAGCAATGGAGCATCGAAAGGTAACCTTTTTTGCGGAGCATGCAGACGTGGATTTTCAACGAAGGACAAGCGGTTGAAATCTATTTGGACTGTCGCCTTGGCTGGAAACTGAAGCCTGGAAAAAAAGAACAAATGCCACGGTTTGCACTTTGCATCAGGAATCATGAGACATCATCGAATAAGAAATTATCAGACATCATCAGAAATCATCAGAAATCATCAGATTAAATCATCATGATCATCATATACCAACTATATCAACCATATCCCAACCACATACCAGTACCAAGCATACACCAACCCATCATCCTCAGCTTCTGCCAGGGCACCAATGGATACCAGGAAGAGGACGGCAAAGCTCACGTGGGAGTTATGGCCTCCATATAGGATTTCACCATGAAGCATAGGATTTATAGGTTTTACCCTCTGGCAAATTACGAGTAACATAATTAACATCACTAACATAGACCCTGAAAATCACCAGGTTTTCCTGAAAACAGACTGAAAACTCATCTTCCAACCTCTTCCTGGCAGGGTCTATGTCAATTTACTGGAGGGTAACCATGAAAAATGGGGACATCATGGGAATATACTGGGAGATCAGCAACAATATGGTAGCTGGGTCTGAAAATGGTGGATACATGCCATTGGCACCGCACCTCCCACCGTTTCCTCAAACTCGCTGGCGTCCACGCTCCTGAGAGGAATGGGAAAAGGGGCCAGCAACACAGGTGCTGATCCTGCTTGACAGATTCCCTCAGGATGTGTGTATGTGTGTGTGCACTTGAAGTAACACGCTGGTTCATTTTACATGGGATTATATATAGACAATCATATTCACATGCAGAATATCAACCACATCTCAAACCTTTGCTTGGTATCAGCTATCGCTTGCCCAGGCGTCTGCTCCCAATGTCTGGAACCCCAACAGGTGAGCACCGGCAGCACGTAGCGCAGATAACAAAAGGTCACGCAGGTGGCCAGTAACACCCAGCGGCGTTTCAGGCGCCCCGCGCAAGGGCGTTCCTGGGATCAGGAAAACCCACTAGATCCACACGAATGATCAGTCACTGGGACAAAGCTTCTGTCAACTATTTTTGGCAAATGGTTAACCCCTCCTGAAACCTACCGGTTTTGATTTCTTAAATAATTGTACAGTGTTTTTTGATTTTTTTGTTTTTGCCATCAAAAACAACCAGCATTCTTTCATTCATTTGAAGACTTTGGATGCTTGAGTGATGAGTTATGATGCTTCATGTGTAGATACAATGACATATGTTGATGGTATTTGCAGCGTTTTTGACTACCGTATTGGGCTCCCAACAAGGACGTTCAATTCAAACATTGACAGAATGCGCACGGAGCTGTGGCCTTCTTGTGACACATGAATTTTGGATTTTGTAGACCTTCAGATCTTGCAGACATATTATTGGATGATCAATATGGTAGATATGTCTTTGGCCTTTTTTCCTTACTATGTAGCTTCTGTCTCTTGTTGTACTACTGCAGTGGCTCAATACTTTGGATGTGTGGGTCTTAGGAGGTCCTAGGACCTCTTAGTTCTTACCCCTTCCAAACTATGTCTTAAGTATAATTTACGTACCTCCTAGTACGTCCACCTCCCTGCAAAGCTTCGCTTAAGTAGTGATTCAACCCACATGAAAAAAAAAAATCAACTGTGGGTCTTTTCCCCAAACCTGAAAGAGGCAGTGAAAACACTGTAAATGACTAAAAGAGACGATCACACATGCATCCTTCTCTTGAAGAACCAATTCTAATTGACAAGAGCAGGCTTTACAAACAGACACTTTCATTCAAAGGGTGTGGCATTCCTTAAGCAAAAGGAGTACATATTCCTTTTCAATAGGTAGCATTCCTGTGCAGAAAGCCACTTCTCTTGAAAATATATCTCTTCATTTCGATCAGGTAGTGTTTTTTTCCAACATGTAAATATGCCTTCCTTAATTCACAGACCCATTTCATAATGTACTAGGTACAATACTTCTGGAAGGAAGAAACACGTTGCACAAAAAGTCCAACATACAAGGCATCTTTCAATCAAATGCAGTATCTCTTCAAATGAAATAAGACTATCTTCAGAAATGTAGCCATTGCTTTGAAGAACATACATGTTTTTCTCTAAGTGACACTATATTTGTTGAAAAACAAGCTGGAAGTTTAAAAGAAAATGTTGCACATGTGGCACAAGTACTGCTACATTAGAAATTGTGCTTTCTAGAGTAAGTATGCACTCATTTGTTGACAGTAATTGTGTATACTTGAAATGAACAAATGTGAGCCGTCTTTGCTTAAACAAACAACTTACAAATGCTACCTCTGTGAGATTGACAGAGCCCCTTCTGAAGAAAAGTGACCTGAAAGGGCACAGAACTACTTCAATAAGAAAGCTCTCTTAGTCTATGCAGTATTCACTGGAAACAATATATATTTCGAAAAGAGTTGTAGTGTAGCATTACTTTTTTGCAATGTTTCACTGACAAGAGTGATACATTTCTTAAACATTGTGGGGCATTCCTTCAAGAAAATGCAACATTGCTTTGGCACAGTGTTTTCATTGATTTTTCAGGCTTGGGGAAAAGACCCAAAGTTGAAGCTTTTTCATGGTTGTTAAATCAATCCCATCTACCTAAGGGAAACCCAAGATGGATGCATTTCCACAGGAATGCGTTCAGAATGCATTCTTCGCCCAATCTAAGATCTAAGTTTTGCTTAGGAGTCGTTGTTGATGGTCTGTAGGAAAACAATGTCATAAACCATCAACAAATCCACCATTTTTATAGGTGGTATAAACCATTCCCAAATGGATGCTTTATTATTGTTTTACCCACAGTACCATGAAAATACTACACCTTTTGGGCAATTTTTAGGTCTGACCCATCCACCATTTTTTGGCCTGCCGAGTCTTGCCCAGACACCACGAGCACATCCACCAGCATCAAGGCTCTCCGTCTGGCTTGCACCGCAGACTCATAGCGAAACATGTGATTGAAGATCGAGTCAGACAGCTCATGAGCCTGGGAAGAATTTGAAGCTACAGCTGTACAAACTGAAACCACAATTTTTGGGTGCATTCGGGAAAATTCCTGCATTTTGGAAAACAGAACTCCCAAAGTGGCAACAACCTTCTACAATTATGAACCGTCCATCAATTTTTGTCATATCTTCCTCCAAAATTCACCACATTTCATCGCATGATTCAGTTTTATTCTACTGAAAAACGCCTCCGAAAAAGATGGACAAAAGATGGAAACAAGATATGAAACAAGTGGAACAAAGGTACCTCCTTCCCCAACCCCCCCGCCTTGGCAGAGAGCTCGGTGGCCGTAGCCTGCGCCCTGGCCGACAGTTCGGTGGCCGTGGCCTGGGCCTTGGCGGACAGCTCCGTGGCCGTCTGCTGCGCCTTGGCGGAGAGCTCCGTGGCCGTGGCCTGGGCCTTGGCGGAGAGCTCCGTGGCCTCGGCAGATGATGGGGCAAGCACGATAAAAAAAGATCATCCACACCCCATCTGACCATCTCACGATATGAACTATATATAAGTTATATAAGTCTTATTACAATTGATGAACTTAAGATGATAATTGCTAGTTCCTGAAGCCATATTGGAGTTGTTAATGATCCATGCTACATCAAAAAAATAGATGGTGTCAATGGTGTCCAACCCCAACCACCACCCCACCACCCACCAATGCCTTACTGGAAAGCTCCGTTGCCACGTCGTGGAAGGTGGGCAGCTCCGCGGTGATGTCGTGGATATGTCGCAGCTCCGCCGCCATGTCGCGCAGCCGCTGCGCGTGGAAGAGGCCATGGCCCTCACCGGGCGTCTCGGCCTGGCGGGAAAAGATCCAAAAACATGTGATCAAAAGTAAGTGGGTGTCGAGAGATAAACAATGATAAACACATTATATAATTTATATTATATATATACACACAAGGTAGCAATAACTTGGGATAACTATATGGATAACTCAAATCATCCTTTAGTGAAGCATAGTGAAGCCAAGTTCGAGGCCTTCTCCTTCTTCCCGTGGTCATCGCTGTTGGGCTCCGCACTTGCACCGCTGGGCTGATTCGGCGACGCCATGACGTGCCGCTAAGTCGTTCGCCGGGGCGTAGGCATGTCGTGCGGCTGGAAGTTTTGGAGGAAATGCGGAAATGGCTGGAAACTGGAACCTCAACCCACCTCAAGGTTTAGAGGGCTGAAGAGTCTGAAGAGTTTCTTTGGTCATGAAAATCTTCAAAAACTGGAGAGGTTTAAGGTCTGAGTGTGTTTTAAGTGTGCTTGTATGAAGAGCATGCTCTCTCCAGTTCAGGTTTGGGATCCAGCCCTTCCCCAGCCGCACAACCATGCTATTGGACCTTTCAAAAGTGAAGTCATGAAGTTTCTGCAAATCGACAGTTGGATTGATATGATTTCAGGGTGTGAATATAACTCTCTATGCCAAGGTTGCAAGGTTCTTACAGCAAGCTTGTGAGCCAAAGGTCCCAAGGGTATATGTTGAGCTTTTCCATTGGAAAGGTTGAACCAGACATAGGACGTTTTCAAACCCCACCAGGAATATACAAAAAACGACCCTGTCGGAGCATCTGAGTGACATAGGCATGTCTTTTTCGAACCCAACCCAAATTCAAGGAATTCAAGGAACCTTTTACCAACAGGAGAAGCCAGAATTGCCTGTCAACTTGATGCAACATGTTCCATACTTCTGGCTGTGATCGAAGTAAGGAGCCCAAGAAAAGCCCCGCGAATGCGCGGTCGGAAAAAGCACACGCATTGCATGAGAAAAATCCAGTGTACAGTACCTCAAACCTAGCTACAGTCCTACAAACAGTTGGCTGATCAAAAATAAATAAAAAGGACTTTGCCAACTTCGAGACACGTTCTGCTTCTGTGCCACTTTCAGTGTTTCCGTCCGTCCCACTTTCAGCGTAAAGCGTCGCTCATTTTGCCCATGTCCCCATCCAGCGTCTGCTGAATTAAGCTGCCACCAGGTCGACATCGCAGCTGTCCCCAGGGGTGAAATTTCCGGTCTCCGGAGGTCTCCGGTCATCCGGAAGTCGCTGACTCGCCACCTCGGAATCGAGCCAAGTCCTGACGCTGTGAGCCGCAACTGTGAGCCGTGGTTCCCCGCCAACTCCTTGAGGTTGTCCAAATCTGTATATATACAAATCTTATTTCAAACATATCTCAATGCTAAAATGGGGTATGAACTTCAAGGAAGTATATGATTTTCGGACAAACCCGCTACTGCGACCACACCCGTGAAAAGGAGGGAAAAACACATCATGGTGCCGGTGAAATCGAAAACAGTCACACAAGAATTGTCTGATGCCCTTCGCTACCTGGAAGACTCAGTTTCAAAAATTCCAAGGAAATCTTCGGGAGGGGCCCACCCACCATCTCCTAGACATGTCTCTTTTTTTTCTGTCAAGACTTTCCACATGCATCCTTAGGTTTCACCCTCCAACGGTCCAACGGCTCTGGTCCTCTGATTTCAAGGGTCTGGCGGCCAGCAGCACTGCCTATGAGTCAATCGTCTGACAATACAGGCAGGGGCCCAGGGGGCTCTCAGACTTGGGTTCCTTTTTCTACAGTAAACAAGAAGCAGTCAGAAACCCCATGGTGATTCAATTTTGCATCTGAGAACCATGATAACAAACGGCTGTTTTGAACATGTGCCAGAGTTGACCAGACCAGCCTTCAGCCAAAGGTCGTTGAACTCTTCTTTCAGGGCTTCAGCACCTTGTTCTTTCCACAGACTAAAGGCCTGGCCAAAGAACTTCTGAGAATCCACCATGACTTGCGGTTTTGGAATGGAATTTGAATGGAACAGTTTGGGTAAGAGTTGTTGCAACATCCTAAGCCTTGCAAAAAATCGCTAGGATCAGAGTTGGACAAGGAATCTCACGGATGGATTATAAACCAGTAGACTTAAACAAGTCCTCACAAAAACAGACATGAGCATCCTGCGCTATGACCATTCCAATGAGATCCGACGTTTCAGATGCATCTGGCACTCATGTGCAGTACATCATACTTGTACCAAAACAAATAGCATGGTTGGAAGATGTTGGAAGGATTGAAAACGGTGAATCCTCGGACATTCAAATAGCGAAAAAATCCTACCCTGGTCATAGTGGGGGAGAAAACAATACATAGCAGAAAAACAATATGATAATGTATTATGTGTAATTATATAGATATATATCATGTATATATATAATTATATAACATTCAACATCCAGATTTCCGAGTCACTTTCTGATGTTCATCCAGTCTGTTGCTGCTCCCTGCCATCACTGCCCCAACATGACGGGCAAACTGCGGCCAACACGCTGCGCCGTTGCTGCGCCTTAGATCGTCAGATTGAACCTTACCGTTCTTGCACGTCTTGACGATTCACAGATTTTTGTGAAAAGACCTGGCAAAATTCATGTGAATGTAAGGATGTGATAGGATGTGATAATTAGGATGTGATAGGATGTTCACCTAGCATCACCTTGCCCTGCTGGTCCTAGGACTCTCCTCTCCGCTGAGTCTACAACCAGTGCCTGCCGCAACAGAGCTACCTCAAGGGCCGGCCGCTTCGGTGCTGCGGGATGATCAATGGCGGATCGATGCCAGCATTTTACCATTAGGCCGACATTGGCTAGAAGCTTCCCATTAACAATAGCTTCCCTTAATTGTTCCCATGATGATACACTTCAACATGCTTCAAGTGCAAAACATCAGCCCAAAAATCGATAAAAATCGACCATGAAAAACAATTGACCTCGCCATGGGAAGCCGTTTAGGGGGGTCCTTCACCATTGCTACATGGCGAATGCCCTGCCGACGTCGCCCAGGTGGACTGTACATACTCGTCATATCTTGTCATGGGGGTCAATCCCACCTACACTCTGGTAAACTAACATAGCTATAGAAAATCACCATTTTGAATAGGTAAATCAATTATAAATGGGGTATTTTCACGTATTTTCAATAGCTATGTTAAATTACCAGAGGGTACCCCATTTCTAGCTCTGGTTCGTACTGTATCATTATCACTTCTGGATTTTCCATGGCTTTTCCATGGCTCCCAGCATGGCTCTTCCAGGCTCCAAAGGTCAACCCTTTGCTTCGTCCAAGCGCCTTCTGCCTCAGGTTTCTTACGGTGAAACATGGAAAAAATGGGGACATCATGAGGATATAATTGGGGAATTCTCACTTGGGAAATATAGTCACTATATGTCACTATAGTTCGCAAGTCATGAAACACGTTGAAAGGCATCTGTTTGAGGACCCCTTTTAAAAGGTAGAAGATCAAGTGGCCGCAAACAAGCATCATTCATTCCCTAACTGTTGGATACCTTGAAAAACATGGTCCGGTTTTTGTACATCAATTTTGTGCTGCCTATCTAAGGTTTACCCAGCATTCCAGATGACATTCAAAGCATGTTGATGTCAAAGTGGGGATGGGTAAAAGCCAAGGAATCGCCAACATGAACGAGGAGATGAAGACGCAGAAACAGCAGCTATTGATTTTTTGTTGGGAAAACTGCGAGTAGCAAATCCGATGAAGTAGACTGAATGTTGGTCTCAGTTTTTTCCTGCAAACAGTGGACTGCATAGGTATAGATGGCGATCTGTCAGGCCTTATTTCAATTGATAGTTCTGGAGTATGTGGTGCCTACCCCATGAATGTGTGCAACAACTGAAGGCAACCTAGAACAACTCTCATATGAAAGAGTCTCATGCTTTGAGGCATGCAGTGGTGCTCAAATGGCAACATGTACCAAAACAACCCTCGTATGGAAATAAAGGCTTCAGAAGTGGTTGTGCCCCACACCTGCCGTCAGTTGACAAAAAGCATTCCAACAGGGCAATGCTATTTCTTTGTTCACCTTAAAACGATGGAGCTTGAAAATTAATATATTGTGTCATGGTTAAACAATGTTAAACATGATTATATGAGCCACTTTCCTGCTGGTATTTACCTCTTATTTTTGGTGAAACCGTTCAACTCCGATTCTGAAGAGCCGGTTTGTTGCCCCTTCTGGTTGAATCCTGCTGGGAGCCTCACAACAGCAAGTCCAGCTTCAATCGCCTCTCCTGCGAAACTGTCATCATCGGCGGTATGGCTTCTTGTACTAGATAGTACCGCAAAAAAAAAACGGAACTCCTGATATGATGTATGTAATATGATTCTATGTGTATTGTACTTTTTGATATTGCAATAATCATCAATAATCATATAGCGGTGTGTGCCGCTACTTTGCCAACGGTTGCCAAAGACTTAAAACTGCAACGGTGCTCCCAACGGGTGCATCCCAACGGGAGCAACGGAAGCCACACAACGGGAGTGGTTGGTGGTTGACCTACCCATCTGAAAAATATGAGTTCGTCAGTTGGGATGATGACATTTCCGATATATGGAAAAAAAGAAATCATGTTCCAAACCACCAACCAGAAATAGTTCACAGAATTCGGCCACGTTGCATTTTTCTCTACAAGCTGCTGGATGTGAGATGATCAATTTTGATTACACATTCAGGGTGCAATCCATCCGTATGTTTGGCCATGAAATCACCATCTTTTTTCCTCCAAAGTCGAGAAAATCCGAGAACTGGTCCAGGGTTCACTCTGAACTTGCTCCAAGGGTCCAAATATGAACAGCCCTATGGATGCATGATGGCAAACTTACAACCTGAGGACTCAACTTGAAAAAAAAATGCAGGGTCACCTTTCAAAGAGTTGCATCAAAAATCTCTGCAAGGATAGATACCGGGAGTAAGTTCAGTTCCACAACTGCGACCTGGGGCCAATTGCGACGCGCGCGGCCCGGATTCAAACTGGAACATATTCGGTCGGGCCCAGCGAAGATCTGTTCCAATCTTCACAGGGGCCTTAGGGAACGATCTAATGAAAAACATCAGCAAGTCCTGTGTTAGGCATATCTTGCTGTAGGAGACTGAAAGATCGGCCAAAAGAGCACAAAACTCCAGCCAACCTTCAGCCACCTTCGCGTAGTGAGGCGCCAAACCCTCAGGCCATAAAGTCACCTGGGCACCGAAAGTCATGACTGCACAACATCAAAAAGTAAAAACAATTTGGTTTCATTAAGTGTGCAGGCCAGTAACTTTCAGGGTCTAGTTTTACTATGTTTTACTGCCTCCTGGTCAACGACCAGCCAATCCATTTAGACGATTCGTTTTCCCCCCAGGAGTCTGAAAAATACAAAAGGTGTTTTTCCAATGTCGAAATCCTCTTTTCGTGGCGCAAATTCTCAGTGGATTGAATCAGTTGAATCAAATGTTTTCATACCAGAAACCTCTAAGGGGGTCCACTAGGCGCCTTAGCATGGGTCACCATTAAGCACCCCTTAGAATCTGACTGATTTTCAAATTGGGACATGGTTCAGGGATCCCATTGAATTGTCAAGCCGATTCAAACAATGGGAAGCCTGCCAGCTAGTGCGTAATTTTATGTCACGTGTCAGTGCGTGCCGGCATGACATTCGGCTTTAAGGGGGGTTCTATTACGCACCCCTTTACAACCATTAACCACCCCTTAGCAACGTGTCGCGCGCATGTCACATGTCAAAATCTGAAAAATTTGCACAACAACGTAGCGAACGTAGTGGCGGTGTTTGAGACTATGATCACTGGGTGATCACTTTGGCACTTTCAAGCCACAGGTCTTTCAAAAAAGGGGTGGAAACATGTGGTTTTTGCCTTGGAAAAACAGACGGACCGGCTCGATAAATCCATAATTCTTTGTGGATCAGCAGATGGTAAAATCTGGCGAGTGTCTGGTTGAAAATCCCACTGAACAAAACAAAACAACGCCTTGATGTCAGGATGTGTCAGGTGGCGTCACTTCTGGTAGCACTTCTTTTTCAGGTGCCCGGTTTTACCTCAGCAGCTCTCGAGATCAGCAGATTTTTGATGATTTTTGTTGGATGTTCAACAGCACATATTTGTGTTTTTGTTGACCATAGAAAATGGGCAACATCCTAAATTTTGGCCAGGAAAACATCAAAAATGTGGTTCTTGAAATTTGTGGATCACTTGATCGGTGAAAATTGGACTTTTGACTCCAAAAATGAGGACTTTGCATGGCTAGTGTGACGGGTTCCTTTCATCGCAGCTGATACTCGCTGTTGCAGACTACATCATGACATTTCAAACAAGAGCGTTTTCAAGACCTGGGGGCAACCAAGAATGGCCTATCCTGGATGGTTTCATTACCTACACTGGGTTCCCAGGCCACAAAGCTCACAACTTTTCTCTCGATTGGGGCACTCTGCCACTGCATGAACCGTCGATCCACAGCCTGAGGTCATCGGTTGGCGATTTCACCACGAAAAATCCATCAGCAAATAGCACCAATCAGGTTTGGATTCGGGATCATCATCACTTTTAAGGCTGGAAACAAACATAAAACCACCAACCACCAACCAGTCCTGGAAAACGATCAACAGAACTCTCATCCGCTCGGCACCTGATCCCAGCCCCTCTGAGGTCCTCGCAATGACATTGAGAAGGTTCATGGCAATCACGCAGCAGGTGGCCCTGCACACCTTGAAAAATCCCACGGATGGTCTCCGCTCCCAGCATGGGAACTCCAGGCCTCCAGCCTTCTGAAACCACCAGTGATTCAATTTTTTGGCGAAACATCAGTTCCTGAGCCTTGGGTGAATCCAATGCCCCTCTTCGCCAGGGCGCCACAGTTCTTGCACGTCTTCGCTAAGCCCTTGCCCTGGCACAACCCCCAAGGTGCAGTTTGGACCATGGGATTTTCCCCATCTCCCAATGGATCCAGTGGTTCCAACGCCCGCCTTGCCCTTGGTGCTTCCCTTGCCTCGCGGTGGTTCATTCTCTTTATCCTCGCCGCGGGGCATGTCTTTGGGGGGACGACATTGGGTCTGAAAGTTGTCAAATTTGAGCATGGAAAATGATGATAAACCATAGGATTCTGGTGCTTTTCCACATGGATGTATTCAATGTTCCACACATCAAAATCAAATCCAAACCGTCAAGACATAAAACAAGTATTTGTCAAGGCATTTTTAGGCTCCACAATCCCGCCGACTTCGCAGCTTGTCCCACAGCCTGTCTGCACTTCTTCTTCAAATGTCCCACCTGCAGATCTTGCTGCACCCCAAATACTCCTATGAGATAGGGGTCCATGGTCCAAGCCAAATCCTGGATCATTTTCCCCAACCACTTTAGACCTTCTCCCCGGGCATTCTTGGACTCATTTGGAGCTGAAACATGCTGAAAGCATGGCCATGGCCAGTCTTAGATGCCCCAAAAAAAACAGAGAGTCTTGGCTTAGCTGCTTAGCTGATCAGCCAGTTCTAATACAGCTAGCAAAAGATGAAAGTAAGAAATTAATAGAAATTATATAAACTTACACAATACCTTACCCAAGTTCGCCCAAAAGTTTCTCCAGTAACATGCAACTCCATCCTGGGTCCGAAACCAGCCCCGGTGCCTTGCCACAGTTCTCACAGGTCTTTTCCCGATGAGGACAGGCTGCAATTTCATGCACCGTTGCCTGAAAAAAAACCGCTGAAATCCTTCGAAAACACCCTGCAGGTTTGCTGAGATGTACTGTAGTTTTCAGGACAAGTCTGGAAAAATGGAGAAATTCATAGCATTCCCTGAGGTGCCCATAGGACAAGTGGATTCAGTGCGCAAGTTTTCCCCACTTACCCGGTTCTCTGACACCCAAAAAATCTGGTGAAACATGGTGAGACACCTGGCCAATTGAGCGTATGACTATCTGATTATATGACCACTTCCTTCAATGACCCTGCCGTTGCTTCCAACTGGGCAATCTCAAATATCTTGGAGCTTCAACTTTCCCCATCCCCAAAATCATATGCTCGAAGCAATTTGATGCGCTTTGAACCTTTCCCATGTGTTTTTCCGATGTTTATGCCATAAATTGGATTAAGTTGGGCCTATTCCCAACCCCAACCCCCAAGCCATCACCAAGTAGCTCCGCAGCAATGGCATTGCGCAGGGGCGGGGCAGTCCTTGGCGATGTGGCCCATGGTGCCGCAGTTGTTACCTCAGTGGACCCTTGCCTTTTTCGCTCGTGAGCTCCAACGCTTCCAAACCGCCAAGCTCAGCGGATGGGTATTTCTACCACCATTTTGAAAAACGTGGAACATGGACTCTGACCAGTGTCCTAAACCTGTGGAATTATATATACATATATATATATGGAATTATATATACATATATATATATATATAATATTATATAATTATATAATTATTTATAATCAACATAGGTTGCCTCTCCAAGTTGAACATTTAGTGCAAAACTAGAACATGCAGCCAGTCAAACAACGCTTGCAGCAGCCAATCAAACGGTGATGTGATTTCTGAAACTTCGGAGCATCCACGGCGAATGATTGGGCTCAACCATCTTGACCAAACGGCGCAGTATAAGCAGTGGTCATGGCTCTGGTATCCGTGGAGCTCCTGTTGGTGAACGCACAAGAAACTCCTATTGTAGGGATCCCAAATACTTCATGGCTGAAATTGGGTCATCCCTAAATCCACTGGTGAATCATAAAATTGTCCCTTTTTGTAACAGTTATCTATCTGGGTCACTATTTTTATTACAAAAAAAACATTAGATATACCTGTTTATCCCTCTAATTGTCCCTGTTTATATGTATCTATCATTATATTACCCATGTTCACAAATGTCTACCTGGATGGATTTGCACAATGACAAATTCTTGGCTGGTGAACGTAGATAATCCCATTGATACCAAAAGACTATTTTGGAAAAGTTTCTACACATGCAAGATTGACCTAGACTAAACCTAGGTTTTCACCAACTGGTCACTTACTTCCAGCAGCCCAGTTGCAGGTCTTGTCCACCAGTTTTTGCGTATCCATGCGGCACTTGCTCCTGGGAATCGCTGCACTCCGCTGGACCGGTTTTTTGTTCGGTTCTTCAAGCAGCAAATCGAAATATTCACCACTCAAACTAAACAGAGATCTTCATCAGGGTTTACTTTAAATGGGAAGTTGTACTTCAACTCAACTAGTGAGATCTTCACATAATGAATTGAATTGCGAACTTTCATGGAAATACCTCAACTGTCCAACAGTGAATTTTCAGGAATCTCATAGTTAAAATGTGTAACTGACAGATCAAAGATCTCCCAACATATCTAAAAAATTCTAAAGCGATGTTTTCTTTTTGGGATTGAGGACCATTTTTTAAGACCACCAGCCAATTTCAGAAAATCATCCGACCAAATGTGGACACTTTGCCCAACAAATTTTGGGGGATTGCACCGATTCTACCAAGGTTCCTGTCGCCAACAACAAGGAAGTCAGACACATCAGCGAAGACTTGTTCATGTTCATACAATGTTCATACATATACATAAATATGGTCCAGCGTTCCAACCCCCCTCCCCCCCCACCATGGTCATGGGTCAGCCATAGTACTGTCCCCCTCCCCCCCCTGTGGTGTGGTGGGGGTGTGTGGTGTGGTGGGGGTGTGGTACTGCGTATGTATATATATATACGGATATATATATATATATGCTTATATATATATATATGTGTGTGTATGTACATATATATATATAAATATATGCTTATATATGTATATATATATATAAGTGAATATATGAATATATGTATATATATGTAAATATGAATATTTAAATACGAATATGTACATCTATATATATATATGTATATATATGTATTTACATATATATATGTGTATATATATATATGTAAATACATATATATGTATATTTACATGTATACACATTATATATACATATATTTACAAATATAT
>Ga0126342_10006025_pt1 | contig 21369 bp, 16 predicted proteins | sample Cyp1metagenome_FD_92528 | JGI IMG/M metagenome (GOLD analysis project Ga0126342, IMG submission 92528) | Coral microbial communities from Lord Howe Island, Old Settlement Bay, Australia - Cyphastrea 1 metagenome | ecosystem: Host-associated > Invertebrates > Cnidaria > Coral ... | reverse complement strand
GGAAGATATGGGACAAAGAATGTGCAGAAGAAAGTTAGAAAGAATGTCAGACAAGTATGTTATATATTACTTGCAAACTCGCGCGTGTGTGGTAGAGTGACCGGGGCAATGCCACTTCTTACTCTGCAGGTGGCAAAGTTTGAAGCAATCAGTTTGAACAGTGGTGTCAACAAGCTGTTTTGAAATGTCATGGTGGGGATCACTCGAAGCAAAGTAATTTTTCTTAACTTTTTTCTTAGCTTCCCATTTGGGTGGACTGATCCTCCGAGCAGTTCGCTAGTCCCTCTCCGCCTTCTCAAGATGTCCCTTATTCCCTGGTAGCCGTGCGGCAGCCCATACGATGGACCTGGCGTAGCGGCGTAGTGGTGGATCCATGATGATCTGTCCGAAGCTTAACCTTGGATCCACTGGATAAACGGATAGTGTTAAGTGTAGGAACTGGGGAAATCTATTTAGACTATGCCAACAAATCAACAACACAAGGTCGTTGTACACACATGTTTTTGTTTTTTCCATTCTACATGTCCAAGATTAAAGTATCAAAAGATGGAGTGAGTTTAGAGCCTCCATGATGGAGCAGCTTTCATGGAGTTTACGTGCAGCGCTGGCGGTTTAGAAAGTATCCTTGTCACCTGGTGCAGGCTCGGAAGAGCAGCAGCAAACCACGTCTGCTTCTTTGATTCTCGTCCAGGATGGACATATTTTGCATACTAAAAACACCAACTAGAAATGGCTAATGGGGATGGGTGTAACCTTCTTCAAACTGGCTTTGATCCAGCAAAAAATGTATCCAAACATTATACATATATTGAGCAGACATGTGTATATATATATATAATTATATATATATACACAGGTTGGTGGTGCCACCCCCCTGAAAAGTATGTGATACCACCCGTCTGCGAGCATCAACACGCAGCTCCACCCAGAAAAAAAAAACTCTTGCCGAGCCACGCAAGATGCGCAGGGCCGTCGCGCACCAAACCTTCCTGGGGTTGGTGCATATCTTCATCTCATCTCATCTTGTCATTGCTTCAAATTTGGTTTGCACCTTTATCCATTGAATGAATGTGTCAAAATTGCCAAAAGACGCTGAGAATATTGACCACCAATAATAGAAGAAAAAATGCTCAGAAAGACATATGCTGCATCCTGAATCCCAAATTCATGCAGAGCAGCATCTTCCAATTGCATCCTATGGAAAAGAAACAACTCATCAATGATAATGCCGCCCAACATCCACAATAAAGACAATATAGACACCCTAGGATAACTGAGATAGATGTGGAAGATCCATCATTTGTAGACTATTTTCCTAAGGAAACCATTGTTTTTCCGCATCTACGTTAGTTTCCCCTAGGGTAATTACATTGAGATTCATTCATTCCAGCTTAGGATTGCTAAGCAAAATCACGACAAACCTCTCCAGGACCGCCGAATCGCTGGGAGCTACTGACGGTTCCGGAATGGCACACGGCATGCAGCAGAAATTCGATCATGGACTGATGCTTTTCGGACAGGACCTAGGCCCCCGCTGGCTACATGAAAAACAAATTGGACCGGGTTGGAAGCTAATCAAAAGGTTGGAATTTGGATGTTTGACAGTCTTCCTCAATTTGTCAATGTTGCAAAAACAAGCAGGTTGAATGACTCATCATTATATAAGGCCAACCTTAAATGCATGAACCCTTGAAGGGCTTGTATACTTGCCGGGGGATCCAACTTATTAAAATAGTGTTGAAAGTGTCGTATTCTCACTTTTGAAGGGGCTATATTAAATGCACCAATTTCAGCAGTTCACCAACACGTGATACACTGGGGGTTTCTTAAAGTGTGGGATCAACATAACCATGGGCTTCAATACTAAGCCATGGTCATCCGTGACTTGGAGGATTTCGCCCGGCACCATCTTAGGGGTGGACAGCCAAGGACCACAGCATACCAGCAGCCTTAGCCATAGACCCTCCATGTGGGGCTTGCAAGTGGAGGTGAGTGGGTTTGAATCCCTGTTGAGTGCGAAACCACCTTGAATCATTCTGAAACCAATTGCACCAACCTGAAGAATACATTGTTTTCTGTTAGCATTGTTCTGTTAACATGGATACACCTTATTTTCTGTTAACATTGTTCAAAATGGCTCCTTCCAGTAAACCATCTGTAGATCATGTTCCCGCACCCATGGATTTTTAATTTCTACGTTAAACGATACCCTCTGGTAAACTAACATTGCTTTTGAATATTGCCATTTATAGCTGATTTACCTATTGAAAATGGTAATTGTCCACAGTTATGTTAGCTGCCCAGAGGGTAGTTTACAGTTTACAATGTTTACGACTAGGTATCATCTGGTTCACGACTTGCAAATCTCAGCACCCAACTTGTCTAGCATCGTAGTCTGTGAATGGCCTGCAGCTAAGGTCTGGCATGAGTTTCCTGACCAAAAGACCACGGAAGAGTAGGCTTGAACAAGGTCACCACTTTTGAATTCTCAGCTTCGACAACAAGGTCACAATGCAAAGTGCAAGCAATCTTATTCAACACTTAATGTGCGACCCACACTGCCATAATCATCATCCCTATCCAAGCATTTAGGGGGTATGGTAAATCCTCCAGTTGCGGTTGTAGAGGTATACAAAATAATTAGCCACCACTTGAGCTTGAGGATGGCATATTGCTACTCAACAAATAACAAATCTAAGATGTGCGGTGCACCTCTCACAATTTCGAGCAATCTCCTTGCCATATTCCACCAAGGCTGATGAAGGCGCGCGCTCGCGCAGCTTGCAATGTCGGGAGGGTCCAGTGGCACACAGTCCCGCATTTGTTCCTGTGAAACATCGGAATGCCGATCATGCCCATGTTGCAGTCGCACCATGTTATCTTTCCAGTCCAGTCTGTCTGAAACATCAAGCAGTCCTTCCTTTGTCTGATGCCCGCATCGCTTCCATGATGCTGTGAAAGACGCAGGAGTTTTGTGCCACACTGCAACAGAATACATTTGGCACTGCCAGTGGAAGTATACAATCATAGACTCGCCAAAGTCAGGTCGCATCAAGTGGTAAGCCGATGATAATTATGCCCTGTTCCATCGGCCACATGCAGTTCTAGAGGATCTTTACAGCACACACACACATCTTTAACTAGAATCGACGAGCTGCTTACAGTAGCACCAGTTTCCCAGTCGGCATCATCGGCAGATTACAAGATACAAAGCTGGTGATTCTCCACAAGAGGATGCCAAGCTACACAACCAAGGTTTATCAAGACATGTCAACCCCTCTTCAAGCCATATCAATACTTATCATACATGTCGTTGACCAAGAATAAAGTATTTACCCCCAAATCCCTTTCTTTACCATCATTTAGACCATAGAATCAGCCCTTTTGGTCCTTATGAAAATGTGGGTGAACATCCCCAAACTTATGGAACATAAAAACATGCAACTTGACCAGGGCAGATATTTGGAATCCCACAATCCAGTGGTTTGTGAGCATTTGCCTCATTAAACCATGTTGGATAAGCTCAGCTTTGGATAAGCTCAGTTGTGGGATTCCAAAATAAGCTCACTACAACATGGGGGGAGGATATTGTAGTATAGTTATCGTATATTTTTGGAATATACTACAGTTTTGGATAAGCTCAGTTGGGCACACGCAAGGATCAAAATTAGATACGCCTCATATTGGGCACTGCGATCCCCTGGGCAGTTTTGACCCATCCCCATAGATCTCATTAAAAGTCCCATGATCTCATGAAATCCCATTTTCGATAACATTCGAATCCCATGAAATCCCCATGAAATCCCCATGAAATCCCTATGAAATCCCCAAGAAATCGTATAAAATCTTATTAAATCCCATTAAAATCATGAGATTCCCATTGTGGCGTTGGTCTTCGTTGAACACGTTTACGCGTCTCCAACGCCTGGCTTGCATGGCCGGAAGCAAGGCATCCGCCAGTTCCAGGACCCCATCCTTCACCTGGCGCGGGTTGTAACGTGGCTGGAATATCCCCATAAATGGGACAACATCACGGGGAAATCATATGGGAAAATCATGGGAAAATGGAACATCCATAAGCTGAAAATGGCAGAACTTTCATGGGAAAATCATCGGAAACAGAATGAAAACCTGGGAAAATGGAGCTTTGGAACATGTTGGAACTCATTTACCCTCTGGTAAACTAACATAGCTATTGAAAATCAGCCTTTTAAAAGCTGAATCATCTATAAATGGTTCAGCTATTCCATAGCTATGTTAAATTACCAGAGGGTATACTCTAAGAGGAGGTTTGCTGATGTACTAAACATCATTTTTCCAGAGGATCCTTCGGCAAAATCCCCACCTCGCAGGCCGCAAAGGACCAGAGAATCGAGGCCTCCGGGCCACTTGGGACCACATGGGGATCGGTCCGGAGTTCAGAGCACCTTTATTTTGCAATACCCTCTGGTAAACAGCCACATAACCATGGAAAATCACCATTTTTGATGGTAAATCAACGAACTAAATGGCAATTTTCAATAGCAAACTGTTTGTTTACCAGAGGGTAATGTTAGTGAAACAAAAATAGTAACCACCCATATAACCAAATTTGGGGAAGTGGATGCAGCCATTTAACAAAAAAGAACCTGTTGACACTATTTCCACCCATATTTTGATGGTTTATACCAGCCATGTATGGTGAAATTGGGGGATGGTGTTCTATTTTTTTCCAACATGATTCACTTGGGTCATGTAGCTGCATTCAAAATTATACACCCTCTGGTTATTTGTTACATAGCCATGGAAGCCATGGCCCATAGAAATAGATGGTTTACCTATTTAAAATTGTGATTTTCCATGGCAAACTGTTAGTCACAACCAGAGGGTAATTCTTTGACATCACAAACATCCACAGTAATCATGGCCTTCCTGCTGACCTGACGCTAGTGGTGAAGGACCTCATTTAAGGGATCTTTCTATACAGAGGGAGTTGAAATGACGTTTCAAACGCATATTTTGTCCACATAGTCTACTGTATGTATATATATATTACATACACATCTAATTGGTTATTGGTTGTCAAGAAAACAGATTGCAAACCAAAATCACCACTTTAATGAGACAATTGTGATAAAGGGTGGGTTTTGGACCTCATGAGCCCTGATCCACAAACCTATAGGACCATTCCAGCTTGGGAGCACTTTCCCACTGAACTGAACTGGACCAGCTGGACCATTGAAGACAGAAGGGGGATGTCATTTATTCATATGGGTTTGTCTGAACATAGTATGGCCCTAAATTTGTTGCTTAATCATCATTTCCCCATTATTTGGGAGGTGTTTTCCACTTTCAAACACAGCCAGCCATTTGTTCCCTACCATCAGAGCCGTAAAGCCGTGCATGGATCATCCCCATGTACTGAACTCCGATACGCCCTGCAGGTTAAGCGGCATGGTGTTGTGGAAGTAGCTGCCAAGCAAGCCTTCAGGCGAGCGCTGAAACAACAGCAGGTGTGTTTCTGTCCTGAAGTTTTTAACAAAGCCCCAAAATCTCATGCCTGATTGTCTGACTGTGCTTTCAAATGCAATTTCATAATATTGAACCATATGGCCATGGCAATATATGTTCGATTATCTTGTGTTTCAATTAGATGTGTTTCTTGGGAATCCCTTATCTGGGCAACCGCGGAACCAAACAAACTCATCATCAGCCACCGTTTTAACCCTGCACAGAAACAGGTTGGAACAACTCATTACTAAGTCGATTTGATATAACATGATATAACATGTCTCATTCCTTACCTCCTTTATGTACCGATTCCCGACATACATCACAATCTGATTCCCAGCTATTTTGACCATGATTCACTGTTGTATCATGTTTTTTTGCGATTACCGTACTTGTGAGAAACACACGGGTTTCGACATAAACCTATGGATCAACCAAGTAGCGGGAAAAGAACGCCTGTGTCACATCAACGTGGATCCCTTGTGTGGTGCTTCCAACCCACCAACCCACGGCACTTGCTTTAAAGATCCCAACGTGGCTAAGTCCAGAAGAGGAATCCCAGAAGAAAGGTGAACGTGGGTTGTTTATCCACATGAGGATATTAAACAGATATTAATTTTATAGTAGTGATTAACTATGATTAGTGTTGGGTCCTGATTAGTGTCAGGCCCCCCCCTTCCCCCTTAAACATTTGAAGGTGCCTCTTCATGCTAGTCTGCTAGTGTAACTTTTGAAGGGTCGGGGTCTGAATAATGTTGAATCAATTGATTTCAAATGATTTTCAATTGATTTCAAATTACTTTCAACTGATTTCAATTTACGTTCAATTGATTTTCAATTGATTTCAATTTACTTTCAACTGATTTCAATCTACTTTCAACTTACGTTCAATTGATTTTCAATTGATTTCAATTTACTTTCAACTGATTTCAATCTACTTTCAATTTATAATACTTTCAACTGATTTCAATCTACTTTCAATTTACTTTCAACTGGTTTCAATTTACGTTCAATTTACTTTCAATTTACGTTCAATTGATTTTCAATTGATTTCACTTTGCTTTCAATTGAAATCCCATAGTAATCACATAGAACTATCATAGAAATATCATTGAAATCCCACAGAAATCCCATAGAATGATCATAGAAATAACATGAACATAGCAACCACAAAGAAATCCAATAAGAATCGCATAGAATTACCTCAGAAATCCTATGGTAATCCCATAGAAATATCATAGAAACATCATGCACATATCATAGAAATCCCATAGAAATCCTACAGAAATCCGTTTTAAATCCCTTAGTAACATCATAGAAATATCATAGAAATCCAATAGAAATATCATGGAAACCCCATAGGAATCCCGAAGAAATCCCATAGAAATCTGATACAGAATACCATAGAAATCCTATAGAAATCTCATGGCGAACCCCATAGACATCCCTTTGGAATCCCATAGGAATCCCATAGAAACACTATAGAAATCAAGGAGAGGATGCCAGGAGAACTGAACCAAGTAGGATACAAAAGCCATAGTAAAGGAAAGGAGAAAGGATTTGGAAAATGTTCGCTTCAAAAAAAAAGCTTAACACAATGGAGGACCCCCACAACAAACATACCATTGAAGATCAATGTTGCTCATGGGCTACCCCCTTCAAAAATTGTTCGGGTCCTGTTTTTTTTAAATATGATTTAAATAAGACATCCTATATTTTGGGAAATTAAACTTAACATTTTGAGACATCCAGAACAATGGAGCTAAGTAAGTAAGAGAGAAGAACTAAAGGAAAGGAAACACTACAGAATTGTTTGAAAAATAACATGTCACAAAAAAAAGCTTGACACAATACAATAGAGGACCCCTACAACAAACATACTATTGAGATCAATGTTGCTCATGAGCTACCCCGTCAACAATTGTTTGGGTGCTGTTTTTATTAATAGGGTTTTAATAAGGCATCCTAGTTTGTGGGAAATTAAACATTTTGAGACATCCAGAAGAATGGAGCTAAGTAAGTAAAAGAGAGTAGCTAAAGACAAGGAACACATAACATGATTTATGAAAATGTTCAGCCAAGAAAACAACTTGACACAATAGAGGACCCACACAACAAACATACTATTGATGATCAATGTTGCTCATGGGCTACCCCCTTCAAAAATGGTTTGGGTGCTATGTTCTAATGGAGTTTTAATAAGGAACTTGCTATTTTGATTGTTGATTTTATTTACATTAAACTTTGTTTTTTTGTTGAAAAACATGTTGCAAAATATAGTTACTGAAAAAATGAATCTCAAACAATGAAAAACTGCAAAAAACATGACATCAGAAAAATAAAAAAACGACCCACTCTCATCAATTCACAAGGTCTGATTTATTTTGGGTAAATTTGACTTTGACACCAAAAAAAACGTCCCATTGCATTAATCAGGATCCAACATTAATGAAATAGTAAATATTCATCCACATTCATGTTCATTATATTCATTTTATCATCCAATATTAATATAATGAAATCATGAACATGAATATCAGTGTCCAATAGTAAATAATATTTCATTATACTAGTATCGCTAGGGCCGCTGATGACATGATGATACAGTGCACATTTTATATTCTTGAGGCCACATCAAACAAACAAGTCATTGGCGCAGAAAACTCGTTCATTTTGATCCGCACCATCCCATACGCACATGAGATTCGATTTTGCTGAGTATTTTATACTGAGCCGAGGTTTATATATGGCGTTCATTATTTGATCTTATTATAAATCTATATAGCAACCCCAAAGAAGATAGAACAATACTAATTAAGGTGGTTTCAACCCCCCTGAAAAATATGAGTTCGTCAGATTGGATCATCATACCAACTATTTGGGGAAAATAATCCAAATGTTCCAAACCACCAACCAGAATACATCGTTACTATTTTAGTCGTTTGTCGGTGGCGAATTTTCAGCACAACGTCCGGCTGCACGGTGCCTTCCAGCCATCCGGCCCAGGACTTGAAAGAGCGGCCGGTGGCGCAAGCCCGGCTTGCGTAGGTCGTTGACCCTGGGCGACTTAGGTGAAACTTTTCTGGGTAGAACCATGGGAATTTAAGCACTTTAAGCACTAAGCCGAGAAGTACTCCCCATCAAATCCAGATGAAATTCCACCTTTGGGGGGTTTTAATGGGTTATACTTCCTAACCATGGATAAACACAGCCATAAGTTGGGATAGAAGCTCCTTCTGGTCATATAAATATATAAGGTATCCAAAACTGGAATTGCACCTTCATGGAGGAAGCCCCGAGCCAAACAAGGCGGCTTTATATACGGGCACATCTCATTCCCCAAGTGCCTAGTCCAGGGCTTCTTCACCAACGATTTTCGGATGATCACCTTTTGGGGGAGGTTGCTGAACATGATGGGCCTGGCACATCGCATCGCCACGGCTGGGGCACCAAACTCATCCGCCCGCGCCACGTTGGCAAAGGCCCAGCAGAGATTGGCCACGTGCAAGGGTCTGGCAATTGGCTGAGATGAGAAGAACATTCCCGTTGGGACACCTGGGTTTTATGGTTTCTTGATGTGAAATAGGGCGGTAAACCCAATCATACGTATACCTGGGGATGATTTTACCCATAGTGATATTGGGGATGGCTTGTGGCATTGGGTTTTGCACATTCTTGTGACATGTTTTCTTTCCATCTTCAACTCTCAAAACTTGGACGTTCATCATTTCTATGCAGACTCGGATTTGTTTCGATTCGGATTTCATTTTTAGATTCCTCTGAGCCTTTGAGTTATTCACCTTGACTCTATAAGTGTTTTTTTACAACATATGGATAGAAACAAATGGGTACATGTGGGGATTTACACCGACCAATGTGGATCATGCCATTGCATGATCCTCGAAGTAGGGATGAACAAGGTAAATGGGTTACATCATAGCCCCTCATGGTTGGAATGTTCAAACAGGGTCGTAACACGTGGGCCTCAAAACACATTCCGGGCCCCTAAAATAGCCATAGAAACTGCAGCTGGTCTGCAACCTGTCTGGATTTTTAGATATGGGTCAAGCTGTCAGTTTGGGGGACCCAAAGTCATTGAAGTGCAGCTCCACTTATTTCTCCAGTTAAAAGTGCATATTTGACTATAGGACCGTAGGCTATAATGGGGTTAATCATGTTATATCCCAACTTATGGGGGTTATCATGGTTACAATTGTTACACCCATGAAAGTAACCTCAACTGCAACGCCCACAGTTATGGTCCTTTACCAGTTGTAAGTACTAACAGTCACCCCATTTATAGAATGTATCTCATCCCATGGTTTTATAACCAGCAGTTATCACTAGCCATGGCCATAACTGCAGATAGAAATTATTCCTCCACCGATTCCAAAGAGACAGGCAGACTCCAGCTCAGAGGCTCTGCGCATCTTAGCGACAGACAATCAGGACGAAGCGACAGGGCTCAGATCTTGGATATGTCGACATCATCTGACATACCATCTGGTTATGACCAACATAGCCATGAAAAATCACCATTTTAAATAGGTAAACCATCTATTTCTATGGGCCATCTATACCATGGCTATGTTAAATAACCAGAGGGTAAATCAATAATCTATTACTAGAATGTGATGGGAAACTAGAAAAGTAATGGGGACAATCAGAGAAAGTCATGGGAAAGTGATGGAATAAATCGTATACTGACAATAGGGAACTAATGGGAAAATCATCTAGAATCTAGAATGTGATTCATCTGGTAAAAAAAAAACATCCGGTGATGCAGCTATTGAAGTTAAGGCCCATTTGGTTCAATTTTTTATGAACAATGGTGATGTTCGCTATGTGAAATTACCAGGGGGTATAGACTGATTACGTCGCTTTCGCCAAGAAATTGGCGATTCAAAACGGGTCTATGTTCATTGAATACAAAGAAAACATAGGAAAACATAGGAAAACTAGGTCCATGCCAGGTCGTGAAGATCAAGGTACGAGTACGGTACCAGGAGCACCAGGTGGACAATAGACCGGTGAACGAACTTCTGCGCAAAGAACTACGAAGTCTTCATCCGTGTTCCTGTTTCATGTTGGTCAACTCCCAAGTGTTGGTTCCTTGGTTCCAACTGTTGGTTCTACCAGATAGGTTGATATCAACTCCCAACTGTTTAATGTTGATAGCCAAGTCTGGTTCCTTTTTCTGCTCCATATCTGGTGGCTGATATCAACCAACCCTCAACTCATCGTTTTAGTGGTACGTATCAATCCACATTGTTGCTCAACCAGTCAAGCATTCAATGGTTGAATACCAATGTTTGATCGTTATTCACGTGTTCGTTGGTTAAATGCCACTTTGTTATTGGCTAGATCGATTTCTTGTTTCATCTCTATCTAATCCACAGTGTTGGACGATTGACGGACCTTGGCAGTTAAGCTGGTCAAAATTCCAACTGACACAATGGTCTGCAAATTTGTTAGGATTATTATTTGGTATTGATCCCAATAATCCTCTCAAGATGAGTGTGTCTGAAAAGGGGGGGTCCTACTACCCCAACATGGCAATTTGCAGAGAATTTACCATAATTTACCATAATTTACCATTTAACTATAGGAAGAATCCTGATCTCACCCGTTGGATCTGGGGCTACGCGGCGACAACCGGGTTGCCCCACCGCCACTTCCGCAAAGTCCTTGAAGAGCTTCTCGTCTCGTGGTGCCGCCTGGTCCACAGAGATCACGGTGATTTTGAAACATGGAGACATGGGTCAAAATGGGTCAAGAGATGTCAAGAACCACTCTATAGTTTTGGTAAATGCTGGTAAATGATGGTAAATGTCAATTTATTAAGCATCATTTACCATCCATTTACCACCATTTTGAAATGTCAAGAACATTTCTTAACTTATGGTAAATGATGGTAAATGGATGTAAATGGGACACCAATGGGATTCGAAACAAAACACGTTTTCTTGGAATCAGTGGTTTGAGCATCAAAACAAATGAATTGACATGGACGGGTAGATTAAAACTACCAGCAATGATGGGTGAACCATCGACAATTGAGGAATTTCATTCTACAACAACTACTGTAATATATATATATATATTATATAATATATATATATAATATATGAAGATATTAAGCATCAAAACCAGGAGTGTCGAGAATTTGCCACTTGGGTGGAGGCATGTTTTATGGCCCGAAAGTCTCCAAATCCGCAAGGGATATACCTCTGATTGGTGGTTTCAACAATTTCAATCCCCCTGAAAAATGATGGAGTTCGTCAGATTGATTAAATCATCCCAACTATTGGGGAAACTAATCCATTCATGTTCCAGTTCGCACCAAACAGAATATGATATACCTTGATAATCCTTGATATACAATTGGAAATCACATACCAAGGATAATCAACCTTGATATACCAAGGAAATCACATACCAAGGATTGTTATATACCTTCGCACCAACCAGTATTGCTTGGAAATCCACATGTTTAATCGGAGAATCGATCGCTTCAAATGGTCGTTGCTCGGCCTCAGGAGACCGGTGGAGAACTGGAACAGAACTTGGCTCCGCAACAAGCGTTTTATACCACGACGAAAAGTGGAGGATCATAAACATCCCATTGATATAGGGCTAGACAGTTGTGATCCATAAACATACCATAGACAACTGTAAGTGAGTTTAGCAACTATCCATTTCAATTTGTTAGACATACTGTGGATGGTTGTGAAATCCGAACCACCAGTTGATAGATGCTAAACATCCCATTATTTTAATTTGGTTTCAACCATCTAAGGTGGTGCAGGATTTCGCAACCATCCACCGTAACTCACTTACACTCACCTCCATGGAGGCTCTGGGCTCTGATAACCGTCAGTGCCAAGCACCAACTGGGCAGCAGCACTCTTGCGCTGGCCCACAGGATGTTGCAAATATGAGACCTGGCAAGTGATAAACGGCCAGCTGTTTATCTCAATCTATAAAGGAGATACTGTATGATACTGTGCTAAAACATTCGACTGGGGGTGGTTGAGAAGCTATTGGAATTGAAGGCACCCTGTGTTTCGACAAAGTCATATATACCGGACACGTCATGGTCCTATCCAAAGGATCCTGTTCCTGCTACAATGGTGCGTAGTACATTGATCCCTGGGATGTGTCGGTTACCACTGTGTCAGTGATATTGTGACTAAACATCTGATGCATAACATCGGAAACTGCGCAACTGTTAACTGTGGTCTTTTTTCAGGCCGTATACTAACCACTACAAACCACAAAAGAAAGAGGGCTTATTAACCATTTATCTCATTGGTGGTCACCCTGTGATCCCTGTGGGTTGGTGAAAAATCCTCATATCAATCCTGAAGGGTTTCCAGTAGATGGCCTGGCTGTGAACCCCCCATGGCCACTAAAAACGGCTGCCAAGGTACACGTCCATTCCAGGCACACATGTGACGGCCTGAACCAGGCTGGAAGAAGGTGACGAAAAGAACGTCTGAGAAGTAGACCGTCCATTGTGCTAGTGTATCTTCACACAAATGGCATATCTCTTGCAGAAATCTATGATTCTACGGGTATAGAGTACGCGGATGATCTGGGATAGGGGTTCATGATGACTAACATGGTTTATAACTCTAGCAAGGCTTGACGGTAGAGAATGGGGGGGTACCAAGGACTTTCTCTGATGGTAAATACGACCCTCGGCTTCACCCCCCCAAAAAACAATGAACATAGATAACAAGAACATACAACTAAACTATACTAAACTATACTAAACTATACTAATGATTACTTAATATATGTTGATCATATTTGATCTAGCCTCTGGTTATTTAACATAGCCATGGAAAATGGCCCATTGATATATGACTTTCCCATTAAAAAAAATATAAGGGATGTTCCATGGCTATGTTAAATAACCAGAGGGTAACTATTTTGATCTGTATTCAGGGATATTTAGGGTAGCATCCCACAGGGCCTGATCGGAAGCCGCTTGAAAGACGGAGTCGGCTGGATATCCACTTACCTCAGACAGGGCCGTCAAACGATAGCTGATAGCTAACTTGGTTTACAACTACAATCACTAACTAACTTATAGGTTTGTAGTGGATATCTATAGTTGGATGGTGTTAAAACCCAACAAAGATATAGTTAGATGGGTTCGTTTTGATATATTTTGATATTCAGCGTGAAGAATATGAACGAGTTTATCATTCAGTTGGTGACTGGGGCAACTCCCAAAAAGATGACCACCTCCATTCCCATGGGCGATGCGACGATGGCCCTACTTACTTTCATAGGGACCAGCCACTTTCATTAAGGAGTGGATGAATGTAAACATCAATGGGGACAACACATTAGTGTAATAAGAGAACATTAATGTAAACGTCATTTCAACATCCTTCGGAATCAAAAGCACAACTAATGAAGGAAGAAATGGAGATTCACTCAGCCCAAGTATGCTGGAATTCGATGTGGTGAATCATAGCCTCGAAAATCAGAGCCGACTGGTCCCTCAAGATCACTTCAAGAATGCTGGGAATCATGATCCCGGGAGAATGAAGGTTAATTCTCACTGTGAACCATCCAAGAGCCAAGAGCGTCACTGCATCAATGTGACTATGGCTCAAAATCACCGAACTGAATTGCCTACCATACCCCAATTTCCCAAGGTTCCATTCTGTCTGCATTTCACCCCGCTCAATTTGAGATCTTTGCTGACTTTTCTCCCCAGTTATGGCCATGGCTACTAGTGAACTAACTGGTTATTTCTATGGGATGATTCAACAAATTGGCTTTTCTTAGTACGTAAATTATAACTGGTATTTTGGGCCATAGGTGGTGCCCCCCAAACGTTATGTTTATTGGTTGAAATAACCCCATGAAAACTAGTTCGATATATCACCTATAAACCAGAATTATTGGAGTTATAAACCAAGTTCTGCATGTTTTTTTTCGACCACCCGAGGGTCCACCGAAATCGCTGTCTCGAGACCGCCAGGGCCCACAGGGTGATGGGCAACTCCTGATTCGACGCCCACGGTGGGGCCCCCAGTCGAGCGAAGGCGAAAACGAAACGCCTAACATTTCAGTGGCTGAATTCTATGGTAAAAATGGTAGATATAACTTGATATAACTAATTATAGTTAATAAATGTTAATAGATTAATAGGGGTTATTTCATGGTTATTTCAAGCAACTTATTTCATGGGGGGACCCCATCCTGGGCCTGGTCGACCGGGATGATCCGAAACACCGATTTCTGGGGAGGTCTGGGACCTGGTAATTTTTGGTCAAAAACACGGCAGGACGATGATAGTTCATCGACACAATGATTACGTATGCATGATAGTACAGTATGATACTATAACCAATGATGATAGAATGACGTTTGTTCTATCATTGGTCAGATTCTATTTTCATCTTTGGAGAAAACCGAGTATTTGCAAGCCTCTTACGACTTTTTTTGGTGAAGAAACAACCGCAAAGTCATAGGCCGTAAACCCAGTCACCAAAGTGGATGTCGAATAAACATGTTCGATGATTCTCCAGGAAACATTGCAAAATTATATGCTTTGACACTTCAAACCTGATACTGTATAATCTGACAACCCACAAAGACACATAATGATCATGATGTCATGATGTCTTGGTGACAAACGCATATGCAGCTCTGGGTATGGGTCTGGGCATGGGAATGGACAATTCTCCATTCACAGATTGTGTTCTCATTCAAAAGTCATTCTTTGAGGGGATTTCTCAGGCTGCCATGTTTGATTACGGCAAATTATAACCGCAAAATACTGGCTTGAACATTTTGAGGACCAGCCCAACAGGTCCTGAGAACCCAATTCAGAAATGCGAGAAGTGCCTTGGCAAGTGTTTCGGAAACGTCGTGTCATTCCTAGTTGTGTGCAGTGTGCAGTGTGCAGTACATCACTGTCCATTTGGATTTTAAGTTTCAGAAACCTGTGTACATAGAAATGCAGTAATTGACACTAGTTGAAACATAACCCCTTTTGAGAATGACTCAGACGTAACATTGACCTTCCATTTTGCACGTCCGTTTTTGCACTGTTTCACATCACATCAACATTGTCCAATTTATCCCTCAATGTCCCATGATCATCCCCTTTTGGCAAAGGAAAACCATCACCTGCACCGAAAAAATGAACCTCGGCGCCGCTTGAGCTAGGCACATTCGGAGATCAGAGCATCAAACAGAGGCAGATCGCGATGTTGAGCAGTCGCATAGGCCTTGGGGGTCTTTTCAATTGGTCCCCAGACGCTCATGTGGCAGATGGGTGGAAGCCGTTGAAGTGCATTGTCAATCTAAGTCGTTTTGCTCATAATGACACATAATCGAAAGAGATCTTGAAGTTCATGACTCAGGACATTTATGAAATTGGTGGAATTTTTCTTTTGCTTTGGACCATAATCTGAAACAAGGACGTTATATAATAATTACTGGTTGGTGGTTTCAACCCCTCTGAGAAATATGATAGTCAGTTAGGCTTATTATTCCCAATATATCCAATATATGGAAAAATAAAAAATGTTCCAATCCACCAATCAGTAATTAGTTTTTCTCCAAACCTGACGAGGCAATGTCTACGCAAATCCAGGCCTCACGCTGTTCTTCTGCGCTCTCCCACATGTCCACACTCAAACCGGGCTGCATAGGCTGCACCGGAGAAAAGATTGGACAAAGGAAAACCAGGAGAGATCGCAATAAATGTAGCAAACACTGGGGCAAGTGCCTAGGCCTAGGCATTCCCGGAGGCTTTCAATACTATATAATTACATTTCATAATATTGAATGAAGATGGTTTAACACATTGACGCTAAAACAAAAAGCACACATGATATGATGTTTGATTTTTTCTTAAATGACCCTATTGCTTTTCAAGGCCCTTACCTCCTGTCTCCGCACTTCTCCCATTCCTCGACTGTAAAAGCTGGCCGCAGTGTCTCAATCTCCCCGGGTGTCTGTGACACCATCAGCACTTGTCTCGCAATGGTTGTGACCAGCATCAGCATCCTCATGGATATCACCATCATCACCATCATTGGCAACATCATGGTCATCATCATCACCATCATCGAAGTCATCATCATGGTAATCACTCATTTCTTTGGTGCCATTGGCCGTAGAAATCCTCCCTGCGGACGCCGAGTCGGAGGCTTCCAACGACTCAGAAGTTACGTCGGAGTCGGATAATTTGGGTGACCTGAAGCAGGGATCCACTGTGCGCCGGTGTTCTAACCAACAAACATGATGATTTAACTTTATGATAGTCTATGCAACAACACTCATGTTTCATGATATGATCTTTTGAATGGCAGTGCCACAAATGTGTATATATATATACATAAATAAATATGTAATATATTATATATAGATATGAGATGATATGAGTTGTTTTTCTTGACTACAACAAGTAGGGCTTTTGGTGGATGTATAATAATTCAGCTAAAGTTGGAAGGGTTTTAAACACCCAACTATAAATGAGGGACACAACTTTCTAGTTAATTGCTGAGTGTGCACTGCAGCCATGAAATGGTTAATAAAGCTGATGAGCAGTGTCCGGCCTGGATGTTAATTATATAGATGTAATACCATCTGGTTATGACTAACATAGCCATGGAACATCACCATTTTTAAGAACGGTTAAGCATCTATTTCTATGGGCCATCTATACCATGGCTATGTTAAATAACCAGATAGTATAATCAATTGGGAAGCGTGATGCATCTCTGTTCAGTGCGATGCTGGAATCCAGCGCGGACATGAACTCAAGCTGGACAATGGACTGCAGGCTTGTCCGTCTATGTTTTGGTCACTGCTCCACCGGATGCGATTTTGTTTCACCATGTTTGATCCCTTCTAATCGTTGGTTGATGGGGTTCCCAATTGATGATCAATAGTTGCAATAATCCCAGTATGTAACTATTATAGATTATTGCAACTATTGGTAATATAACCATTATATCTATTTGATCCCATTATCAGTTGATTATTATAGATAATGTAAATCAATATCTTCAATGAGGTTGCTTTGTTTGAATCTGCTGACTTTGCATTGAAGGGGTTGCTACAAGAAATGACCAAATTCGATGCTTGGGTTGAGGTCAAATTGTGCGGAATTGGGAATCAGTGGAAACTTTTAACGTCGCCACTGCTATCAACGTCAACAAAACACGTCTAAATCTGTTGGTAATTCCAAGTGTGTAATGAAAAACTCCGCGTAGACCCTAAAAAGATCCCCCACCAAAGGGCCTGTTATGTTCTCTTTTTGATTCTTAACAAGTTTGTAACAAGTCAATGGGACGTTCCAATAGAGAAATAGAAACTGAACATGACATGATGAATCTTAGATACCTGATGATACCTGCCAAAACATACCAAAACATGTACATTTGACCATTGATAGCAACATATTAAAATACTGGTTCGTATCTATATAAACATGGTTGACCCATATGACAGAAGAAACTTGTCTCACTGTTAACGAGGTGAGTACAAGTGACTCATTCTTCTCAGAGTCCGATCTTTTGTGCAGCTTCGAAATCTGCGGTATCACATTGCGCAGGCCTGGCGCAGGAAGGGTCCGCTAACAATAGGTAGATTGGCTTGTAACTAGTGTAACTTTGTAACACGTGTTTTTCGTGGATATGTGAAGGTTTCCTAAAATGGGGGTACCCCCAAATCCTCAATTAGACAATTTAGTATATATTTCCCATGGTTGTGGGGTACCCCTATTTTAGGACACCTCAATATCTACAGTTGGATCGGTGCATCTCTGGTCGCACTCGAGATGATCACTACCCTATATATACAAAAAGCTATGGACATTCATCGGTTTCCCGTTCGGAAATGATCTAGAATCTATACACACGTGGTATTTTTTCTATCTATTTTGTACATAGCTTTTGGCTTATTGGAGGGTAGTTCTCAGCTCGGTCCCGTTGATGTTTGTTCTCACCCTTTTCTGGCCATGTCCATATGGTCCTTTCAGCTGACGAAGTGCCTGGAAGAACATGTCGCACCGCAGGAATCGCTGGGGGTGGAGTAGCCACTTTGATCGTCCTAAAGTGCCCAGCTGTGCTGTCCAAAGGCGGTGGTAGAACCTACAGTTGAAACCCTTTACCAGTTATAAATGTCATAAATGGGGTTCTCATTCCATAGGCGGGGTTACAACTGACTTATAACTGGTGAAGGGCCATTACTCATGACTGTATACAACAGAAGTTCAAACCAAGGCTAGTTGTTTCAACATCCATGAAATCATCTTAACAGTAATTTTGGTATCATCATTCCGGGTAGCTATGAAAAGTTAAAATCATCTCCAGACCTACCAGGCAAACATGGTTTGGATGGGCATGATCTGCCCCAGCCATGGGCTAGAACTTGCCCAAGAATGGATGCAACAACCCTGCAGGGATACATATATATATATACATAATTGAACATGAAAGCGCAACATGTTACTGACTATACCGAAGGGAAAACTGATTGTCAATGCCATTGTTTTGGGGTTCCACAAGTGATAATAACAAAGCTGTGTCCAGAAAACCCAAAGAAATTGGCAAGACTCCTGCTTGGTCGTGGCAACTGTCAAACCCATACCGCCCTCAGCCCTGCATACAGTGATCATCATTGCAGGAATCCTGTCATCCAATGGCACATCTTATTGGCATTCCAGAGATGCTGCATCCAAGATTCCCTCGCATGATTGGCGGAGATCCTTTCTCCTTGCGGAGAAAGACCTGCCAAGATGGGCATTCCCACGGCTAACTAAGTGATCATTGCAGAAATGATCAGCCCAGCAACTCTTGAAACTGATGGAAATCATGTTGGCAAAAAACAAGGACATGTAAAACCGCGAAAGAAATGGTGCAATATTGATCAATATGGCACAACTGGATCTAGCGTAGCCCATCATAGGAAGGAACTATGAAATTTATACACAAACACATTGATTAATATCTCAGGCAAACCTCCCAAATGATCAGCTTCGGATGTGTTTGAATTTAACCTATCTAAGCATTGAATGTACTCTACGCAATGGGCATCACCTACTCATCAGTACAGGACCCTGCAATCTAATGCTTCACACTGTATTCGCTTTCCCTCAATTGAATACTTTGGGGCCCGAAGTTGAACGGATTGAATACTAAAAGGGGTTTCTGGGTGGTATGTGATATTAGAAGGAAGGGATTAATTATATAACTTGGCCAAAATAGCAGGTCTATATGTGACCACAGCTCAACGAGAATCTCAACATGATTGCCTTCAAAAGTTGACTGATTCAATACTGTAAATGACTAATCTTAGATAATCTTGGAGTCCTTTCCTATCGCATTTGGCATTTGATGGCTAATCTTGGATATCCACCAACAAACCAACAAAAAAAAAATCTGGGCTGGACACGAAGCATTTCCTCGCTAACAAACATATTTCTACAAGACCATGTCTTTGTGTATGAAACAAAACCGTGCATTGCCAAACAGATCAATCTAGGCAAACTATGTTCAAAAACTCCCAAAGTGGAAACTTACCAAGAATCATGGCCAATCTTAGATAAAGTACCGTGCATTTTTGTTTGGCTGGTTGGTACATGTCTAGCGGAGCAAATCAGTACAGTTGGTTTCCCTTACTTTTTGCAAGGTTTTTTTCCCATTCTATTTGTTGCTTTCCTGTGGAAAATCACCATTCTCATATAGGTACACCATCTATAAATGGGACCTCTTCATCTGTTTCATACGTAAAATTACCGAAACCTTCGAGGTCAACCGTGAAGAAATTTGGTTTCTCGTCGTGTCGTTGACGGTACTCAGAGCCTACCCTCTGGTTATGACTAACAGTTCGCCATGGTATAGATGGCCCATAGAAATAGATGGTTTAGCTATTAAAACTGGTGATTTTCCATGGCTATGTTTAATAAACGGATGGTATATAGGGTATATATAGTATGTCTGATGGTATAGATGGCCCATAGAAATAGATGGTTTACCGTTCTTAATAGCATGGTGGATCTTTCCATGGCGAACTGTGAATGTTAACCAGAGGCTATCCGCCCCATCGACATCGATGGAACTCACCTGGATTTGTCCTGGTGTCTTGCTGGATGGTTTGATCTCCAGCAACACAGGAGTCCTGGCGGAGCGCCGCTTTTTCCGTGGAGGAATGGATGCATATCACCGGGAAGTATCAAATTTATGTTGTTTTTTTCATATGGGATACATGCATGCTATCTAAATATCATTGATGTAATTGATGTATATCATTTATGTATACAAATATAAGTACGAAAATGGGTGCATCCACAAAATACGTAGTCTTTTGAATCCAGAAGACCCAACTATCTCATGTCATGAAAATGCCATTCAAATGTATTGACCATGACAATGCAGTTTGTGAACATAGATTAAATAAAGGGTGATACTGATGGATGTTGATCATTGCACCCAAATGGGTCCAAACTCTGAAAAAAAACACGGCTCATTAATAAGCTGAGCCAGGTGACATGCCCGGTGTGGGACTCAAATAGAAGAACTTTGCTTCCAACACCTGGGCTGTTCGCAGCTTCAACTCTTCATGCCGCAGGATGTGCTCAATATTTTTGCTGGGATAGAAGGATTTTGCTGTGAAATGACAAGCAAACATGGGCATACCAGCATGATTGGGATACATCCAATCGAAATGAGAATGCATCCAGTAAACGGTGTCAATTTAAGCCATGGTCGAACAAATTAAAGGACCGGATAACCCCACATGTTACCAACTTCTTTAGATTTAGACTGACCGGGAAGAGGAAGTATAAGAGTGATGGAGCGGTGATGGTGGGTGAGTTTGTGTGTATGTATGTATGTT